>Ga0315902_10000399_pt1 | contig 73194 bp, 47 predicted proteins | sample LakEriMetagenome_9_FD_203523 | JGI IMG/M metagenome (GOLD analysis project Ga0315902, IMG submission 203523) | Freshwater fungal communities from buoy surface, Lake Erie, Ohio, United States - Buoy 12 MA117 | ecosystem: Environmental > Aquatic > Freshwater > Lake > Lake biofilm | place: USA... | reverse complement strand
CACAAACCCCGGCAGGTTCTGGCATTCGCTTCCCAGGCCATAGGTGACCCAGGCCCCCACGCTGGGCCGCCCCTGGATCCCGGATCCAGAATGCAGGAAATAATTCGCGTTGGTGTGTTCTGAAAAGTCAGCGGTCATTGAACGGATGACCGCCAGATCATCGGCACAGCTTCCCACATGGGGAAACAAATCGCTCACGGGGATTCCACTGACTCCCCGATTGTGAAACTTCCAGGGAGACTTGAGGACCGTCCCTACGTCATCGAACTGGGTAGGGGGGACCTTCATCTTGATCGGCTGACCATGCTCCTGGGCCAGGCGGGGCTTGGGGTCGAATGTATCGACCTGTGAGGGGCCGCCATCCATGTACAAGAAGATGACGTTCCTGGCCTTCGCTTCCGACGGTGGCAGGCGGGGAGCCAGTGGATTCCGCGAATTGTTATCCCTTGGGGCGGCCAAACTGCCATCGGCGAGGAGCGCAGCCAAGGCAACCGAGCCAAAACCATTGGCAGCAGTCCGGAGCCACTCCCGACGCGTGCACGCTCCGGGTCGAAATCGATGACAGTGCATCCCTTGCTCCTGAAGCGTCGTGTCCGGGTGATGTTCGCTGCCTGTTAAAACGATTATCACCAGTTCACTGATCGCGTCAACCCAGCGACAAATCCACTGAATTTCTAGTGAGATTTTCGTTTGTCAAAGGGCCAGAATCTCCGAATCTGAAACCGATGCGTTGCCCGCTCTGGTTCTGGAACTGACCGACAATCTCCCCCACACAGTGCCCGCAAAGTTGACGCAACCCCCCCAGACACCAGCGAATGGCATTCCGAGCCATGATGAACCCACCCGACACTAGGAATTCGCGGTCAGAAAATGACCTTCATCTGGGGGGAATTCGTTGTCTGTTCTGCCGTCGCTCCAACCGTTAGTCTTTACCAGACAGGCATGTTCGTCATATAAGAGCCATTCGGCGACACACCCTGCACCGGGGAAGGAATCTCCGGTTTTCGCCGGGACAGAGCCTGGGATCTTCTCAGATTCTGGAGTCAGGAAGCTCCATGGAACCCCGCGACAGGACCGCCTCTCTCCACATGCCCGAATTCCTCGAAAAACGAGATCGCTGGGGCAACAGCGTCGCCTTGTGGGTGCTGTTTGCGATGCTGCTCTTCGTTCCGTGGACCGTCTGGTCGCTGCGATCGATGCAGTTGCAGAATGAAGTGCATCAATGGATCCCGCACGGCGACCCCCAGTGGAAGGCGTACGAATTCGCGGAACGCCATTTTTCGACGGAAGACGGCATTCTGGTCACTTGGGACGGGAGTCGTCTCGATGACCCCCGACTCGATCGTCTGACCCGGCGGATCCGGGGCACATTCGATTCCCATGGACGACGGCGTGGCGCATCCCCGTACTTTTCGAGCGTCAAAACCCCCTATGACCTGATTCACCAGATCCACTCGACCAAGATCCCCATCGAACAGGCGATCGAACGCGTGACTGGCGTGCTGGTGGGGCGGGGTCCCGTCCGCGTGCGGCTGACCGAAGAAGGGCGGACTCGCCGCGATCGTTTGACCCGCACTCTGGTGGAACTGGCCCACGACAAACTGGGGTTGCAGATCACAATCGAACCGGCCACCGAACCCTTGGTGGAGGAACTGGCAGCCGACGAAGACGCAGCGCTGGCCACTGCCGGCACTCCCGGCCCCGAGGAGGAAACCGAAGTCGCTACAACGGTGGCATCGAATGACTCCGAAGTGGTGTCGGGCGGTGAAGAGGATGTTGATGTCGAGGAAGCCGCCGGAGCAATGCACAGGGAATCTTCCTTTGCCGAACTGTCTGCCGTACTGCCTCCGCTGGAGCCCCACGACCTGGTGATTTCGTGGCCGGGGCAACACTGGCATCCCGAACAGGTCGAGTCGTTCTCTCGGTTGGTTCGCAGCCTGGATTCTCTGGGCCCTGTGATTGGTCCGTCGCAGGGAGAGGCACCGGTCCTGCCGTTGGTTGAAGCCTGCTTCCAGGTCCCGGGCACCCCTGCCGCCATTGCGGTCTACCTGTCTGAAGCAGGACAGGCGGAACGGGAGTTGGCCTTGGCTTGGCTGAAACAAACTGCGACTGACTCGGGCATCCCGCCGCAGGCGCTGCACCTTGCTGGAAGTCCTGTGGCGGGCAACGATCTCAATGCCGAGGTGCTGAAGGCAACCTGGAACCCCGCTGCCCCATTTACGCGTCCGCATGAGAAGTCGTTGTTTCTTATGTCCGGCATTGTGGGAGCCGCCTTCGCACTCTGGATGCTGCGGAGTTGGCGGCTGGCCATGGTGGTTCTGGGAGTCTCCGTCTACACCGCCATGGTGTCGCTGGCGCTGGTCCCCGCATCCCGAACACCAATGAACATGGTCTTGGTGACGATGCCGACGCTGCTGCTGGTCACCACCCTGTCGGTGGCGGTGCACATTGCCAATTACTGGCGGCATGCCGCTGCCGCCGATAGCCGCACGGCCGTCGCCTCCTCGATCCGCACTGCCTATAGTCCAGTGCTCTGGGCGGGAATCACCTCGATCATTGGGCAGGCGTCCCTGTGTACCAGTTCGCTCTCACCAATCCGGCAGTTTGGCATCTTCTCTTCGGTGGGGACTGCGATTTCCCTGCTGATCACCCTGGTGGGGCTGCCAGCACTGATGCTGTTGTTTCCCGCCCCGGTTCCCGATGAAGAGGAACTCGACAGCACCTTCTGGCACAGCTTGGCCGCCTGGGTTGCCCGACATCAGCACCTTGTGAATTTCACGTGTGTGGCAACCGCGCTGGTCTGTTCGTATGGACTGCGCTGGTTTCAGTCGGAAACTAAGGTCGTGCGGTACTTTGGCGAAAACACCCGCACGTTCCAGGATTATGCGGCCATTGAAGACCGCCTGGGAGGTGTTGTGCCGGTGGATGTGATTGTCCGGTTCGACAAAGAAGCCCAGGCCGAATTGAAGTTCCTGCAGCGCCGCGAATTGATCCGCACCATCGAAGATCAGATTCGCCAGCTTCCCGACGTCAGCGGCGTGCTGTCGTTGAGTGATTTCCTCCCGGACTATCAACCCCCAGCCGAGAACACCGGAGCCGCCCGCAAGCGTCAGCAGCAGCGGTACGCCGCCACCTCTCGGGTGATTGAATCTCGTGTGAAATCAGGCCGGTATCCGGGCTCGGAAGAACTGTTGTCGGTCTGCGAGCAGGCAGGCGAGTTGAATGCCGAGGGAGACGAACTGTGGCGGGTGACGGCCCAGGTCGCCGCCCTGTCCCCCATGAGCTATGGCGATTTCCAGAAGCAACTGGACACCCTCTGTTCGCAGGCACTCGCCGCGGCCTCGGGGGCGAGTCAGGAGAAACTTCCGGCAACCCCGGCCAACACGGCACGCTCCTATCGCCCTTACGCCAGTCACATGGTGACCGGGCTCGTTCCCCTGTTCTTCGCCACGCAAGAGCAACTGCTCAGCAGCTTCATCGCCAGTTTCGCCGGGGCATTCCTCAGCATCGCTCTGGTGGTGATGTTCGTGCTGCGGCATCCAGTCGCGGGTTTCCTCGCGATGATTCCCAACGTTCTCCCGATCATCTCCGTGTTTGGTGTCATCTCTTGGCTGCAGATCCCGATTGACCTGGGATCGACGGTCACCGCGTCGATTGCTCTGGGAATCACCATTGACGGGACCCTGCACCTGGTCACCTGGTTCCAGCAGGGAATTCGTCAGGGGAAGACCCGGGCGGAGGCGGTTGCACAGGCGCTGGGCCACTGTGGACCGGCCATGTGGCAGACAACCCTCATCGTCAGTTGCGGCCTGATCGTGATGGCCCCCTGCGATCTCGTGCTGATCAGCCGTTTCGGATGGTTGATGGCGGTCCTGCTCGCGGCCGCCTCCATTTCAGATCTGGTTCTGACCCCTGCTCTGCTGGCGGGCCCCCTCGGCTATCTCATCGAAAAATGCACGCCCCGAGATGGTCAGACCGAATCCCGCACCGAACCGGTGTCCACAACGGTCTCGCAACTGAAGCCCGAAGCAGAGCACACCCCGCCCCCCGCGCCCCATCTGGACAAGCGTCGCATCCGGATCAGTCGTCCCGACCCCTGATTCGCATTCTTCCACTCGCGCAGTTTCCCCACGGGCCTCCCAGAGGCGAACGCGCTACCCGGAAGGGCGACCCTCCAACCATTCCCGGGAAGACTCTCTGGGGAAATTCTCGATCGATTTGGCATCCGCTTTGCACCAAATGTTTTACGACCTGCAAATTCGGCAGTGTTGGCCCGTTTAAGGGCCGGAGATGTCGGAAGTCTCTGGGTCAATTTGGCAGTCGATTTGCCAAAACCTAGAATTCTTCTGGGGGTCGACAGTCGCAGTTCAGGGAAATCCCTGACAGGGGGTGCACAATGAAAGAATTTGTGGAACCATTGGGTCCGCGGATTGTGATCCGCAAGGATGAGTCTCGGCAGACTACCCGGGGTGGCATCGTGCTACCGGACAAGGCAGAGATTCCCACCATCACAGGACGAGTCGTGGAAGTCAGCGCCCAGATCACCCGGGATGAGGATTTTCCCATCCGGAAATACGACAAGGTGCTGTTCCACCCCAAGAATGCCATTCCAGTCGACTTCGAACCGGACAACCTGTTGTACGTGGTCCCCATCGAAGACGTGGTCGCGGTATTTCGCCGGGTGAAGACCTCTCCCCCCGCCATGGAGCGCACGGGAGAGGATGACGAAGTTGGAGGTCCCTCCGACGACTGAGGGCAACGACCATTACCGGTCCCTTAAACCTGCAGCCCGGGCCATGTGTTGGCCCGGGCTGTTTGCGTTTTCAATGTCCGATGCGATATCAAATTGAACCGTCGGTCCGCAGGAGGCCTCCGACCAATTCCATCTCCCGATTCATCATGCCGGAACGGGCGTCAGAGGCAAGACTCAGGGAAAGATTCCAGGCAGCCCTCCTGACGACTCCGTCATCTTCTGTATGGCGTACACCCCAGTTTGGAGAGTGAATCCATGGGACCACGATCATCAATCCAGCTAAAATTCTTCCTGCCGTGGCTCTTCCTCGCAGGACTTTTGGCGTTGGGGCTCGCCGGCGAGCCAGCCTGGAGCGATGAATCGATCGGCTCTCGCGGCCGGGGCCGGGGAGGCGCGATTGCGGCCGGTCATCCCGACTCCGTCGCGGCGGGCTTGCGAATCCTACGGGTGGGCGGGAATGCGGCCGACGCGGCGGCAGCGACGCTTCTGGCCCTTGCCGTTTCGGACTATGGCTCTTTCGCCATCGGAGGGGAAGTGCCGGTGTTGATTTACAACGCCCGGACCGGTCAAGTGAAAGTCCTCTGCGGCATGGGAGTCGCTCCGCGCGATCCCTCCGCCATCGACTGGTTCCTGACAAATGGCATCCCCTCCCAGGGGAGCATGAAGGCTGCCCCCACGCCGGGGGCGGTCGATCTCGTGGTGACCCTGCTGCGGGAATACGGCACCATCTCGTTCTCCGAGGCCGCCACCCCAATGCTGGAATTACTCGACCGTGGTCAGGCCGACTGGCATCCCCGCCTCGCTCGGACCATCCGCCGGTTGGTGGAGGCCGAGACACAGACCTCGGGGCAACGCCCGGCCAAGCTGCAGGCGGTCAGTGATCGATTCTACAAAGGGGACATCGCCGACGAACTCGAACAGTGGTACATCGCCACCGGAGCTTTCCTGCGCAAGCGCGACCTGGCGTCACATGTCACCCACATCGAAGATCCCGTTGCCGTCGAGTATCGCGGGTATACCGTCTACAAGTGTCCGACCTGGAGCCAGGGACCGGTCTTGTGCCAGAATCTGCGGCTGCTGGAAGGGTTCGAACTCCAGCGCCAGGGACTGCTCTCGGCCGATTCGATCCATCACATTACCGAGGCGATGAAACTCGGCTATGCCGATCGGGACGACTACTACGGTGACCCCCTCTTCACCGCCGTCCCGGTGAATCAGCTGTTCTCGGACGAATACACCCGCAAACGGCGAACGCTGATCGATCCCGCCCGGGCCTCTCTCGAACGCCGCCCAGGGGATCCCTGGCGGATGGAGGCCCTTCGGCCAATTCCCCCGGATGGTCCCGTAGCGGAGCGCAAGCCAACCCAGGATACCACGACCTGCGTGGTGGCCGATCGCTGGGGAAACGTGGTCGCTGCCACTCCCAGCTGCAACATGCTGACCAATACCCCCGGTCCCTCGGGAGTGAATACTGGCAACCGCGTCCGGAGCCTGAATACCGCGCCCGGTCACCCCAACCAGATCCACCCCGGCAAGCGTCCCCGCATCACTCTGACCCCTACGCTCGTTTTGCGACACAGAAAACCGGTCGCCGCAGTGAGTGTGGCCGGGGGAGACCTGCAGGACCAGACCACCCTGCAGGTGTTGATCAACCACATCGACTTCGGACTGCCCGCATTCGAGTCAGTCAGCACACCGCGGTTCTATACGCTGCATCATCAGGATTCGTTCAATCCCCATCCGGACCGGCGGGAGGCCGTGGTCGGGCTGGGCAAGCTGGTGGTCAACGAGCAGATTGCTCCAGACATCCGGGAAGAGCTGGCCCGGCGCGGACATTTGGTTTCGACAAGCTCGAGCCCGGTGGGCAATCCCGTGATGATCACCATCGACCCCACCACAGGTCAGCTGGAGGCTGCCGGGGATCCCCGGGCGGGCCGTCACGCTGCGGCAATCGACTGAGTCGGCCTCAATCGGACGCCATCTTGGACCGGCGATGGCGTCAGCATCAGCCCGCATACGAATCAGGTGCCGGAAACGATCGGGGAATTGGCGAGATCCCGCCGCAGATCCGCCACAAAATGCACCTGCCGGGCGACCTCGACAAAACCGATGTCGCGGTAGAGGTGATTGCCAATGGCGTTCTGGGCCAGCGTTTCGATCTTGGCGTGGGTCATTCCCCGGGACCGGAAGTGCTCGCAGGCATGTTCCAGCAGCTGCCGCCCCCAGCCTTGTCCACGCCGGGAAGCAACCACGACAACATTCGGGATATGACCGATGCCCCCCTCCTGGTCACACCAGGTCGAAACATAACCCTGGGGACGATCTTGGGCATCGACCAGGGTGAAGATTCCCTGCGGATCGCGGCGCAGGTCATCATCGAGATGGCGGGCCTTGCGCCACTTCCAGTCATGCCCGGCGATGATCCCATGAACCATTTCGATCCCCTGATCAATCGAGACTCCGTCGAACGCGTCGACGGTCATCGCTTTCAGGGCATCGAGATCGGTTGACTGAAACGGACGAATGTGCATGACAGCCTCGGGGCCACAAGACAACAGCCCGCCAGGGGAGAATCCCGTGGCGGGCTGCAATCGATCACCGGGTCATCAACCCGTTCGCAACGGAGACCTCGATCGCCTACTCAGAAAACGCGGCGTCGAATGCCCGCTGCGACGGTTCGAAGTCGACATTCTTTACAAACTGGCAAGCCTCTCGAGCCCCGGCTTCGCGGTCCATGCCACTGTCTTCCCACTCGATCGACAGTGGACCCGAGTAGCGGGCATGATTCAACGCGCGAATGATCTCTTCAAACCGCACACCGCCACGTCCCACCGAACGGAAGTCCCAGCCCCTCCGCTGATCGCCGAACGACAGGTGGCTGGCCAGGATGCCAGTGCGGCCATTGAGGGTGACGCTCGCGTCCTTCATGTGGGCGTGATAGATGCGGTTGGGGAAGAACCGGATGAACTCGGCGGGATCGACCCCCTGCCAGATCAGGTGGCTGGGATCGAAGTTGAACCCGAATTCCTCCCGGTTGTCGATTGCTTCCAGGGCCCGCTGGGCCGAGTAGATGTCGAACGCAATCTCGGTCGGGTGGACTTCCAGCGCGAACTTCACACCGCATTCCTGGAAGACGTCGAGAATGGGATTCCAGCGGTCGGCGAACTGCTGGAATCCCGCTTCGATCATCGACTTGGGGGTGGGGGGGAAGTCGTAAATCAGGTGCCAGATGCTCGAACCGGTGAAGCCGTTCACCACCGAAACTCCCAGCTTTTTGGCAGCCCGGGCCGTGTTCTTCATCTCCTCGGCGGCCCGCTGATTGACCTTCGCGGGAGTTCCATCGCCCCAGATGTAGTCTGGCAGAATTGACTTGTGACGGGCATCGATGTTGTCGCAGACCGCCTGGCCCACCAGGTGATTCGAGATCGCGAACAATTGCAAATCGTACTTCTCGAGCAATTCCCGCTTGCGAGCGCAGTAGGTGTCGTTCGAAAGAGCCTTGTCGACCTCGAAGTGGTCGCCCCAGCAGGCCAGTTCAAGGCCGTCGAAGCCCCATTCACTGGCCTTCTTGCACAAAGTTTCGAGGGGCAGGTCGGCCCATTGACCGGTGAACAACGTGACGGGGCGGCGCGCCATGAGAAGACAATCCTTGTTGCAGCAAGATCAGAAACAACGAACCTCAACACCTGCGCAGACACTAGATCAGCATCGCTGCGAAGTCAAACGGGCACAGTGCGGCCTCTCACGGCCCCACTCAAAGACACTCCCGGATTACTTCAACCACTCATCGGCGAAATCCAGAAAGGTCTTCCAATCCTCCCGATTCATCGAGTGCTTCCCTTCGCGCAGCCAGTAGCCCAACCGGCTCTTTACAAGTCGGCCCGGCAGGGGATATTCCCCTTCGGCCAGTCCTTCCACCCCCAACAGGCGATACACGGGCGAAGCAGCCGCCAGGACGTTGTATTGTCCCTCGGGATCGGCCCAACTGTCCTCGACCGCGTTGGTGAACAACACCGGGCGGGGGGCACAAATCGCCACCAGCGAGTGCTGATCAAACGGCAGCCGCTCGACATTGTCGTTGAACTTCGTGAATTCATCGCAGAACCAATGCGGAAAGCGATCGTTGATCTGCTTGACGGTCTCTCCCACCTTGTGGCGGCTGGGGGCGGTCCCGCCGCAACCCGCCTGATGCGGAATGACCAGAGCGATCCGCTCGTCGAATGCCCCCGCGAGGAGGGCCGTCTTGCCCAACCGCGAGTGACCCACAACGGCAATCCGTTTCGCATCCAGTTCGGGAGCGGTTACCAGGTAATCGACCGCCCGCTGCACGCCCCAGGCCCAGGCGGCGATGGTTCCCCACTCATGCGGCCCGGGTTGCGTCTTCCCTTCCGCCAGAAAATGGGGATGAACCCCATCGGTGAAATCGGGTTGATCGGGATCGATGTCACCCGCGTAAACCGTGGCAACAGCGTAGCCACGGGCGATCGATTGATCGATCGCCCAGACATCCTGCTCTTTGCCCCGCCCTTCGTCCATTGCCCGATTCTCTTTACAACCAGGACAGTTCCCGGGCATCCAGACCGTGGGCAGGGGAATCTGGGGATGGTTCAGCACCGCGTGATTGCCGCAGAAATTCAACCCCACGAACACGGGGGCCTTCCCCGCGGGGCGCTGGTTGGGAAACGCCAGCAGCAGGTGGATGGGGGGGGTCTGTTCCGGGCCAAATCGCAGTTCCAGCAGGCGCAACGTCCCCTTTCCACCAAAAAGCTGCGGATCTTCGTGACGGACCGTCACCCGGAGATTTCTCGGGGGTGGAGGTGCGGCTCCATACATGTAGTGTTCGAAGAGCCGAATCAACTCGGGACGCCGCTGGGAGCGCCATTGATCGGAAGTCTGGATCTTTTGCCCCTGCAAGCTGACCAGGGGATCCGGCAGATTGGCCTGAACGGGAAGATCCGAAACCGGGGGGAAGAGCTCGCCGCCGGGTGATTCCAGTGGGAACATCATCAGACTCCCGGCCAACAGGCCGCTGATCATCGCGATACGGATCGCCAACATGGTGTGATTCCTCGGGACGTCCCGCCCGGCATTCAGGGGGACCGCGGTGAAGGACTGATCGGGGAATGGTCGCGACAGATTCCCGTGATTGCAACCAAACGGCCGGTCGCCGCACGTCGACCGAAGACGCCCGGACGGGTGAAATGTTCCGACCTCCCCAAATGGGCGAAGGCGGCATTTCCCGGGGTGGGAAAGCCGCCTTCGAACGCTGTACTCCACAGGAGTCGACATACGGCCGACCAACTGTGGAACGGAATGAGCTGGCAGGACTACTCGATGACCTTGGCCTTGATCCAGGTCATCATGCTGCGGAGTTGGCGACCGACGATTTCAATCGGGTGCTTTCGCTCGTTGCGGCGAATCGCCTGGAAGGTGGGCTGATTCGCCTTGTTTTCCAGGATCCACTCGCGGGCGAACTGTCCCATGCGGATTTCCTGCAGAATCTTCCGCATCTCGGCGCGGGTCTGGTCGGTGACAATGCGGGGACCGCGGGTGTAGTCACCAAATTCGGCGGTGTTCGAGATGCTGTAGCGCATGTAGTTGAGGCCTCCCTGGTACATCAGGTCGACAATCAGCTTCAGCTCGTGCATGCACTCGAAGTAGGCCATTTCGGGCTGGTAACCCGCTTCCACCAGGGTTTCAAACGCCGCTTTGACGAGAGCGCTCACGCCGCCGCACAAGACCACCTGCTCGCCGAACAGGTCGGTCTCGGTCTCTTCCGCAAAGTTGGTCTCGATCACACCACCGCGAGTCCCGCCGATCCCCTTGGCATACGCCAGGGCCAGCTTGCGGCTGACATCGGAACAACCGGGCCAGAACGCGACCAGTGAGGGAACCCCCGCCCCCTTCTCGTACTCAGCCCGCACCAGGTGTCCGGGCCCCTTGGGAGCCACCAGAGCCGCATCCACTCCCTCGGGAGGGACCACCTGACCGAAGTGCATGTTGAAGCCGTGCGAGCAGAGCAGCAGGCTCCCCTTTTTCAGATTCGGCTTGATCTCCGATCGGTAGAGATCTCCCTGGACCTCATCGGGGAGCAGAATGTTGACCAGGTCGGCCGCCTTGGTCGCCTCAGCCAGAGGCAGGGGCGAGAACTTGTGACTGACGGCCAAGTCGTAGTTGGGCGAACCCTTCCGCTGCCCGATGATCACATTGCAGCCGCTGTCCCGCAGGTTCAACGCCTGGGCGTGCCCCTGGCTGCCGTACCCCAGGATGGCAATGGTCTTGTTCTTGAGCAGTGACAGGTCGGCATCGTCGTCGTAGTAGACTTTGGCGGGCATGATGTACAGCGGGATCAGGAGAAACAGGAAAATCTCAGCCGCCGCGCTTCGGCGCGGGGGCCGGTCGGTTGAGGACCAGTGAGCCAGGACCAACCCGGCTCGGAAAGCAGTCGGCTCATGCAGAAGGCGAGTCGATCAGACCGTCGCCTCGGGAGGAGGCTCGGGAGTCAGGCGGTCATCCTCGACCTCGTGCGAGGCACTGGCCGAACGCAGCAGGGCAATGCGCCCCGCGCGGACCAGTTCGATGATGCCGAATGGCCGCATCACATCGATGAAGGCGTCGATCTTCCGCTCCTGACCCGAGATTTCAATCATCACGTGGGTGTTCCCCACGTCGACGATGCGGGCCCGGAAAATATCCACCAGCTCGTGAACCTCGCTGCGTTTACCCCCTTCGGTGCTTACTTTCAGCAGCATCAGGTCGCGCTCGACGAAATTCTGCTTCGAGAAATCGATCACCCGCACCACAGTGACAATCTTCTCCAGCTGCTTACGCACCTGGTCAAGCGTCTTTTCGTCGCCGTTGATGACGAACGTCATGCGCGACAATTCGGGATTCTCGGTCGCTCCGACCGCCAGACTGTCAATGTTGAACGCCCGGGAGGCCAGCATTCCGGAAATGTGCGCCAGCACACCCGGTTGGTTCATCACCAGAGCGGAAAGGACGTGTTTCATTATTCCCAGGGGAGAATTCCAAGGGGACGGGTCGAACTCGGTCCCGAACACACCGCCCAGAACACCGGGCAGCGCCCCCGGGCGCAAGCCAGCAGTCTAACGGCCCCCCGCCCCCTTCAACAAGGATCTCCAAATTCCCGCTCCAATTCGCAAATCCTCGGCCACTCGTCGATGGGCAACTCTGCCTCCTCCACAAAGTTCCCGCCCAACGCCTCCCCTAAGACCCGACGGAGATTCACTTCCAGCGTTTCCGCGTCCACCGGGGCATTCGCCAAATCGCAAATCCCCGGAAATTCCGGGGCCCAGTCGGAGCGGGCCCACAACAGGCTGCCGTGCTGCAGGACCGCCCCGCGCCGACGCCGTTGGGCACTCCCCAACACCTTGTGTCCCTCGCAGACCACGTCGAAGCTGTCTCCCCGGGCGAAACAGAGATAATTCTCCCCCAACTCCGGACGGCTGTCTCCACGCAAACCTGCAGGAATGCCCTGGCGACGCAATTCCTGGATCACGGCCTCATGCACAAGGTCGTACAACTGCCGCGGATCGGTACAGAGCGGGTGCCCTGGGGCCAGTGCCAGTGAGTAGGTCAACTCGTGATGATGCAGAATGGCTCCTCCGCCAGTCAGCCGACGAACCACCGGCAAATTGGCGAAGCGAACTTCCAACTCGGAGGGAAGGTGATGTTGAAAGTAGCCCAAGGAAACGGTCGGGCCGCTCCACTGGTACCATCGGAACGAACTGATCCTCCGCTCGGCGGCGCGCTCCAGCAGCAGTGCATCCAGCGCCATCTGAGTGTGACCAGTGGCGCGGCTGGAGTGGGTGATCAGATGTAAAGGAAGAGCGGTCATACAGGCCCTTGAACGAGTCACAAGCCCTAATTATAGTCTCGACTTAGGTCGAGGGGGATCCCCTCGACCACAGATCCTCAACAGCGCCGTTTGGATGACGTTCGAGGAACTCAACACGTTGGTGGCCGAGGTGCGAACTTGGGTCTGCCATCGCTCTCGTTTCAAGCTCCCTGGCAACGATCAGGGTCGAACTTCTCCCACTGCTCAAGATTTCGGAAGAACCGAGGCCGGAACTCTTCCCGTTCCCTTTCTGTGCCGTCCGTCAGCAAAACAGCGGCAATTCCTGGCTTCCCGAACTCTCCGGGCTGGATTCGATGCCCTCTCCTCCCCCAGTTTTCGACCTGTTGCGGTGTGATGATCCTCGGGATCTCGTCCATGACGCCGTCCAACGTTTGGTCGAGGGGCAGATTTTGGGCCTGCCCACTGAGACACAATATGTGGCAGCGGCCTATTTGCTTTCGCCGGCGGCACTCCGGCTGGCGAAGCTGTCTCATCAGTGGTCGCAGGAACCGCCTCTGCTGGCGGTCAAATCGTCGGCGGAGGCGCTCGACTATCTGCCCCGGGCTTCGCCGCTGGGGCGCAAATTGCTCCGACGTTTCTGGCCTGGACCGGTCACTCTGCGATTTCATCCCCCCGCGATTGGTGGCTTGACTCAGGCGCTTCCTGGCGAAGTCGTCGAATCCCTGGAAATGTCCCGCTCCCTCGGTTTCCGGCTCGCGGGGCACGATGTCCTCAACGCGATTCTGCGGCTTTTGCCGGCTCCCCTGGTGCTGACAGCCGAGCGACCGATCAGAGGAACGGGCGATTCGGCGCGGAATCTCGCTGAACTGGCGGGGGAGGCTTGCTCGATACTGCTCGATGCAGGTGAGTTGAGGTACACTCTTCCAACCAGTGTCGTCCATGTGGACGATACGACTTGGACCCTTCATCGAGAATCTGTGGTGCCCGCACGGACACTTCACCGACTGGCTGGCAATCTGTACCTGTTTGTCTGCACTGGAAACACCTGCCGGAGCCCCATGGCGGAAGCCCTGTTTCGCCGGCTGCTGAGCGAGCGCCAAAACTGCTCCGACGACGAATTGGTCGACCGGGGCTTTGTGGTTGCCTCGGCTGGGGTGGCTGCTGGATTGGGACAACCCGCCAGCGATGAGTCGATCGAGCAGATGCGGAAGCGTGGCATCGACCTGAGTAGTCACGAGAGTCAACCCCTGACCGTCGAGTTGTTGTCTCAGGCAGACCGGGTCTTCACTATGACCCGGGGGCATCGTGAGTTGGTGGTCAGGCAGTTTCCCCAACTGGCCGAGCGAGTGGAACTGCTGGCCCGGGATGGGGGCGATGTGGTGGACCCGATTGGCGGTGGTCCGGAAGACTATCGGCGCTGTGCCGAGCAGATCGAGTCCAATCTCCGCAAGCTCCTGGAAGAGTTTCCGTCTGAAGGCTGAATCCGAGAACCAACCATGATCATTGCTGTAGGCAGCGACCACCGGGGCTTCAACACGAAGGCCCGCCTGATCGGTTTGCTGAATGAACTGGGCCACCAGGGAATCGACTGCGGGACCGACTCGGCCGAAAGCGCCGACTACCCCGACTTTGCTGCCAAAGTGGCACAGCTGGTGTCGCAGGGACAGGCCCATCGCGGGATCCTGATCTGCGGAACCGGGATTGGAATGGCGATCACTGCGAACAAGTTCGCGGGGGTTCGGGCCTGTACCTGTCACGACGAAATGACCGCGCGACTCAGTCGGCAGCACAATGACACCAACGTTCTCTGCCTGTCGGCAGACCTGCTGGGAGAACGTGTGATGAACCGGCTGGTCGAGATCTGGTTGGCGACCGATTTCGAAGCGGGCCGACACGCCCGGCGCCTGGAGAAGATATCCCAGTACGAATCGCAGTCGATGAACCGTCCGTCAGGCCAGGCTCCCGGCTGCCCCTGAACCGGTGTGGGTCGGTCCCGCTTTCCCTGTTGCCATCGCTCTCAAGGCTCACCATGAATCCCCAGCACCTGCGATACTCGACTTCTGACGAATGGATTGCTGTCGAGGGTGACGTGGCCACGGTCGGGATCACCGACCTCGCCGTTCAGGCTCTGACCGACCTGGTCTTTATCGAATTGCCCAAACTGGGAAAGACACTTCAGGTGGGTCAGGTGTTTGGGGTGGTGGAGAGCGTGAAGGCGGCCAGCGATCTCTACAGCCCCGTTGCCGGTGAGGTCGTCGAGGTCAATCAGAAACTCAGCGACGATCTGACCAAACTCTCAACCGACCCATTTGGCAAAGGCTGGCTGATGAAAGTTCGTCTCTCGAGCCCCCCCTCGGACAAGTTGCTGGACCGGGCCGGTTACGAAGAGAGCTGGAAGACCCGGCACTGACGATTTCTGGGGACGAACCTTCCTGAGATCAACCCGCTCTTTCTGGGGTCTCTTTCCGAAGAGACAGAGCCGACAGCAACTGTCGACCAGACGTCTCTTGTGCGATCGCGAAGCCATAGGCCCCCGGGGATCCCACCCGATCACCTTCCGCTCATTGCACGCTTGAAACCGTCGCGAACCCGGTGGCCATTGTCGCCTGCCGCCGCGGCTTCGCGTTGGAGGGGCTCAAGAGGGTCATGTCTCACCCAGAGGAACCATCCGGGTTGTCCGACCGAACTGGGCGTGACGCTGTTGTCAGAACTGCCAAAGCCTCGCAGACACCCAATCCCAGCAGCCACAGGCTGAGCCCCAGGACGACCAGCACATAGACCGTGAACCAACGCGGATCGCGGTGCCAGGTCAGCCACAAATCTCCCAGCGGGATCAACCCCCCCAGGGCCAGCAAGAGCCCCACGATCTGCGCTTGTCGGCGGGTCGCCCGACGCGAGGACGGGCGGTGGTTTACCTGCAATCCTCGCCCTCCTCCTCCCTTCAAAATGGCATGTCGGGTGAAAAGCACGGCGGCCAAGACCAGACCTCCGCCAAACAGAAAGGAGACCAGCACGTTTTCGGAGGGTGGCATCAGGAAAACTAGGGAAAATTGGTGGGCGGTCGGGGAGAAAATCGGAAAAAATGGACACTCGCCTGTGATCGGCGGCACTACCCCTCCCAATCCCGACAATCCTCACAAGCTGATGGGGGATTTCCCAGTGAAATCACCAAAATTTCGAACGTTTTTTACCGAATCGCCACGTTCTTCCCCTTGTCCGACCCAGCCCGTCTGGCCCCCCTCCGCTCCCCCCGGATCTTCCTCAAGAAATCCACCGATTCTTAATTTTTCGGAAACGGCCAAAGCTTTCTGCCACGCGAAGTTAGGGAATCACGAGACAACCGAAATCGAGGCTGGTTGCGACCGCCTGCTTGACAACTCAAGATCGCAGTTTAAGATGCCCAGCCTAGCCGACACACAACTGCTTGGGGCCAACCAAGAGCCAGCCCCAACAGATTGTGGATTGCATGTCATTTCTCGAGTTCTCCTCCTCACTGGCATTCCGTCCAGATCAGAGGACAGGGTGATTTATTCGAAGGTCACCCAACGCGACTCTCCCCCTCTCAGGACCTCTTTCAGGAACGCACGATGCGTACGAAGCAAGGAAACGCTGTCCACGATCGCTCTGGACCAACTGGCCAGTCGAACCACAACGCCCGCGGCCTGCAGGTTCCAGTGCACTTCTGTCCCGATGGAGCCGACCCGTTTGACACGGTGGCATGGGATTTGCGGTCTGCACAAATCAAGGATGAGAACGGGAAAGTCCTCTTCGAACAAAAGAACTGTGAAATTCCCGCAACTTGGAGCGCCCTCGCGACCAATGTGGTCGTCAGCAAGTATTTCTACGGCGAGGCGGGCACTGCGGAACGTGAACAAAGCGTCCGACAGGTCATTCACCGGGTTGCCCGGACCATCGCCGACTGGGGTATTCAGGATGGCTACTTCGCTTCTCCCCAGGATGGTGAGAATTTCTACCGGGAACTTGCCTGGCTGTGCCTCCATCAGCACGGCTGTTTCAACTCGCCCGTGTGGTTCAATGTCGGTCTGTACCAGCAATATGGTGTGAAGGGGAGCCGCGGCAATTATCGCTGGGATACAGTCACCCGCTCGATCCAGCGGCCTGAAACCTCATACGAGTATCCCCAAGCCTCCGCCTGCTTCATCCAGTCGGTTGAAGACAACATGGAGGACATCATGCGTCTCGCCACGAGCGAGGCGATGCTCTTCAAGTTTGGCTCGGGGACCGGCACCGATCTCTCCACCATTCGCAGTGCCAAAGAGAAGCTCTCGGGCGGCGGCACCCCCTCGGGCCCCCTGTCTTTCATGCGGGTCTACGATCAAATTGCCGCAGTGGTCAAGTCCGGCGGCAAGACCCGCCGCGCTGCCAAGATGCAGAGTCTCAAGGACTGGCATCCCGACATCCTCGATTTTATCCAGTGCAAGGCCAAGGAAGAGAAGAAGGCCCGCACGCTGATCGCCTCCGGCGAGTATGACGCCAACTTCAACGGTGAGGCGTATGGCTCGATCATGTTCCAGAACGCCAACCTTTCGGTCCGCCTGAGCGATGAGTTCATGCAGGCGGTACTGGCCGATGGCACATGGAAGACCCACTGGGTGACCGATCCCCAGCGGCCTGGTCCCGAGTACCGTGCCCGCGATCTGATCCGCCAGATGGCCGAGGGAACCTGGCTTTGCGGCGACCCAGGGGTCCAGTACCACACCACCATCAACCGCTGGCACACCTGCACACGCAGTGGCCCCATCAATGCCAGCAATCCCTGCAGTGAGTACATGTTCCTGGACGACACCGCCTGCAATCTCTCCAGTTTGAACCTCAAGAAGTTCCAACTGGAAGACGGCACCTTCGACGTGGAACGGTTCCGCCGGGCGGCGTCGATCTTCATCACTGCCCAGGAAATTCTTGTCGATCACGCCAGCTATCCCACGCCGGCCATCGCCGAGAACAGTCACCGCTACCGTCCGCTGGGACTGGGCTACGCTAATCTCGGCAGCCTGCTGATGTCGATGGGCATCCCCTACGACAGTGATGCAGGCCGCGGGATCTGTGGGGCCCTGACGGCACTCCTCACCGGCGAAGGGTACCTCACTTCCAGTGAGATCGCCTCGAACATCGGCCCCTTTGCCGGGTATGCCGAGAATCGCGAACCCATGCTCCGCGTCATGGAGATGCACCGGGATTCGACCCGGCAGATTCACTCCGCCTGTCCGCAATACCTGCGGGATGCGGCCGCCGAGGTGTGGGACGAATGCGTGGTTTCGGGCCGTCAGTTCGGCTACCGGAATGCCCAGGCAACCGTCTTGGCACCGACTGGCACCATCGCCTTCATGATGGACTGCGACACGACCGGCATCGAACCAGACATCGCACTGGTGAAGTACAAGCAACTGGCCGGTGGTGGCATGATGAAGATCGTCAACCGGACTGTGCCCCACGCCCTGGAGACCCTGGGCTACAACCAGGCGCAGATCGACGCGATGGTGGCCCACATCGACAAGCAGGACACGATCGAGGGAGCCCCCGGGCTCAAGGCCGAGCACCTGCCGGTGTTCGACTGTGCCTTCAAGGCCCGCAATGGGTCCCGCTCGATCCACTGGCGGGCGCACGTGGGGATGATGGCGGCTGCTCAGCCGTTTTTGTCGGGAGCCATCTCTAAAACCGTCAATATGCCGGAAGACTCGACGGTTGAAGACATTGAGGCGGCCTACATCGAAGGATGGAAGCTGGGTCTGAAAGCCCTGGCCATCTACCGCGACAATTCCAAGGGAAGTCAGCCCCTGGCCACCTCCAAGGAAAGCGATCGCAAAAAGAAGGCCGAGACGACGGCCGCCGAGACCACGGCGACTCCCGCTGTGGTGGTGGCCCCCGCAGTCGTCGCCAGCCCCGCGGCACCCGCCCCGTTCCGCCGGCACCTCCCCTCGACTCGCCGGTCGGTCACCCACAAGTTCTCAGTGGGAGGTCACGAAGGCTACGTCACCTTTGGTCTGTTCGAAGATGGCAAGCCGGGCGAACTCTTTATCACCATGGCCAAGGAGGGAAGCACGATCGGCGGCCTGATGGACACGATCGGCACCCTGACCTCGCTCGCTCTGCAATACGGGGTGCCGCTGGAAGCGCTGGTCAACAAGTTCAGCCACATGCGGTTTGAACCGTCCGGCTGGACTGGAAACCAGGATATCCCCAACGCCAAGAGCGTCCCCGACTACATCTTCCGCTGGGCGGGAATGGAGTTTATCCCCGGTTTCCGCGAGCAGAATGCCCCGCGGCGGATGCCAGTTGAACCGATGCTCGAGGATGATGACAACCTCGACGAAGGTGACGAGCCCCAGGCGGCCCACTTGGCGGCTCCCACCTATCAGGCTGTGGCCACTCTCCCTCTGGCGGATGGCCCCCAGATCCGCAGCAAGCAGTTCGTTCAGTTCCAGGCTGATGCCCCAGCCTGTGACAACTGCGGTGCCATCACCGTGAGGAATGGCAACTGCTACCTTTGCCACAACTGCGGCAACAGCATGGGCTGCTCCTGACGGGGTCGTCCTTCCTCTGAAAACCCGAGGGAGCGACCGCGGAAGATTGATCATCCTTGCGTCCTTCAAACGCCCCAGTCCGGAACTTTCGGCTGGGGCGTCGGCGTTGGGTCAAGCAACCGGCTGCGTGCCTCCCAAACGCCAATCGATTCGAGGTCGTGGCAAACGTGACCCGCAGCGGGGGCCCATCCGGGTCGCAGCGGTCAGCGGCGCAGTTTCAGACCGGTGTTGCCCCCACCACCTGTTTCCACAATAATCCAGCGAACGTTTGCCAAGACGACCTGCTGGCTCGCACGCTGGACGGCGACGGGCTGGATCTTTACGGAGAAAGCGCCCATGGGCATCTTCCAAGACAACGCCGAGACCATTGGTCGGACCCCGCTGGTCCGCATCAACCGCCTCACCAAGGGATTCAAATCCCAGGTGTTGGCGAAGATCGAAGGCCGCAATCCTGCCTACTCGGTCAAATGCCGGATTGGCGCCGCCATGATCTGGGATGCCGAGAAACGGGGAGTCTTGAAACCCGGCATGCGGGTCGTGGAGCCGACAAGCGGCAACACGGGCATTGCTCTCGCATTTGTCTGCGCTGCCCGCGGATATCCTCTGACACTGACGATGCCAGAAACCATGTCAGTCGAGCGTCGGATGATGCTGAAATCATTCGGGGCCGATTTGATCCTCACGCCGGGAACCGAGGGGATGCGGGGTGCCATTTCCCGGGCCGAGGAACTCGCCGCGCAGGCCGAGTATTTCATGCCCCAACAGTTCAAAAACCCGGCCAATCCGGAAATCCACGTCAAGACGACCGGTCCCGAAATCTGGAACGACACAGAAGGGAAGGTCGATATCTTCGTGGGTGGCGTAGGCACCGGGGGGACCATCACCGGCGTCTCGCGCTACTTCAAGCAGGTGCGGGGGCAAAAGCTGCACACCGTGGCCGTTGAACCTGCCGAAAGCGCTGTGCTGTCAGGCAATCCCCCGGGACGCCACAAGATCCAGGGGATCGGTGCGGGATTTGTTCCCGACGTTCTCGATCGCACACTGATCGATGAAATCATGACCGTCACCGATGACGAAGCGGTCGAAACGGCCCGTCGGCTGTCGAAGGAAGAAGGGATCACCTGCGGCATCAGCTGTGGTGCTGCCATGGCCATCGCCCTGAAGGTCGCAGCCCGCCCCGAGTCGGCCGGCAAAACCATTGTGACGGTCCTCCCCGATTCCGGCGAACGCTATCTCTCGACCGTCTTGTTCAATTCGTAAATCCGCCAACGGGATTCTGGCGGCCGCGCTCCCACTGCAACAACAGAAGACACCCCGCTGTTGAGCGGGGTGTCTTTTTTCCCGCCCCCACGGAATTACATGTCCGGTCAAGCGCTGTCAGACAGACGCTCCCTTGATGGGTCGTGAACCCACGCGGAACGAATCGAGCGAGCGGTCCAACCCACGGCCCCGGAAAGCCACATCCAACGGCTTCGCTAACAGCGATTCTCTGGCTGCATCACCTGCGAGCCGTTTCTCCAGGCTAGCGCAGCGACTTGAATCGCCACCAACCCAGGCTGAAGAAGATCGCGGCGAAGACCAACAGCATTCCGCAGCAGCGGGCCACCTGGTCGATTTCGGGATACTGTTTGGTGAGCAACTGGTCGTAGGCGATCAGTGACCAGGCATGCGGAGTGACGAGGCCGATTTTCTGCATCAATTCGGGCTGCCAGGCACGAGGCATCAGGCAGCCGCTCAGCCCCGCCATCGTCAGCACCAAAAAGTTACCGTACGCCGACACTTGGGCATCGGTCCGCGCCGTCGTGGCCACCAACAGCCCCAGGCCCACTGCCGACATCGAAGTGCAGACAATCACCGGCAACAGGAACCACGGCTTGACACCCCAGGACATCGCGAAGAAGAGTTTTCCCGCGATGAACAGCAGCATCGTCTGCACAATCGAGACGATAAGGAAGGGAACGGTTTTGCCGACGATCGTCCAGGCCTCGGAGGCGGGAGACATCCGCAGCCGGGCGAGAGTCCCCAAATCGCGTTCCTCGATCATCGACCGGGCCATCAGGAGGACGATGAAAAACACGAACATCACCGTGTACGAGGGAACGATGATCTGGTAGACGAAATTCTGTTCGGTCAGGGGACTGGCGGGGCCCTGGGCGGCGATTTCTGTCAATTCCTGACCCGCTTCCTGGACCATCTGCTCGGCCTCTTCCGCCTCGCGGTCGATCTTGTTCGCCGCCCGAATCAGGGTCATCGCCAACTTCTGGCTGTCGCGTTTCATGATCGCCGGTACGAACGACTTGTAGGCGAATCCGAAGATCAGCTTTTCAACCACCTGTTTGGCATTTGCGAAGTAGGCGCTCGACTCGACCTTCACATTCAGGCTGTCGAGCTCATCTTTCAGCCGGCCCTTCCGGGCCAGCAGGTCTCCCAACCGCAGATTATTGATTCGCTCAGTGTACTCAGGACCGATGAAGACCGTGACGTCGAAATCCCCCTGCTCCATCCGCTTGCGGGCTGCGACAATGTCTTCAAATTCCTGAATATCCAACGCCCCCAGCTTCTCAACCTCACTGAGAATGAGTTGTGAGAACTCTTTCTTGTCGTAGTCGACCACCCCCACCTTGATCCGCTGGGCCTTCTGTTTGGTGCTGAAAAGCTGCCCTGTCGAGGTCCCCAGAATCGTGATGAAGATCAGGGGCAACAGCAGCAGAATGGCCAGCGTGCGCTGGTCGCGCCACAGCAGCCGGAGATCCTTGAGTGTGATGTACCACGCGTCCTGCACGATCAGTCTCTCAGTCTGCGACCCGTCTTCTCAAGGAACATCCGCTCCAGCGTGTATTCCTTGGTGTGGATCTGGCTCAATTGCCCCGCTCCCGCCTGGACCTGGGCGATGACCTCAGACAACCGCTGCGTCAGATTGGTCCCCGCGGCCCCATCAACCCGCGGAATGGTCACCACCGCCGAGTCTCCCCGAACTTCCGCCACGGTCACCCGTTCTCCCAGCCGCTCAGCCATTGCCGGCGTCCAGCCCTGCACCAGCAGTTCCAGATCGCGACGGCTGCGGTCGAGCAGTTCATCCAGAGGGCCATAGGCCAGTATCTTCCCATGGTCAAAGATCGCGACTCGTCGGCACATCGCCTCGATCTCTTCCATGTAATGGCTGCAATAAATGATCCCCACCCCCTTTTCAGCCAGATCGCGCACGCAGTCGAGAAGGTGGCTGCGGGATTGGGGATCGACCCCCACGGTCGGTTCGTCCAGAATCACCAGTTGCGGCTCGTGCAACACTCCGACGGCGAAATTCAACCGCCGTTTCATCCCCCCGGAATAGGCCCGTACATACTGGGTCGCGAATTCGCTCAAACCGACCCGCGCCAGCCCCTCGGCCACCCGTCGCTTCAAGTCGGCTCCGGAATAACCGTAGAGGCTTCCAAAAAAGCCCAGATTTTCCTCTCCAGTGAGGTCCGGATAGATGGCAAGTTCCTGGGGAACAACCCCCATCAACCGCTTGAGATGGACTGGATCCTCTTCGAGGTGTTTTCCATCGATGATCACCTCGCCGCCGTCTTTGGTCTTCAGCCCGGCGAGAATCATCATGGCGGTGGTCTTGCCAGCCCCATTCGGCCCCAGGAAACCCAGCACTTCGCCCCGATCAACTTCGAAGCTCACATCGTGCAGCGCAACAAAGTCTCCGTAACGCTTGTGGAGATTGCGAACTTGCAGAAGGCTCATCGATGCGACGCTGGAGAAACGGAACCCGACGGGTCCCCCCGCCGGGTTGGATCAACCAGGGCAGAGTAGACTTTCTAACGTGAACATAGCAGCGCCAGGCTCCCCTGTCATGGAACCGGGAATTTCCCGGCCCATACCGCCGCTCCCGGAAACGGGTTCTACCGATTAATCCCACCATTCCAACCCCCCCCGATTTCGACTCCATCGACTTCCCATTTGGTCTGCGAGTCAAAACCGGCTGATTCTCGCTATCATCTTCAATCCACGACCATATCCCATCGCGCTCGGAACCTGCGGAGCCGACGATGACTGAAGAGACTTCCTCCATGCGCTCAATTCCTTCCCGGAGAGAACTGCTGCGTCAAACGGGGCAGGGATTTGGGCTGCTTGGCTTGGCTGCCCTGCTCTCGACGGGGGACAACCTGCGGGCGGCCCCACTCGCCGCCCCCCTGCCGCTCGCCCCCCGACCTCCCCAGTTTATCCCCCGGGCCCAGCGAGTGGTCCATCTGTTTATGAATGGGGGCCCTTCGCAGGTCGACACGTTCGATCCCAAGCCAGCCCTGGCGAAATACCACGGCCAGCCCCTTCCCAATCCCAATCTGCGGACCGAGCGGAAGACCAGCGGTGCGCTGCAGTCCCCCTTTTCTTTCCAGAAATATGGGCAGAGTGGAATCGAGGTCAGCGAGTTGTTCGCCCGTACGGCACAGGCACACATTGACGACATGTGCATCATCCGGTCGATGTATGCCGATGTCCCCAATCACGAACCTTCGTTGTGGCTGATGAACTGCGGCGAAGGGCGGATGCCCCGTCCCGCCATGGGCTCATGGGTCACCTATGGACTCGGCTCGGAGAACCAGAACCTTCCGGGATTTATCGCCATGTGTCCGGGCGGACTGCCCGTGACGGGGGCCCTCAATTGGCGATCTGGATTCCTCCCGGGGGCCTTTCAGGGCACCTACATAGACAGCCAACACACCGATGTGCAAAAGCTGATCGAAAACATCCGTAATCCGGGGCTCACAATGGACCAGCAGGCCCGCCAACTGGATGTCGTCCGCCGGATGAACAGCCGCCACCAGGCGGACCGCCCCGGCGATCCTCAACTCGAAGCCCGCATCCAGTCTTTTGAACTGGCGTACCGAATGCAGACCGAAGCGGAGGAGGTATTCGACATCTCCCGCGAACCGGAACCAGTTCGCGAAGCGTATGGCTCGGGCCCGATTGGACGGCAGTTGCTGATGACCCGGCGGCTGCTGGAACGCGGCGTCCGATTCATTCAGCTCTATAGCGGCGCGGGACAACCCTGGGACAATCACAGCAATCTCGCTGCCGATCACAAACGGCTGGCCGGGGAATGGGATGTCGCCATCGCCGCGTTCCTCACCGACCTCAAGCAACGGGGGCTGTTCGACAGCACCCTGGTCTTCTGGGGGGGCGAGTTCGGCCGGACCCCAGTCGCGGAACTTCCAGAACTCTCGGGGAGAGACCACAACCACTACGGCTTCTCGATGTGGCTGGCAGGCGGCGGAGCCCGGGGGGGCCATGTGCATGGAGCGACCGATGAATTCGGTTTCGCCGCCGTGGAGCACAAAGTCCACGTGCATGACCTGCACGCGACCCTGCTGCACCTGCTGGGCTTCGACCACGAACGGCTGACCTACCGGCACGCTGGTCGGGACTTCCGGCTGACCGACGTTCATGGTCAGGTCATCCACGACCTGATCGGCTGACAGACCGGCTGCAATCGGGGAACGAACTCCCGCCGGGTTGCCTGCACGCCGCCAAACCGCATTGCGGGCTCGTCGCAGTCCCTCTTTACAGGACCCAGTGTTCCCCCATTGTGGCCCCGGCGTTGCAGGCCAGGTTGCCCCCGTCCATCGGGATAATCGCTCCGGTGATCCAGGACGAGGCATCCGATGCGAGAAAGACCGCCAGGCCGCGAATGTCGTCGGGACGTCCCAGCCGTCCCGCGGGAATACCGCTCAGGAACCGGTCCTTCAAAGTGGGATCCTCCGCCATCCGCTTCTCGAGCCCCGGATTGACCACCTGCGCCGGAAGAATGGCGTTGACCCGCACCCCCCGGGCCGACCATTCGGTGCTCAGTTCCCGGGTCATCTGCACCACCGCCCCCATCCCCATGCTGTAGGCGATGTGTCCCCGGCCCAAGGCGGTAATGCTGGCCAGCGATCCAATACTCACAATGCTTCCCCGCCCCTGCTGCAGCATCCGCCGTCCTGCCTGCTGGGTGCAGTAGAATCGGCTGATCACCAGGTTGTGGATGGTCGACTGCACGTCGGCCAGCGAAATCTCCTCCGGGCGTCCGCGCACTGCTTCACCGGCGATGTTTCCCAGGAAGTCGATCCGGCCGTAGTCGCGGTCGATCCGTGCGAACAGTTCGTCAATAGCGGCGAACCTGGTCATATCGCAGACCGCTCCTTCCGCCTGCCCCCCCGCCGCCAGCGCCTCGGCCGCCGTGCGGGCCACCCCTTCGGCATTGATATCGAGCATTAACACCCGGGCCCCCGCTTCGCAGAGGGCCAGAGACATCGCCCGCCCCATTCCACTGGCCGCACCGGTCACGACAGCCACCCGGCCGGTGAGATTGAACATGTCCGCCGCCATTTTTACAAACTCCCGAAGTCAGTCTCTGGGGAATGAAGGATCTGTAGGATCACACCGCCGATGTCGTTGCGCCGTTCAACCGAATGTCGCCTGCCACCAGGCCCGCAGGTCGGGCAACTGCTTGGTGAAAAAGACCACCAGCGAGAGTCCGACATAGAACAAGCCACAGGCCAGCAGGCCGAGTTGCTGGTACCAGCGGGGACGCAGGGCGGGGGGCAATAGCGTGCGATTGATGTGCAATAAATGGAAGCTGGTCACTCCAATCGCCACATTGTTGAGATTGGCGATGACAATGGTCATCAGCTTCGGACTGCCGTAGACACTGAAGGCCCAGAAGCAGATCAGCGACCAGGTGACGTAACCGATCAGAATGCCGTAGTAGATCCGCCGCACCTGGTTTCCATGCAGGGAATCCCGGATCCGGGACACCCCCGACCAGAGAATGTCGGTCCAGCGCCGACTGAAGTCGTCGATAATCGACATCTGGCTGGGCAACATCACCAGCAGACCGACCACCAGCGTGATCATCCACAGCGCTCCCGACAAACCGGGGCCAAATCGCGGATCATGCCGGATCCCGTCGGCGGTGATCAGCGCCTGCGCCCATTCGAGGTTTTTCCCCTTCAGATCCGAGTATTTGGCGAACTGCATCGACAGCAGTGCCGGCAGTGCCATCCCCATAAAGCAGCCCGGAGTCCAGACCAGCAACTGATCTGTCAGCACATACCGCCACCAGCCGCGCCAACGCCTGAGATTCTCGTCGGTGATGGGAAAGATGGTTCCCAGATGACTCAGCGAGACATGCGTCCCTCCGACAGCACTGGGGATGGCCCCCACCAGACTCCCCATACCCCAACCCTTGTCCCGCACGAAATTGCTGTAGGTGGCGTTCCCCAATCCCCCACCACCAGCGTACCCCGCGAAGCCCCCAATCAGGGCAATGTTTCCCAGGGCCAGGGCAGGCAACTCAGCCCCCTGCCACCAGTTGGTCAGGTAATTCACCATGACTTCTTCGCCAGCGGCATTGGTGGTTGGCAATTCGCCGAATCGCACAAACCCACTGAAGACCTGCCACCAGTTGGCGGGATCCACCCAGAACAACCCCATGATCAGACAAAAGCTCAGCACGGCGAACACCTTGACCGTCATCACCGCCTGCAGCATGTTGTAAATCTTCCCCCCCAGGAAAATCGGCAACGAAATTCCCAACAGAAAGAGGAAGGCCACCAGCGTGACAAACCCTTTGTCGTCGGCCTCGGGGGGATGTCCCAGCCACAACGCCGAAAAAATCGCCGCTCCATGGGTCGACAATCCCGGAATCAGTGCGGCGAAATTCAACAGCAGGATCACTCCCACCCAAAACATCGGGCCAGGGCGGGTCCGCATAAAACCGGTAAAGACCGGCTCGCCGCAGTAGAGGGCATAGCGGCCACACTCAATGTTGTAAAAAACCTGCGCCACGATCGCGATCGTGGCGATCCACATCAAGCCCCCCCCATAGCGGGCGGTGATGTCTGGACCAAACAGCCATTCCCCACCCCCAATCTGGATCCCCATCATCACCAGGCCAGGCCCGATGAAGCGGTACCACTCCCTCCACGAGAGAGTTTTGGGCTCTGGCAGATCGGCCACCTCCCAGGGAGGCAGGCAGGTGGTGGGAAGCTCTGGTTGGGTGGGCGAAGCAGCGGCGTCTTTCATGGGGTCCCTCGAGCGTTGCCGCATCGTAGCGACTGCACGCCCCGGTGACGACCAATCGTGAGCGCCCCTTCCCCCCCTCCGCCCCGCCCAGGAATTCCCCTCTCCTCACAAGGCCCCCCCCCGAATCAACGACCGCCGGCGTGTAGCCGCGAAGGGGCGCGGTTCCCGGGGAACCTCGCCCCGCTTCGCGGAGACTTACTCATCCGGGAACAGGCATCGCAACTCGTGCGAATACCAAGGATAGGACGGAAGTGTGCCGTATGGGGCACCGTTGATCGGGTTCAGGAAATACTCCGGAACAGGCTGCAGTTGTTCGTCGCGAACCCCCGGCCAGAATCCGCGCTCGTCGAGTTGCAGTTCTTCAATGTCGAGGAAAAACTGGATCCGGTTGATGATGTACCCCAGATGATTGTCGGCCACTCCGCTGACCGCCAGCCGAAACGCATCCTGGGCTTCCAGGAAGTCGCGGGCGGCTACCCCGGGGAACCCCAAAGCCAGCTCCAACTGGGTGCTGCTGACCCGCTCATTCGCCAGCGCGGCACTCGCGATGCCAATCTGATACTGCTCGCGGGCGAGCGCCAGGTTTCGCAGATCATCGCGAATCGCCAGCTTGATCGTGTCTTCCTGCTGCATCACGGCCCGCCGACTCGCCTGGTAATTGATCAGGGCATTGCGATAGACATTCCGCTGTTGCTGGCGATTCAAGGGCAAATCGAGGGTCAACCGAACGTCACTGCGGGCATTGTCGAAATTCCAACCCGCCGGCTCCAGCACGTTGTTGCTGACCACCTGGGTCGCCTGCAGGTTCAGAACCGATCGCAGATCGTCGGCGGCCAGCTTGGCCAACCGCCGGGCGTCCGCCAGTTCCCCCCGCCGATTCATCAGGTCGAGACGCAATACCAGCCCTGTCAGCATCGCGTCGTCTAACTCGATCTCGACCGGAGTCAACTTGGTCGACTCGTCCGCCAGCAGCTTCTCGGCGGGCCCCAGCACCTGGTCCACCAGTTCCACCAGCCGTGCCTGGCGGGCCACTTCGGTCTCGCCCAGAGACCCCGCCCCCTCGAGGTCATCCACCCGGTCCAGCAGGTTTTCTCCCAACGTCAGCAATTGGGCCGTCGCCTGTTCGAGTTCCGGGATCTTCTCGACCCGGGCGGCATCCAGCACGGAGGCGAGTTCAGCCTGCAGACGCTCCAGTTCGACGGCGAATTCTTCCGACTCTCCCGAGAGTCCGGTCGACTGCTGGGTCTCGCCCACTTTCACCCGGGCCAGATCAAGATGCTGCGTGATCTGACGGCCCAGGGCCGACAGCAGCTCCAACCGCCGCTGCACCAGACGAATGGCCGCTGGTTCCGGTGACGCCTCGATGTCGCGAAGTCCGCGGCGCTGGGCTTCCACCGCCAACTGGGCGTCCGCCAGCGCCAGTTGCGAGCCCAATTCCTCCAGTTCCGCGAACACAACATCTCCGGGAGATCCCGCACGGGTCTTCTGCCACTGGGCGATCCGCTGCTGCAACACCACCGCCGCGTTGATCAGCAGCGAAGTCTGCGGAGAGTCGCCTGTCCGTTCCTCAAGCAGGCGGGCCCGCGTCCGGCGGACCGCTTCGGCCGCGACCGCTGTTTCGTCCCGCGCGGTCACATCCTCCAGTTCGGTCAGATCGATTCTCAGGGGCAGTTCGGGAGGAAGTCCCATATCGATTTTGAGACGGTCGAGGGCTCGCTCGAGATTCACTCCCGCCGTAATCAACCGGCTGCGTCCGGCCAGCATGTTCTGTTCGATCTGTTCCGCCTGGATGCGCGAACGCAACCCCGCCTCCAGTTCCACCAACGCCTGCTGATGAGCGCCCGAGAGTGAGAAGTAGTTCTGCGATTCAATCGCAATCTGCCGGTAGAGCCGCAGGCTCGCGTAGTACGACGTCGCCAGCTGTACGAAATATGTCCGCCGGTACCTCAGGTAGCTGCGGGCCGCGTAGACCAGGTTGCGTTCCGCCCGTGTCAACGGCTCAAAACGAATGTCCCGCTGAAATAACGGCTGGCTGAGATCAAACAGCAACTGCGAGGAGACGTCCGAGGCGAAGCCATTGGGACCGTTGAAGGTCAGAATCACGTTGTTGGCGAACCGGCCGACGAAAGTTCCCCCGGTCACCAGCAGCCGGTCAACCTCGGCATTCGCCGTCGTGTGCAGTTCCGAAACATACTTTCCATCGGTATTCAACCGTCGGTAAAGCACATCCCCGCCGTTGCCAAATGGAGTGAATTTCAGGAAGTAGGCGAACTGCTCCAGCGAGACCGCCAGAGCCGCCTTGTAGAGGTTTTCTTTCTGGGTCTGCAGTTCGCGGCTATTGAGCAATCCCAGCTCGACGATGTTCTCGAGGGTCAGCCCCTTCGACTGCGATTCCGGAACCGCGGTGTCGACTCCCACGAAACTCCGCGCGTACACCTGCGCAAGTTGCCTGAATTCCACCATCCGAAATCGGACCGATTCGGGAAGTGCGTTCCAGCTCTCGGGCCGAACGATGTTCAGGGGAGACTCGGGCTGCGTGGTCCGGGGCCGGTCGAGTTCCGCCGGGGTGACTTCTGGGCTTTCTGGGGCGTCCTGCAAAGCCTGAACAAGCACAATTTGGTCCCGCTGACCAGCAGACATCGGCGACGGGCCTGCCTGCCGGGAATCCCGTGCGGATTTGGTACGAATGGGGGCCTTCCCCGCCCCCTTCAGAAGCAGGGGGTCGGGGCCCTCCTCCGGTTGGGGAGGAGGGGGCAGTTGCGGCAGGTCGGAAGAATTGGTCTCGGGAGCCTTCGATTCTCCTGGGCCCGCAGACCGTCGCGCGTCTCCCGCTCGAGTCTCCCCCTCCTCGAAATCCGACTCCAAGGGGGGTAGAGAATACCCGTACAGCCTGGGTTCAGGATCCGGCAGCGGTTCGCAGTCGGGGTCGGCCGGATCGAACAGCCGCGAACGGGGATCGGGAGTCAGGTCAAACCCGGGCTCCGCACCCCAGGGGGTCGATCCCAGACGGTCCTCCAGCAGACAGTACGAGTCGCGGTCGGCTCGTTCCCGCCAGGCGCGCCGACTGCAGCCCGCTCCCGTCAGCAAGAGCAGAACCGTCACGCAGCAGAATGAAAGCCGAAAGCGTGGGGAGGGCACGTTCAACAGTCGGTGAGATCCAGGATGTACGGATGTGCCAACCCCGGGGAGTGAGACACACCCAATGGTGCATGTTGATGTATCGGATACACAGCCGTTGCGGATGAGGCGAACTGTGACGGTGCAAACGGATCCGGCGTTTTGGGATTGCGGGCTTCAGCGATTCTGTGGATTTCGCTAGGATTCGCGCGGCCAAGAGCCTCTTCCAGCCGTGCGACCACCCGACCTGCAATGACCAACATCATCACTTTGATTCTCGGTGGCGGCAAAGGAACCCGCCTCTTTCCCCTCACCAAGCTGCGTTCGAAACCGGCTGTTCCGCTGGCGGGGAAATACCGCCTCATCGATATCCCCATATCCAACTGCCTCAACAGCGGGCTGAACCGGATTTATGTACTCACGCAGTTCAACTCCGTGAGCCTCAACCGCCACATCAACCAGGCGTACAAGTTTGACTTGTTTGGCGGCGGATTTGTCGAGGTGCTGGCGGCCCAGCAGACCATCAATCGCAGTGACTGGTACCAGGGCACGGCGGACGCGGTCCGCCAGAACATCAAGCGAATCGAGGCCCCAGGGATCGACTACGTCCTCATTCTCTCCGGGGATCAGTTGTACCGGATGAATTTCCGCGAAATGATCCGCACGCACCAGCAATCCAAGGCGCAGGTCACCATTGCGGCGCTCCCGGTTGACCGGAAACAGGCATCGTCATTTGGCATCATGAAGGCGGATGACACCGGTCGGGTGCAGGGATTCGTCGAGAAACCGCGCACGACCGCCGACTTGCAGTCTGTCCGGACGGAGCCCGCCTGGATCGACCAGCATGGCATCGAAAGCCGGGGCCGAGACTGCCTCGCCAGCATGGGCATTTACCTCTTCAACCGGGACACCCTGGTCGAAACGCTGACGCAGCATGAATACCAGGATTTCGGCAAGGAAGTCTTCCCCGCCGCGCTGCGCTCGCGGCATGTTCAACTGCATCTGTTCGACGGATACTGGGAAGACATTGGAACCATCAGGGCGTTCTATGAGGCCAATCTGCAGTTGGCGTCGGCGCATCCACCGTTCCAATTGATCTCACCGAGCGCTCCCATCTACAGCAGGTTGCGGTTCCTGCCCCCCTCGCAGTACAGCCGTGTCTCGGTTTCCAACAGCATTGTCGCAGACGGGTGCCGCATTGGTGAAGGATCGATCATTGAAAACAGCGTGATTGGTGTGCGCTGTCAGATCGGCAAGAACGTGGTGATCCGCAACTCGATCCTGATGGGTGCTGACGATTTCCAGACGCAGGAGGAAATCCTCGCCGACCAGACCGCCAATCGCCCCTCCATCGGAATCGGTGACGCCTCGATCATCGAGGGGACGATTGTCGACAAGAACTGCCGAATTGGGGCAGGAGCCCGGATCCGCAATCCCCAGAACATTCAGGATTACGGGGAAGAAGAGGATGTGATCATCCGCGATGGAATCGTGGTGGTCTCCAAAGAGGCGGTCCTGCCCCCGGGCTGGTTCATGCCAGCCTCGGTCTGACGCCCGCTGGACTTCCTCCCGTTCCATCGCGATGCCGCAGTCGCGGCTCCCGGGTTTGGGCCGTATTCTGTGGCTGGCGAGGCTTTGCACCCAGCGCCCTGGGGGGAAAGTTTCCAGGGGCTGGGCCCGGCGGGTGGATTGAACACCCCCTCCCCCCGACAGATACACTACGGGAAGATCCTCTTTCCGAACGGGGATTTCTGACTTTTGGCCGCCGACGAGCGCGGTCTCCTGCTCCCGATCCATAGCTCCGATGTTCTTCACTGCCGCAGTTCGCCCTCGTTTGACTGCCTTGTTCTCAGCGCTGTTGCTCGCGAGCAGCCTGATGCCGCATCTCTTCGCCCAGTCGGCTGAGCCCCCGACCGAGACCGCTGAGCCACTGTTTCATGACAGTCACTTTCATCTGACCAACTACGTGCACGAGGGGATCAGCACCCGGCGGATGCTCGAGTTGATGGGAGACAAGGTGGGCCGGGTGGCCCTGTTTGGTATCCCGCTGACACAAAAATGGGATTACTTCCTCAATGGCAAGCGCCGCCCGGGGTATTACCTCGAATCGACGTCCGAGATGTACTACTACAGCTTCGTCGACGCGATGATCGCCCGCCAGTACCTGCGTCTGAATGAGACCGACCGCGAGCGTTTTGATCCCTTCATCGTAGGGTTCAATCCCACCGACATGAACGCCCGGGATCACGTCCGCCAGGTGCTGTTGACCTTCCCGGGAGTGTTTGTGGGGATTGGCGAGTTTTCCATTCACAAGGAACTCGTGACCTCAAAGATCGCGGGTCATGCCGCCAGCGTGAAGAATCCGGCGATCAATGAACTGCTCTCCTTCGCGGGCGAGGTTGGGCTGCTGGTGATTCTGCATTGCGACATCAATGAGATGCGGGGAGTGGGAGATCATCCCGCCCATATCGACGATCTGCGGGACCTGTTCTCGCGACATCCCGATGTCAACATCATCTACGCCCATACCGGGCTGGGGCGATTTGTCGGTCCGACCAAAACCCATGTCGAACTCCTCGCAGACATCTGTGAAGACCATTCCCTCGACCATGTCTATTTCGACATTTCCTGGGATGAAGTGGCGAAGTGGGTCATCAAAGACGACGGGACCATCCAGGCCTGGAGCCAGCTCATCAACCGCCATCCCACCCGGTTCCTGTTCGGCACCGATTCGGTCGCGCCCAAGTCGCAGGAGGCTTACCTGAAATGTTACGAAGACTATCAGCCGCTCTGGAAAGCGCTGACGCCCGCCGCCTCCCGATCGGTCCGTCTCGCCAATTACGAACGGCTGGTGAACGCCGCACGCAAGAAGGTCCGGGCCTGGGAGGCGCGGAATCTCGATGAAAATGAGGACGGGCCCATTGTGATCCCGTTCCCCGCCAGAGAGCCGACTCGCAAAGCGGCCGTTCTGACACCACCTCCGGCCCCCGCCGCCGAAGTCCCCCTCTCGCTGCCGGCCCGCCGTTGACCGGGATCATCGCCGGGGGGCAAACCTTTGCAGGAACTCAGCCCAGATCGCGCAGAGCGTGCAGCGGCTGGTCATCCGGGACCGACAGCCCTCGCAGGTAATACACCGAAGTGGCCAGCAGGTGCGGACGCCACTCTGGTGAAACCAGGGCCAGATCCTCAAACACCGCCGTCGAATACTTGTAGTGGTGCGCATCTGACTGCTTCCGCACCACCAACCCCTTCGCCAGGGAGGCGAATGCGGAGAGATCTCCGCCGCGGCTGGCGTAAGCGTGCGCTTGGGCAGCGGCCCCGGAAGGGTCTTTCGCCACGGTTTCGAAAATGGACTGCAGCGCGTCGGTCGATTGGGCTGGAATGTCGACGGCGGGAACTGCGGTGATCTGCTGGGGTCCCAGGCCCCCCTCCGCCGTCCCCATGAAGGTCGCAAACTGCCCCATCCAGGCCAGTCCCTGCAGCAGCAGCAGCAGCCGGTTCTGACGATCGGCCGACAGGTCGTAGGCGTACCGCAGGGCATTCAGGGATGTCACCGTGTGGATCCCATAGATTCCTGGCTGCCGCATCATCAGTTCCCCCGCCGCCAGGTGCGCCGCGTCCCAAATCGCTCCCGCCCCCACCTGGCCTCCCTGCAGCAGTTCAAGCGAACGGCCAATCGCCTGCGAGTACTCTCCGCTGCGCAGAATCTCCAGCACCTCCACCGTCGCCGGCCGCAGCCCCTCCGCCCGCGTCCAGTCCGGCGGCAACCGTGGACCAATCTGCCTTACACGAGCCACGTTGGCGTGATACTCCTGACTGTCAAATGTATGACCATTGACTTCCTTGTCCTTGAAATCGAGCAATCCCAAAATCACCGACCGCAGCACCGGCTCGGCGTGCCGCCAGCCGATCACCTGGAGCGTTCTGTAGGCATTCGCGAGATAGATTGCCTTATGTCCGATATTCCGGTAGTCGCGGGCTCCGTATTGCCATAATCCCTCCATCACCTCGTGGGCCCCGCGGCTGCGGATCACGGCCGCGATTGCCCGGTCAGCCCGCGGTTCATCCCATGACCGCATCGCCTCATCCAGCTCCTGCCATGCCCGCTCGGGCGAAGGCAGCTCCTCCCGCACCTGCCCCAGGACAAAGTTTCCCTGCCGGGAATCCTCGGCCTGCGAGTTCTTGAATTCACGCAGGGCCCACAACAGCGGCAAGAGCCGGTCTCCTGGCGGGACATCCAGACTCAACTGATGGGCCGCCTGAACGGCAAACACACAATGCAGCTTGAAGCCCGGGGGTTGGGGATTCACATTGCGAATTCCCGCCAGGAAGATTGACGCCAGCAATTGACGGGGAGTGGTTCCCCCTTTGAGCCGCGCCACGGCCAATTCGAGGGCCCCCTCGGCGGGAACCTGCTCGATCGCGCGGATCAGTGGTTCCAGTTCGTCGGCGAACACCACCGGCACCACGGCAGGTGGATTCTCCCCGGCCGCCTCCACGAATGCCCGGGCCCAGTCCGGCAGAAATCCGGATTGGCCCAGGACAGTGAGACCGCAGGCCGAGAGAAACGTACGGCGTCGAAAAGAAGCATCCATGAAGCGTCTCGAAGGAAGCAGTTCCGCACCAAACCCAACACCCTGATCGTAATCGATTTGAAAGTCAACAACAGTCGCGCGACGAGCCGGGAGCCAAAACGGGCAAGCCAGACAATTTGGGCAGACCCATACAGGAAGAATCGGGAATTCCTCTTGTCGGGCCTGAACCGGGCTGGTATCAGGCGCATGCTGTGGGTCTGGCTGGCCCCGTTGTGGTCCGGATACGAGAGCAGGTCATGTACCGCCAGATTCGAACGTTTGCCTTGTGTCTTGGTCTTTTGCCGCTCCTCCCGTCTGCGAGCCGCGCACAGACGCTCCCTCCGATGATTTCCGGGGATGAATCCGAGGAGAGATCTCCCCAGGCGCCCGGAGAGGCGAGTTCCTGGGATCCAGCATCCCAGGAATCTCTGGATTGGTCGGCAGCCCCGAGCGGCTCGCCCCACGCCTCAAGCCCACCGGTGACGCCGCTGTTTCCGGCCCAGTCCCCTGCCGATCGCACCGGCCCCGGGCACACGGTCTCGCTGTTCAATGACACCAGCACACTCAACCTCGGGGGAAATATTTCCCTGGTGGGAATCGCCGCAACAGAGAGAACCTTCGTCCCCTGGAATCCGTTGTTCGTGCTTCCTCCGTCGGGATTTGGGTACAACACGAACACGTTTGAGATGCATGCCCGGCAAACCAACTTCCAGGCAGTGTTCTCGGGGCCTGAGACGGAAGGATTCACTCCGGGTGCCTTCCTGAAACTATACCTGTCCAATTCGAGTCTGACTTCAGACACCTATGGCCTGCTTCCCGTCGTGGCCTTCGCCGATGTCAAAAATGATGACTGGCGGTTCGCGATTGGCCTTCAGCCCGACCTGTTCGCCCCCCGCGATCCCGTCGTGATCCCGATTTCACTGATGGGGGGGACCGGCAACTCGGGAACCTTTCGGGGCCAGGCGCGCATCGAACACTTCTTCCGCCCGAGTGATGACTTCCAAACGACGTTTCAATTCGCCCTCAGTGACCCCACCACCACGATCCTGATCGACAACAACCGTCGCTCCACCGAATCAAACGGCTGGCCCAACGTCGAAGGCCGTGTCGCCCTGGGATTTGGCCCGCGTGAGGAATATCCGGGGGGGCGCCAGGAACGGTCGCTGGAGCTGGCCGCCGCGGGGGTGGTGGGCCAACTGCGCAACAGCCAGTTGATCGCCACGATTGAAGATGTTGACGATGGAACGGTCATCCGCAGTACAATCGATGTATGGGGCCTGTCGCTCGACGCCAAATGGAATGTGAGCGAACGGTTTGGCTTCATCGGTGAAGGATATCTCGGACAGGGTCTGGGAAATTATGCGGCCAACATCTTCCAGACCTTCAACTCCAAGACCTATTCGGCGGTCCGTGGATCAGGAGGCTTTCTTGAGGCGTTTTACTATCTCAACGACCGGGTCGTGGTCCACGCGGGATACGGACTGGATGCCCCAGTTCGGGACGATCTGGCCGCCGATGGCATCGCCCTCAACGACGCCTGGTTCTCCAGCCTGTTCTGGGATGTCACCAAAACTGTGCAGTTGGGATTCCAGGCCGATTATCGCAACACCGATTACGTCTCCCTGCCCGACAACGACGCGGTGGTCTTTTATACCCAGTTTCTCTGGCGATTCTAAACAGCTGGGAAAACCCCACGTCCATCACCTTCAGATCCAACCACGCCGCAACAGCCAACCCTTCACCCCCTGGGTAAGCAGGGCGTAACCCAGCAGAGTCAGGACCAGGAATCCCCAGTACCCCGGGGGGAGCTCCGTGAACCCCAGGGAGGTTCCCGGCGAGGTGTAGGGCAGCACCAGGCCCACTCCTGCCACGCATACCGACATCACCGCCAAAGGCCACGAAGAATGGCTCTGCAGAAACGGTATCCTGTTGGTCCGGATGATGTGGATGATCAGGGTCTGGGTCAGCAGACTCTCCACAAACCAGCCGGTCTGGAAGACCCGCAGGCTCTGTTCCCGTTCCCCGGGAGTACCCACCGCCGCACAGCCGAACCAATACAAGAGCATCAGGTACGTGGTGTAGTCGAACACCGAAGAACACGGCCCTACCGCGAGGATGAACCGCGTCAATTCTCGCAGGTCCCATGGGCGGGTGCTTCTCGATCAATTCTACATCGACCTCGTCAGTGGGAATCGCGGTCTGGCTCAGGTCGTACAACAGGTTGTTGGCGAGAATCTGTACCGGGGCCATCGGCAGGAACGGGACCAGCGCGCTGGCCCCCACCACGCTCAGCATGTTGCCAAAGTTGCTGCTGGCACCCATCCGCACGTATTTGAGGATATTGGCGAACACCTTCCGCCCCTCAATGACCCCCGCTGAGAGAACCAGCAACGATTTCTCCAGCAGGATCATGTCGGCCGTCGCCTTCGCCACATCGACGGCCGAATCAACGCTGATGCCCAGATCGGCGGCATGCAGCGCCGGTGCGTCGTTGATGCCATCTCCCAGAAAACCGACCACGTGCCCCTGGGCTCTCAACACCTCAATGATCCGCTGCTTGTGCAGGGGAGAGACCCGGGCGAACAATGTGGTCTCCCTCACACGCTCGGCGAGTTCCGCGGGGTCGAGCGCGTCCATGTCGCTTCCCAGCATGGTCCGCGGGACCGGCAAACCGACGTCCCGGCACACCTTGCGAGCCACCAGTTCGTTGTCTCCAGTCAATACCTTGACCTCGATACCGTCCCGCCGCAGCGCCTCCAAAGCACTCGCCGCCGACTCCTTGGGGGGATCCAGAAAGGCGACATACCCGCGCAGAGTCAGCCCGGCCTCATCGTGGGGGGACCAGGCGCTGGCCTCCCTCCCCGGCAGTTCGCGGGGTGCCGTCTCGCGGGTGGCGATCGCCAGGACCCGAAAGCCATCGGCCGACAGCCGCTCATATTCGGGCCGCAGTTCCTTCAGATGACTCTGGTCGAACGGCTGCACCTCGCCGTCCCGGGCATAGTGTGTGCAACGGGTGAAGACCGCCTCGGGAGCACCCTTACAGATCAACCGGTCGATTCCTTCTGGAGTCCGCACCACCACCGACATCACACGCCGCTGGAAATCAAACGGAATCTCATCGACCTTGAAGAACTCGTCGATCCGCCCGGGAGAGTGTTGTTCGGTGTGGGCCAGGACCGCCTGATCCAGCACACTGCGCAATCCGGTCTGAAAGTGACTGTTGAGATAGGCCAACCGCAGGATCTCGGGATCACTGCGCAGTTCCACATCGCAGTAACGCTCGAGAATCACCCGGTCTTGGGTCAGGGTTCCCGTCTTGTCGGTGCACAGCACATCCATCGCCCCCAGGTTTTGGATGGCGCTGATTCGTTTGACGATCACCTGTTTCCGGGAAAGAACCAGAGCACCATGCGACAGGCACACCGTTTCAATCATGGGCACCACTCGGGAGTCAAGCCCACCGCCACCGCCACAGCGAAGAAAAACGCCTCGCTCCAGTTCCCCTTGGTCCACCCGTTGATAACGAACACCAGCGGCACGAGGATCAGCGTGAACACCACCATGAGCCAGGTAAAGCGGGCAATCCCCGCGTCGAATGCCGTGGCCGGATGCTCCAACGACAGGGACTCGGCCACTCCCCCCAGGAACGTCCCCGAACCGGTCGCGAGGACGACCGCAGTGGCCGTGCCACTCGAGACGCTGCTTCCCAGGAAGGCCACATTCTGCAGTTCGAGGGGCTGCGTGGTCTGTTCCCCGCAGGTGGGAACTTCTCAACCGGAAGGCTTTCCCCGGTCAACGCCCCCTGGGACACGAACAAATCATGAGTCGAAAGCAGTCGCACATCGGCGGGAATGAGGACCCCCGCCACCAACTCGATCACGTCTCCAATCACAACCTGCGACACGGGAATCTCACACTTTCGACCATCGCGTCGGGCCGTCGCCTTGACGGAGATGAGCGCTTTCAGACGGGCGGCCGCATTTTCAGCCCGCACTTCCTGATACAGCTTCAATCCCACCCCAATCACCATCATCAAGACCATCATGCCGCCGGCGCGAATATCCCCCGTGGCAAAGGAAATGGCCGACAGGATGGCGAGCAACACCACCACGGGATTCCGCACCGAGCGCCACAACAGCAGCAGGGCACCGGGCGACGCTGACCCGGCAGCACATTCGGCCCCTGTTGGGCGAGGCGTTGCGCCGCCTCGATGGTCGTCAGACCCTCGACCCGCGTTCCCAGATTGCCCAGCAGTACCGGAACTTCCGACCGGGCCCCCCGCAGCAGCATGTCTGCGGCATGCGGGACAGGGCGTTCTTCGCGCAGGTAGTCCACCAACCGGCGGGGGTGCAGTGTGAAATGCATCAACTCAATCCCATTGCGGCACCTTACCCAGCGATGAACGTCGGGCGGTCTCAATTTGTCAGTCTTGACTTGTCACAGGACTGATATTCACTCCAGCCTCTTCGATTACCGGACGGAACTCAACCGCGGCCATCCACTTTGGCCCGCACCGTCCGCCGATCGAGCTGCAGTCGTTTCGCGGACTGTTCAAAACTTCCCAATCGCTGGTAGACCAACCGGCAGTAGGCTTGAAGAAGCTCTTCAGCCGTCAGATCCTGCCGCTCGATCTGCAGCGCCAGAACGGCCACTTCGGCCGACACACCGTTGTTCGCCAAATCTCCCCCCGCGGGACCGCCAGTCTGGATTGCGGGTGGTGGGTTGGGTACGTATCGCCCACAGATCATCACATTGCGGACACACTGTTCCAGTTCGCGAAAGTTGCCGGGCCAGGGATAGTCGGCCGACAGATTCGACCGCAGCCAATCCAAAACCTCGGCCGCCAAGGCCGGAGTCTCTCCGGGAGCCATCCGGGCCACAATATAGGGGACCAGTTGCTCCAGGACATCGGGGTTGTCCCTCACCTGCGACGCGAGCGAAGGAGTCTCGATCACATCGGAACAAAGCCGGTAGTAGAGATCTTCCCGAAAGTGTCCCGCCACAATCTCCCGCCGCAGATCGCGATTGGTTGCGGCAATTACCTTCCCTTTGAACTCGCGGATTTTGGTCTCCCCCAATCTCTGGTATTGGCGGTTCTGCAACACCCGCAGCAACTTCACCTGGGTGGTGGCGTCGAGTTCCCCAATCTCATCCAGCAATACCGTGCCATGATCGCCGCAGGCCTCCAGCCACCCCGTGCGGTTTCCCGACGCGTCGGTGAACGCCCCTTTCGCATGTCCGAACAGTTCCGATTCGACCAGATTGCGGGCGAAGGCCGAAATATTGATCGCGTGATAACTGTCAGCGGGCTGCGCGGCGAATCGTTCCTGCCGGAGATCGAACGGGATCGCCTGCGAAGTGCCAATCGCCTGGGCCACCAGCTCTTTCCCGCTGCCGCTGGGCCCTGTGATCAGGGTGGTCACCTGGCGCATGGTCGGTGCCAGCCCCCGCCGATATCTCCGAAAATCGTGGGAAAAGATGGACTGCCAGATGCGCGCCCGCAATTCGGCGGCGGGAACCGATTGCCCGATGACGCACTCGAAGATGTTGAAGAACGCACGATAGACCTGGTGAAACAGTTCGAATAGCGCCACTTTGTGGGCCCGCGTGGGAAAGGGATGGCTCCCCAGTTCGAACCAATAATCGAATAACGGCGCAAACCGCCTCCACGCGTCCCGGTCCAAGGTTTCCCGCTCCAGGACCGTAAAGTCGCGACGGCCCCACAGGTCAAACATCTCATAGAACAAGATGTAAACCACGAGGTCGTCATAGAGCTGCAGCTCGCCGGCATCCCAACGGCCCCCCTGCCCGGTCTCGCCAACCCGCAGTTTCTCGCGCGTCGACTCCCCCAGAGTCCGGGCCCGCTCAATCAGCCGCAACAAATTCACCCGCCGCCGCACCACCTGGTCGGGAGTGTAGGCCCAATAACCCAGCGTCTCTTCCACATAATCTGCTCCCAGAGCCCGCTGCTCCCATTCCATCCGCTCGGGCAAGAACGGATTCGCATGACTCAATTCGGCCACCGCCTTCGCGAATGGCAGGTCCCCCTCATCAAACAGTCGCATGTCGTCCCTCCCGGTTTTCCGAATGCGTGCCACTCGGCTGACAAAAAATGACCGTCCACCAGACATTTCCTGATACCGCATCCTATCCAGCACTTCAGTCTGAATCCACAAAAAAATCATAAACATCGAATCCGTATGCACTTACAAAAACTCCAATCAAATTGGCACAGGGCCTGCACTCCTGAGTCTCGGATCTGGCTTCTCTTGATGAAGGAACAGACACGATGGCACCTCTGATTGTGGTCGACAGCAAGTACCAATTTGTTCCTCCCCATCGAGGGACTGTCTGGCCCCGGCTACTCCGTCCCGCCGTTCTGACCTGGCTCAAATACCGTCAGCACATCACCCGCATCGACGTCCGGGGAGCCGAGCGGATCGACACCTTGCGACAGGCCGGGCACGGTCTGTTGCTGACCCCCAATCACTGCCGCATGACCGACGCCTTGGTCCTGCAGAAGCTCTCGGCCGTCCTCAATCAACCGTTTTACACCATGGCCAGTTCGCATCTGTTTCGGGGGAACCGCTGGCTGGCCTGGGCACTCCGCCGGATGGGTGGGTTCAGCGTCTACCGGGAGGGGATCGACAAGCAGGCGATCCAGACCTCGGTCGAGATCCTGACACGGGCCGAACGTCCCCTCGTCATCTTTCCCGAGGGAGCACTCAGCCAGGCGAATGACCATTTGCAACCCTTGCAGGAAGGGGTCTCTTTCATCGCCCGTACCGCGGCAGCACGGGTGGCCAGGGACCAGATCAACGCCGTCCACGCCCCGCGACAAATCTACACCGTGCCCATCGCCATCCGGTATCTCTTCCAGGGAGACGCTGGCGAGACGGTGGGGACCATTCTCTCTGGCCTCGAATCCCGCCTGGGCTGGCAACCCTCCCGCCGCAAGACGCTGGTCGAACGGGTCACCCGGATCGGAGATGCTCTCCTGACCCTGCAGGAAATCGAGCATCTGGGAAGCCCGCAGACCGGCTCCCTGGAAGATCGGCTCGACGCGCTCATCGACCATCTGCTGCAGCCTCTGGAGGCGGAATGGTTGCAGACCACCCCGTCGGGATCGGTGATCGCCCGGGTCAAAGACCTGCGGCGGGTCATTGTCCCCGACATGATCGGTGGCGACCTGACCGGAGCCGAGATGCGGCGCCGGTGGGAACACCTGCGCATCGCCGAGTTCGCCCAGGCACTCAGCCTCTACCCGGCCCGTTACGTCGCCTCCCACCCCACTGTCGACCGCTTGCTCGAAACCGTTGAACGCTTCGAGGAGCAGCTGACTGGTCAGACCCCGGTGTCTGGTCCGCGCCAGGTGATCATCGACGTCGGCGAACCGCTGCTGGTTGATCCCCGACGCGACCGTTCCGCGTCCAGCGATCCATTGCTGCAATCACTGACGGAGTCGTTGTCGGGACTGCTCTCCCGCAGTGCCGGACAATCGCGACTGTGCGCCGCGGCTTCCTGATCGCCCCCGCCCTGAGGCTCCCACTCCCACAGATCACGCGGACCCATACAGCCATGAGCACGTTTTCCCCCTCGCTGGAACGAACACCAACCCCCATCGTTCCCACCCGCACGTTGCCACAGGTCCAGACCGTTGCGACTCTGTATCTCGCCTATGCCACTTCGATGGTGCTGCGGATGATTCCCTCCGTCGTGGGGACGGCCATTCGCGATGACGCGCATCTGGGAATCGGCCTCGCCGAGTGGAGCCAGGTGCTCGCCGCGGGAACCTTCGGAGCCCTGGTGGGCAAGTTCGTCTGTGGGTGGTCGGCCGACCGGTTCGGTGGCCGTTTGACCCTCACCGCGGCCCTGCTGGTCGCTTCGTCGGGTGTGGGATTGTTCGCTTCGGCACATCAGCTACTGGCCTTGCAGGGCGCACTCTTTCTCACACTCATGGCCCAGGCGGCGGGCTGGCCATCGATGACCAAGATCATCGGCAACTGGTTCGCCCCCCAACAGTACGGCCGCGTGTGGGGTGTGCTTGCCACCAGTTCGCGCGTCGGCACCCTGTTCACCACGCTGCTGCTGGGATCCCTCCTGACCACCGTTCCCTGGCGCAGTCTGCTGTGGCTGACGGCCGCTGGCGGCGTGGTCGTGGCCCTGGCCCATGGCTGGCTGCTGCGGGAGAGCCCTGAGGAACCGGCCGCCGACGCCGATCGTGATCCCGCGCCGCATAGACCAACTCAGCCGACTGGTCCATTCGACCAGCTCCCCATCCAGGCGGCCCTTCCCCGGATGCTGGTCAACCCCCGCTTCTGGGGAATCGCCGGCAGTCTGATGGGGTTGGCCATCCTGTGGGATTTCCTGCTGCTGGCCCCCATGTTCCTGCAGGATCAGCTGCAATTGACCGCCCCCCAGGCCAGCCGGGTCGCCTCGGCGTTTCCACTGGGCAGCCTCGTTTCCGTGCTGGCGGGAGGTTATGTGTTTGACCGGCTCGGCAACCGGCGGATGGCGGGAGTGACCGCCCTGCTGCTGGCAGTGGCGACCGGCAGCCTGCTGCTGTTGGCTCAACTGTCTCCCACGACAACCGCTGGACTCCCCTCCTGGAGCGTGGCCAGCCTGCTGTTCCTCGTTCTTGGACTGTGCCTCTCCCCCTGCTACTACATTCCGGCCAGCATCTTCTCGATGCGGTTTGGCGGACGACATTCCGGTTTTCTGGTCTCGCTTTTGGACGCCCTCGGCTTCGCCACGACCGCCGTGTTTTACTACTTCGCCGGCCGGGGAATCGAAACCTATGGCTGGAGTGTCTTCCTCGAAATTCTCGCTGCAATTGGAATCTGGTCGCTGGTCACGACGTCTGGATTCCTCTGGAACGAAGGGAAAAACCATGAACCAGTTTCTCGATGACCGCCGATCGCCGGATTTGGTATGTCGCGAAGCGAACCATCCGCAAGGGGTGACTGATTCCGGGACCCCCCAAGCCTGGTTCAAGCTCTCACCCCGGGCACAGCACATCCGAATTGGCAATTCCGTTCGCCACCCAACCACATCCCGCAGGTCCTTCCGGGCAACCAGCGTCTGGCCGGCCGCTTCGAAGACCCTCCCGCCGTTTTCGCTGAACCGACGTCCTCCGGTGACTTTCCCAACCCAGCCCGGGAGGGAGTCCCGCCACTCTTTGTCCTCGGGAAACAGATCATGACAACCCAACTGGTGACCCTCCTGGTGATGATGATCATGGTCTCCATCATCGCCATGCTGGTCCGGGTGGTCTCTGGAACGATGCGTTCGAGCCAGAAACCGAACCCTGCCAATTCCTGTCCGGATTGTGGTCTGCGCATTCCCTCCGATGAATCGCGCTGTCTCCGGTGCGGCTGGGGACCCCAATCCGAGGTTCCCCGGGCCCAGCGCGTCATCCAGCAACTCCAGCGGCATCTCGAACTGTTGTCGAAACGCCAGTTGCTCTCCCCCGACGTGACGCAGCAATTGCGGATGACCATCCAGGAGGAACTCGGACGCCTGGAACGGCAGCGGCTCTCCGTCACCAATCCAGGCGGGATCCACCAACCAACCGCTCTTCCCGTCCCCCCAGCGACCATCGGCCTCGACGCCGCCACGACGGTGCTTCAACCGGCCCCCTTGCCCGGCTCAACCTCGAGCACGACATCCCCCTCCTTCCCAGTCCCCCCTAGGCCCACCGAGCCGCAGAAAACTTCCCCGGTGGCGTCTGCACAACCGGCTCCTATCACCGCTCGACCGGTCTCATTACCGGTTTCGACACGCAGTCTCAATTCGCAGGAAGCGGCGGCACCAATCTGGCTCGACAAACCTGAGACGGGCCCCGCGAAAGCGATCCCTCCGGTTCCTCCGGCCCCCAAGAAACGCGACTGGCTGCTCGCCTTCATGGAGCAGCGAAACCTGAACTGGGGAGAACTGATCGGCGGCCTGCTCATCGTCTGTGGATCCATCGCACTGGTGATCAGTTTCTGGAGCCAGATCGCCCAGTCTCCGTTCCTGAAGTTCGTGGTCTTCAATGGATTTACCGCGGCACTGTTCGCCGTTGGTCGTTATGCGGGTCAGCGGTTGCAGCTTCCCTCGACCAGTCGGGCCTTCTACGCCATCGGCAGCCTGCTGGTGCCGCTCAACTTTCTGGCAATTGCCGCCTTTTCCAAGGGAGCATCCACCAATGGGCTGACGCTTGCGGGGGAACTGGTCACCACAGCGCTGTTTGGTTGGCTCTGCTGGCGAGCTGGGCGCGTTCTGGCCCCCTCGCAACCGCTGGCCTTCACACTGGGAATCCTTGGCCCTTCCCTGGCCAGTCTGGTGCTGGGGCGTCTGCAGGTTTCCGGTGCCGAGAAAGTCGCCACGCTCGCCTGGAGCCTGCTCCCCGCCCTCCCCTACGTTGCCGCGCACATTTTGGGAGCGCGTTCACACAGGTTGGCTCTCGTTCCCCCCGGCCCTCTCGCCCCGGCTGACGCTGTACCGTCAATCCCAGAGCCGGTTCCCGCGGCCTCTGTCGAGCGGGGATGGTGGTCTCTGGCCACCAGCACGCTCGCCGTGCTGATTCCCCTCGGACTGCTTGTCTACCGATCGGAGCAGACACCCCTGATGCGGCACACTCTGGCCCCCCTGCTGCCGCTGCTGGCGCTCCCCGGCCTCTCACAGGGACTGCTTCGCAGCCGGCGGGAATCGTCCGCCCCCTCATCATTCGAGCCACTCGTGGCAACCGCCCTCAGTTTCCTGGCGATGGCGGTCATCGGACTGGGACTGGTCCTCGCCTGGCCTTTCAGCAGGCAGGTGGTGCTGACCTCCTTGGTCGGTGCCCTCGTCCTCGCGGCTGTCGCCGTTTGGCAACGGCGCCCCGCCCTTTGGCTGGCCGCATTGCCAGGCGTGACCATCGCCTGGCTGTTGCTGTTGGGGATGTTCCGCGGCCCGCTCATGTGGCAGTCCTGCAACCCCGCGGAACTGCAGGCGGCCCTCCTCGCCCCCTACCTCGGAAATGCCCTGATCCCGCTCGTACTGACCACGCTGGTGGGGGCAGCCTCCTGCCAACGTCGCTTCCCCGACGATGCCCGCTGGCTGCTGATGGGGACCGGCACCCTCGCCCTCCTCAGTCTCCTGTCGATTCTGATTCTGGGTTTCGGCCGGACAGGAGACCTGGGAGGGGCCACATTCTCTCTCCTGGGGTACGGTCTTCTGACCCTCTTGGCTGCTGTGGTGGTGGAGCAGCAAATTGCGCCGCTCCCTGATGAGTCGACGCCGAAGACGTCGACTTCCCCGGACTCTCCACTCAACAGTCGTCCCGTGATCTCCCAGGATCCATCCAGTGGTATGGTCTTTGGCCTGGCCAGTGCAGGAATAATCCTGCTGACACTGGCCAGTACCCAGGGGCTCTGTTTCCGCTGGCCGGGATGGGTGCAATACACCCGCCCGGCAGTTCCGCTGTTGACCACCAGCCTGATCACGTTGTTTCTGGCAGTGATCGGCAGTGGTTGGACCAAGCGGTGGACTGGTCTCGCGTTTGTCACCACCAGCCGACTGGCGAATTGGCTGACACTGGGGGGGATCGTGCTCTCCCTGGTGGCAATGGCCGACGTGGCTCTTCACTGGTTCCGCATCCCCCTGGGCGGCTTGGCGTGGCAGATCCTGTGGAGTGCCGGTCTGTGGCTGGCCCTCTCCTGGATGCATCGCGGCACCCAGACAGTGGCACAGCCGATCTTTAGCGGTTTTCAATTCCTGCTGGCGGCTGCGTCCCTCGGGGGTGCCAGACAATGGCTGCAGTCGCATCCCTGGAGCGATCCCGCCCCCCATCTGGGACGCGATCCCCGGACCTGGCAACTGCTGGGAATTTTGCTCAGCATCCAGGCCCTGGGCTGGTTGGTCCTGCGTGCCCGCTCCACCCGGCCGGCGAATCAGGATGAAGCGGTCGTCTGCCACAGCCTCTTCGCCCGTCCCGCTGTGTCAGGCGACCGCCTGCTGGCCAGCCTGTCGCTTTTGGGAGTGCTGCTGGTGACCGGTTACGCGGCCCTGCCTGGAACAGAGCGCGAGTTGACCCCTCGCAACGTCGCCCTGAACCTCGCCACGCCCCAGATCGTGGAACAGGCTCGACTGACCCACGAAGTGTCACAGCAGGCGGCCCGGGATCGGGGAGAACCCGCATCAACCAAACCGTTCCGCGTGGTTCCTCCCATTGAGGCCTATGAATTTTCCCAGACGCCTCATGCGGCTGCGGCCGGGTGGGGAACATGGATCTGGCTCGCTCTGGTCCTGGCCCTCTGGGGCGGATGGCAGTGGCATTGGCCGACGGTGCGGACCACCATGGGCGGAAGTCTCGCTCTCGCCGCAATCTGTCCCCTCGTCGCATTCCACTGGGATTCCGACGTCGCCACCGCCTCGGCCTGGCGCTGGGGAGCCGCCCTGTGGATCTCCCTCGTCGCCAGTCTCATCTGGATCAGCCGTCCCCGGCAGACCTCCGAATCCAGCGGCTGGCTGGCCCAGCGGCTGGCCGATCTCGGCCCTGATCGCCAGAAACTGGCCAATTTCAGCCAGGGAGTGATGCTGTGTCTCCTGGCCGCCATGGGCCTTCTGGTGGGCGCTCTTCTGACCCGTCAACCGGCCATCTGGGACCCCTGGCGCAGGTCGCTGGGAATCACGGGATGGCTGGCTCTTTTCTCCGCCCTGCTCGGTTTGCTGCTGCAGTATTCTCTGGTTGCGATGACCCGGTGGTCCCATCGCCGCGATCCCGAAGCCAAGGTCCCCCTGCTGGTGCAGAGGTTTTCCTCTCCCGTCACGTTGGCCTCATGGCTCACCTGGATCCTCGGTGTCGGTCCCTTCCTGGCGGTGGTGCTCTTTCTCTTCAACGGGGCGTTGCGGGGCAATCCCCTGGTGGGTCCCGAACCGGGAACATTTTTCCATCAGATCGGTGTCGCAGCTGGCTATGCCGTTCCACTGATCGTCTGGGCCCTGGTCCTGATTGGTCATGCAATCTGTTTCGCCGAGGGGTCGTACGTCTTCGGAGCGGGGCTGCTGCTGCAGATCTCGGCCACCTCCATCGTGGCCTATCTCACGGCGCGGGCCGGTCGACCTCTCGACCAATCCCTGTCGCTGGAATTGATCCTCTGGAATTCACTGGTGGCCAGCCTGGCGGCTCTCGGGTGGCAGGGAGGCCGTCGGCGGCTCGGTTTCGCGACCTCGATCATCCCGGGGGAGGCCGACAGTTCCCGGATCTGGAATCGGCAGCAGTTCCCCCCCTTGTTGGTCACCCAGTGCGTGCTGGGAATGTCACTCTGGGTGATCAGCCAGATTCTGGTGGTCTCTTCGATGACGGCGCTGCGTTCAGGTATTGCCGCGCAGGGAGTATTTGCCTCCGTGCCGGGTATCGTCTCGGGGGCTCTCGCCCTGTTGGCGCTCGCCGCACCGCTGGAATGGCGGGGACTGCGCACGGGACACATCTGGCGGACTCTGGCCTGCGGAACGGCAGCCCTGCTGCTGGCGCACACTCTCGCTCAGCGGGACTTGTCAGGGGGGCTCTCGGCCTGGCCGGTGCTCAGACTCTGCCTCGTCGGTGCGGCTTTCGGGTTGTGGTTGCTGGAGGTGGGTCTGCGGCAGCGAGCCGCAGACCAAACCGGGGAGATTCCCCAGACCCGCCTGCCCGGCGTGGCGATTCTCGGTTGCCTCGCGCTAGGCCTGACTCTCAGTGAGATCGGACGCGGAGGAGCCAACGGTTGGACCGCCTGGGAACTGCGTGGTCTGGGCGCTGTGGGTCTGTTGCACGTGCTTTGGTCACGCGACCGGCGGTGGCTGTGGAGTTCGGCCCTGCTGCTGCCGCTGGCGGAAATCAGCCGCTGGCTGTCTGGGGCCACCGTGGGCATCTCGGAATTCCAGCGGATCGTCGAACGGGGCGACTCCATCTGGCAGTCGCTGCTTCCAACCGCCCTGGTCGCTCTGTGGCTCGACCATGTTGCCACGGCGAGCTCCCCACCTGATCATGAGCCGCTCGCGGGGTGGCTGCCAAGACCTGGTTTTCAACGGGGCGTGGGGTGGCTGGGTGTGGCGTGGTTCAGCTTCACGGTCGTCCTGGCCGCGTTTGCGGGAGGTTTGAGTGCGGTGGTCCCCGCCAGTCATCTCTGGAGCCTGATCGGCCTCATCGTGATCTGGACCCTCTGCCTGCGTGATGGTCAGCGGGAGGTCACACTACTCCCGCTTTACCTGTCGGGCCTGTTGCTCTTCGCATCGATTCCTCTTGTGCTGGCTCCCGAACTGCGGTGGCGGCTGACATTCCAGGGGCAACTGCTGGCGGGCTACACCGCCCTGTCGTATCTGCTGTGGTGGCGGCGGCATGATTGTGACCGCGTGGCGGAGTGGTTGGGGATCATCCCTTTCCACCGGGAAGCAGGCACCAATCGCCGCTGGCTGGCACGTGCCACGCAATTCGTGTCGACACTGGTGCTGGTCATCACCTTCATAACCGTCTGGACCGAGGTCTCCGGAGCCATCGAACCGCTGCGGCGGGTGCAGATGGCAAGCGGAGCGTGGGCGCCAATCCTCGTTCTGGGACTGCTGTGCCGCAGTTCCGATGACGGCCGGCTGCACGGACGGGCGCTGCGGCGGGCAGCATTCGCCAGTATCTTCTGGGCTTGGGCATGGTTCCCGGTCAACTGGCTGCTGGTCCGGTTCTCGATCCAGGCGGCCGCCCTGTTGCTGCTGGCCCTCAACCTGTCCCTGCTGGTCAGTCACTGGTCACGACTCTCCGCGACCTGGAGCAGCGCCATCCAGAGAATCCTCCCCTGGCTGATGGGAACCGGGCTGGCCACGGTGCTGCTGATCGTGGGCCTCGAAGCGACGGTCCTGTCCCCTGCCCGCACCCGGGAGGAGTACATCGCCGTCGCAATTGTGGCCGGGGCCCTCGTCCTCTTTGCCGGCCTGTGCCTGGCGGCCACCCTGCTTCCAGGCCGCGATCCACTGCGACTCGCCGAATCGCGGAAGACTCTCTGGGTCTATGCCTCGGAAGGACTGCTGACGCTGCTGTTCCTGCACCTGAGGCTGTCGCTCCCCTGGCTGTTCTCGGGACTCTTTCAGGCGTACTGGCCTTTCTTCCTGCTGTTCCTGGCGTTCGTGGGGCTCGGTCTCTCGGAAGTCTTCCGAAGACGGAATCTGCCCGTGCTCGCGGAACCGCTCGAAAACACCGGAATGTGGCTCCCCCTGCTTCCATTGCTTGTATTCTGGCTGAATGCCTCCGCGGGACAGTCGTCCCTGTCGATGCTGCTGGGAGGGCTGTTCTACGGAGTGCTGTCCGTCCGCCGGAAGTCGGTCGCCCTCGGCTTGCTGGCGGTCGTCGCCGTCAACGCATCGCTGTGGTTGCAATTGCAACATCTCGAGGGCTTTCGCCTGCTGCAGCATCCGCAGCTGTGGTTCATTCCCTTCGCACTCTGCCTGCTGGCCGCCTCATGGATTCACCGCGACCGGCTGACCCCCACCCAGCGATCCACGCTGCGGTATCTCTCATCCACCCTCATCTACACCTCTTCGACCATCGAGATCTTTCTCAACGGGCTGGCCAAGGCACCGTGGCTGGCGGTGGTCCTGGCAGGTTTGTCGGTGTTGGGGGTCCTGGCAGGAATGGTGCTGCGGGTTCGCAGTTTCCTGTTCCAGGGAACCGCCTTCCTTGGGGTGGCGCTGTTGACTCTATTGTGGCACGCGGCGTTCCACCTGCACCAGACCTGGCTGATCTGGCTGACGGTCATCTTCGCGGGAGTGGCCATCCTCACGCTGTTCGCCCTGTTCGAGCGAAAACGACAGCAGATGATCGAACTCGTGGGGCAACTGCGCGAGTGGTCAAATTGAATCTCAATCCGCCATTCGCGCAAGACAGACGCCGCAGCCCGGTGTCCCGACCTGCGGCGTCTGTTCGTCTCAGCCATCAGACCCGTCGGGTGTGACGACTCGGCGGAGAATCCCGCTCCTCAACCGGGCGGGAAATCCCCAGAAATTGTTAGCGACGGCCTCGGGTGTCTTTCTTCCCCTGGGCCCGTTTCCCAGCCGCCGAGACATGGCCCCGGGTGCGGGTGGTCAGCCCGGTCAGTTTCAGACCGGTCTTCTTCGCCTTGGCCGAAGCGGCGGCGCTCTTGGGGCCGGGAACGGCCACTCCCAGGCGGCCGATCGAGGGGGTGGCCACGGCGGGCTTGGCTCCCTTGGCTTTTCCCTTGGCCTTGGGGGCCTTGATTCCCTTCGGGGGCCGACGGGAAGCGGTCTTCTTAGCGGCAGCCACAGGGGCTGCGGCGGGAGCGGCCGGTACCGCCGCGGGGACCGCAGCCGGAGCTGCCGCCTTCTTCGCCGCCGTCGCACGGGTGGTCAACGGCCGCAGGGTCTTGCGGGTGGTCACCCGCTCCTGGCGGTGGGCCCGGGTGCGACCTGCCTTGGTCGCCTTCTTGCGGGTCGCCTTGCCGGCCGCGGGGGAAGCGGTCGGAGCGGCAGCCAACAACGCCTCGAACCGCCGCACCGCCTCGGCAAACAGTTCCGACTTGGCATGGCTGCGGTCATTTTCGGCCCCGGCACGGCCTCCGCGCGACTGCTGCCGCGCCCGCTTCTGGCGAGTGTATTGATCCTTCCACTTGTCACGCAGCGTCCGGGCCAGCGTCAGCTTTTTCTTCAAATCGGCCGCGGGAGCCTCCACGTAGCTCGCCTCCAACAAGCCATACTCAGTCGCGGTGAACAGGTCACGAACATCCTTCAACTCGGCCGGAATCGGCATCGCATCCTCAGGGCTGCAAGAAAGTGAACACAAGACAGGATCGGCAATTTACGTCTCGTCCATCCGACATGCAATCTCGACACAATGTTCCCCCTCTCGCGTCGACTGGAATCCAGGTGGTCCCGAACGCAGACAACTCCCTCCCCCGGGTCCACCCTCGGGAGGTCAGGCCGCCCGTCTGCCGTGGGCGCGCACCATTCATCTGGCAACTCTTCCGCTCCCGCCCGGTTGACCCATCCGTCAAAATCGCGCACGATCTCGGAACCACCGATCCCCCACCCGCCCGTTCCCTCCGCTTCCTTCGCAAAGTCCATGGCCGCCTCCGCCGCTTCACACGCGTCCCGCCAAGCCGAATTCCAGAATGAGGGATATGTCGTCGTCCGCCAGTTTCTCTCAGCCGACGACTTCGCCGAGTTACAGCGCGAACTGCACCGCTACATCACCCAGGTTGTTCCCCATCTGCCCGAGGGAGATGCCTTCTATCACGACCGGTCCCGACCGGAAACGCTCAAGCAGATGTCGCGGATCGAGAACGATCCCTTTTTCGCAGAGTACCTTCAGCATGCCGCCTGGAGGAATCTGGCCGAGGAGCTGCTGGGGGAGCCAGCCACCTGCCAGGGGACCGAGTGGTTCAACAAGCCCCCCTCCACCGATCACCCCACCCCGCCTCATCAGGACAATTACTACTTCTGCCTCCAGCCGCCGCAGGTCTTGACCATGTGGCTGGCCCTCGACACCGTCGACGAAGAGAACGGCTGCCTGCGTTATATTCCCGGTTCGCACCGCGAAGGGCTGCGACCTCACGGACGTACCAGAACACTGGGATTTTCCCAGGGGATCTTCGACTATTCCGAGGCCGACCGGGCCCGCGAGTTGAAGATCCTGGCGCAGCCCAACGATCTGCTGATCCACCATGGCAATACGATCCACCGGGCCGACTCCAACACCTCATCCACCCGGCACCGGCGCAGCTTCGCACTTGTCTTCCGCGGTGCCAGTGCGCGTCGCGATGACGTGGCCTTCCGCAAGTATCTCGATTCGTCGTCCGCCCAGCAGGAGGCCCTGGGCGTGAAGAACGCCGCCATGGCGATGCAGCAGTAGCCGCCCCGTCAAACACACACACACGTTCCCACACGGGCCTGCCCCCCCGCACACTCTCTTGCCTGAGGCCCGGGACTCTCCCTTGGGTCCCCCTGCCGTTCAAGGTCTTTCCTCGAAAGTTTCGCCATGCTGTTGAAGATCGCCGTCGTGGCCGCCTTGCTGGGAGGCGACTGGCCCCAATTCCGCGGCCCACGGGCCGACGCCCATGCCGACGGACCCGCCACGCCCCTCGAATGGTCTGAGACACAGAACGTCGTGTGGAAGACCCCCATCGCGGGCTTGGGCTGGTCCTCGGCGTCTGTCGCGAAGGGCAAGGTTTACTTGACCACGGCCGTTCCGCAGGGTGAAGGGCTGTCTCTGCGGGCGCTGGCGCTCGATGCGGAGACCGGTCGGGTCCTCTGGGATCGGGAAGTCCGCGCGGTCGACAAAGCCCCGGCGATCCACAAGAAGAACAGTCATGCCAGCCCCACCCCCCTTGTGCAGGGAAACGCCGTCTTCGTCCACTTCGGTACTCTCGGCATGGCCAGGCTGCATGCCGACACGGGCGACCTGCGGTGGCTCTGCACCGAACTGGTCTACCCCCCGGTGCACGGCAGCGGGGGAACCCCCGTGCTCCATTCGGGCAAACTGGTAGTTGCCTGCGATGGCAGCAGCCAACCCTACGTGGCAGCCGTCGATGCCGAAACCGGCAAAATCGTCTGGAAGCGCGAACGGACCGTGACCGGACGAGTCAATCACTCATTCGTCACCGCCGCTGTGGCCGAAGTGGATGGGCAGATTCAGGTGCTGGCTCCCGGCCCCGACCATTGTGCCGCCTACGACATTCACACCGGCGAAGAACTCTGGAAGGTGCTGGCCCCCGGCTGGTCCGTGGTGCCCCAGCCGACCGTGGCTCATGGACTCGTCATCTACAACCACGACTACGACAATCCCGAACTGCTGGCGGTCCGCCTGGGCGGCAAGGGAGACATTACAGACTCGCACATCGCCTGGCGGCTGAAGCGGGGCGCGCCCAGCACTCCCACCCCGGTCCTCGTCGATGACGATCTGTACTTCGTTTCCGACAATGGCATCGCGTCGTGCGTGAATGCCAAAACGGGCGAGGTCTACTGGACCCAGCGGCTGGGAGACAATTACTCGGCCTCACCGGTTTACGCCAACGGGCGCATCCTGTTCCTCAACGAAAATGGACTGGCCACCTGGGTCAAGCCGGCCCGCGAGTTCGAAATCCTCGGGACCAACCAGGTCCCCGGACGAACATTCGCTACCCCCGCATTTTCGAATGGGGCGATGTATCTGCGAACCGATGAGGCGCTTTACAAAATCGCCCGATAGGAAAAGTTGGGCCCGGCTGGTCGATATCCGGCAACAAAAGTGCCCCCCCAACCTGATGACAGCGCTGGAGGGGGTTCCCCGGAGATCACTTTTCAGAAATAACGCCGCGCTGGCTCCCGATGGTGGAACCAGCACGGCGTTGTCATGCCCGGTCTCAGTGCAGCCGCACCGAACGTCGACAGAGCTGGCTTTCGCACGACACCGGCGGCAGTCTACAGCTTCAGCAAACCGCACGCCTCGTCGTAACCGGGGGCCGGGGTTCCGTATTCGCTGGCGGTCACCCGGGCCAACGCCACCAGTTGCCGCACCTTGTGCTGGGGTCGAGCGCGGGCCAGTTCATCGGTGGTGGTCCGATAGTACTTCTCGGCATGCAGCGCCCCGTCTTCGCTGATGGCGTACCTCAACAGCAGATCCAGCACACCCCGGTGCGCGTGCCCCAGGTCGCAATATTTCTGGACGATCGCACACGCCCGTTCCTGGTCCTTTTCGCGAATTACGCCGTCGAGTTCCTGCAGCAACTGCTGCGGGTCGGTCATGGTCACACCCCGCAGCACCACCTCGACTGGACGCGGTTCCCAGTTGAGGAAGGGGCGCCCTGTTTCGTGGTAGTCAAGGGCGAGGTGCCATCCCGCCAGGATCAGGCTCGCACAGGCATTGCGGTGATTGGCCGAGAGTGCCACATGCCGCCAGGCATTGGCCGAGTCGCAGGCATGCACGCCAATCGAATCGCCATGCACACTGCCGACCGGTTTATGCGGCTGCGTCCACTCCCGGGGACGCCCCTCATCCCGCAGCACAAGTTGATTGGCCGCCAGGGCCAGGGCGTCACAGATTGCGGTCCGGTCAATTCCTGCCGCAAGCCATTCAGCCACCTGCCCGGCGGCATCAGCCGGCTTCAGGGTCATCAAACTCTGGCAGGCCGAATCGAGCCAGGCGTCATCGATGGCGGCCCTGGCCTGGGAGGGAGAATCCAGTTGGTGCTGGTCGAACAACTTTGGCAACAGCTCGCGCAGCGCCGAATACCGCCGGGCCGAGTGTTCTTCATGCTTCCAACAGTAATGTAGCGATTGCCGTAGCAGAGTGCTGGCGTGTTCCGGCCCCACCAGCGAGAGCATGTCCCAGGCACGATGGGCCAACACAATCCGGTGCACATCGGTCCCGTCACAGACCGTCGGCAGCAGGGCGTTCCAGGCACTCTCCGCGTTCCCTTGCGAAAGTTGGGCGAACACCTGCTCCCCCCGGGGCAAATCGCGGGCCCGAACCGCCTCACGCAACTGCTCGGCCGTAGCTGGGCCGGTCGCGTCCGCTGCGGCCGAAACTGGTGCGAGTGCTTCCGAGGTCCCTGCCCGTGACGGATCATGCAGACAGCGGGCATTCCGGTGCAGCACCTTCAGAACGGGCAAGGCGCGCCGCTCGGTCGGCAGTTCTCCCGCCATCTGCAGTGCCGGCGCCAGCGCCATGAAGGTATGAAATCCCACATAGTCTTCCCCGCCGCAGGCTCGGGCATTCGCCAGCGCCGCCGCCCCGACCAGTTCCCGCAGGCTGGTTCCAGCGCGCAGCAGTGGCACGACCCTTGACAGCAGTTGCTCGGGAGGGGTCTCGGCCAACAGCCCCGCCAGCGGTTCCAAAGGACCGAAGCTCAGCCGGGGCACGTCTTCTGCCCCCCCGGCGGAACCCACGGGGATCAGCCCCAGTTCGGCAGCCGCAGGCCCCCCAACCCCGGCCACGAGCAAGCCCCGTCCCAACACCGACAAAAACTGTCGCCGACCATGAACACGTTCCATTGCAACCTCGCCTGCACCAAATGGGAAGTGAGGCCCCCACCAACAGATCATACAGTCTATCATCTCGGGCGCTGCGAGGTGTTGTTTTCTTTCCAGCAACCTTGTTGAATCTCATTCTGACGTTTCTTAGAGTGTCGGGCGTGTTGATTGCACTGCAACTCAAGCGGGCTGGTCCCGCAAGAAAGCCTCCTGTGACACAGATTGCATGACTCCGCGCTACCTCATGATCGGCGGTTTTCTTGGTGCCGGGAAGACGACCACGGTGGGCCGTCTCGCCCGCCACTACATGGCCCAGGGAAAACGGGTGGGGATTGTCACGAACGATCAAACCACCGACCTGGTCGACACCCACACGCTCCGCTCCCAGGGTTTCGAGGTGGGGGAAGTGGCTGGTGCCTGCTTCTGCTGCAACTTCAATGAATTGACTTCCACCGTCGAGCAACTTGGAAGCGAAGAGCGTCCCGAGATCATCCTGGCCGAACCGGTCGGCAGCTGTACCGATCTGGTCGCCACGGTCATTCGCCCGCTGGTACAGGTGTACCAACAGCCGCTCGATGTGGCTCCTTACGGAGTGATTCTCAAGCCCAGCCACGGCCTGCGGATCCTCAGTAATTCCGGTCGGGGGGGGTTCTCGCCCAAGGCCGAGTACATCTTCCGCAAGCAGCTCGAAGAGGCCGACTTCCTGATTATCAATCGCCTGGACGAACTGACGGCAGAACAGGTGACAGAGTTGACCACCCTGCTCCAGGAACAGTTTCCGGGCCGTCCCATTGTGCGCATCGCGGCCCGCACGGGGGCCGGTTTCGACCAACTCTGCGATTTCCTCGATCAGCGTGGCGCCTTCGGCCAGCGGGTCATGGAACTCGACTACGACGTGTATGCCGAGGGAGAGGCCGAACTCGGTTGGCTCAACAGCCAGGTGGTGGTCGATTCTTCCCGCGAGTTTCCGCTCGACACCTTGTTGGTCGACCTGATCGACCGCCTCCGCCGGAGGTTCGACGCCGTGGGAGCCGAAACAGCCCACCTCAAGTCCATCGGGCTCTGGGAAGGGTTCTATGGGGTGGCCAACCTGGTCAGCAGTTTCACTCCTCCCGAGTTGTCACTTCCCTCCAATTGTCAGGTGAAGCAGGCCCACGTCGTGGTGAATGCCCGGGTGGCGATCGATCCCGAACTGCTCGCCCAGATGGTCCGGGACGAGGTCGCCGCCGCCGCCGAAGCTCTCACCCTGACACACCGGATTGAGACGCTTCAGAGTTTTCGCCCCGGCCGCCCGGTTCCCACCCACCGCATCACCCCCACCTGATCGCCAGTTCGCGGGCTGTCCTGAGTCAGCGGACACTACGAACCGCGGCTCGACGGCAAACCCTGCAATTCCGAGCGCAGCTTGTCGCGCTCGCGGTCGACCTGTTCCGCGGTCGCCCCCAGGTGCCGCAAAATCAATTCCAGAAACCCCAGGGCCACCTCGCACTCGTCGGTCACAACGCGGCTCGCGCCCGCGGCCCGCAGGATCGGACCATCACTCACATAGTCGCCGCGGGCCAGTACCCGCAGTTGGGGATTCAATTCCCGCGCCCGACGCACAATGTCCGCCAGTCCCTCGACGTGACGGGCACTCAAAATCAGATTGCGGACGCCACTGATGCCTGCCGCCTCGAGAACTCCTGGCTGCCGGGCATCGCCATAGACTGCCCGCAATCCCTCTTGCTGAAGCGCGCGGACGGTCGCGAGATTGAACTCGATGACGATCGATTCAACTCCGTTCGCGCGCAGCAGCCGGACGATCGAACTCCCCACCGGACCGTACCCGACCACGATCGTCCGTTCTTCCGACTGCGGAAGTCCCGCCAGGTCCACCAGAGTCGATTGTTCCTGGGGCTGAACTTCCTCTCCTCGATAGCGCCGCGCCAGCATACCCGCGAAATTCATCATCCAGGGATTGATCGCCATCGAGAGCATCGCCACCGCCACGAGTGACTGATGGGCCACTTCGGGCAGCACATTCAGGGTGCGTCCCACCCCAGCCAGAATGAACGAGAACTCCCCAATTTGCCCCAGGGCCATTCCCACCGGCAGTCCAACCCTTGGCGATTGTCCCAACCACCTCAGTACCAACAGGGCGGCGAGGGGCTTCGCCAGCAGCACGATTATCGCCGTCGACAGCAGCGTCACAGGAGACTCCCAGACCCGCGCCGGATCAAACAGCATCCCCGCCGAGACGAAGAACAGCACGGCGAAGGCGTCGCGCATCGGGAGTGCCTCCACCGCGGCCCGCAGGCTGAATTCGGACCGCCCCACCACCATGCCCGCCAGGAAGGCCCCCAGCGCCATCGAGACCGAGAAGCCTTTTGCCGCCAGCACGGCCACTCCCAGCGCCACCACCAACACCGTCAGCGTAAACAGCTCACGCGAGCGGGTCGCGGCCACCTTTTCGAGCAGCCAGGGAATGACTCGTCGGCCCCCGATCAGGGTGACCGCCACGAGGACTGCGATCTTCAGCAGCACCAGCACCACCGTCCCCAGCAGGGCCAGTCCGCCCGGTCGCTCGGCCCCCAGCAGTTCAGGCAGCAGGACCAGCACGATCACCGTGAAGATGTCCTCCACTACAAGCCAGCCTACGGCGATCCGGCCCACGCGGGTGTGCAACTCCCCCCGGTCCGACAGCACCCGCGTCAGCACCACCGTACTCGCCACCGAGAGGGCCAGTCCAAACACCAGTCCCCCCTGCCAGCCCCACCCCAGGCTGCAGCCGAGGATCAGGCCCAGCACGGTCGCCACAAGACTCTGCAGCACCGCTCCAGGAACCGCCAGCCGCCGCACTGCCACCAGTTCCTCGACATGAAACTGCAGCCCCACCCCAAACATCAGCAGGACCACTCCGATCTCAGCCAGTTGCTCAGCCAGGGTGTGATCGGCGACAAACCCGGGTGTATGGGGGCCCACCACCACCCCCGCCAGCAGGTAGCCCACAAGCGGGGAAATCTTCAGCCGCAACGCGATGTAACCCAACGCGGCCGCAGCCGTGATCCCGCCGGTGATGGTCAGAATCAGGTCGATCTGGTGCATCAATTCGCCCGTCTGGACTCGCCCTCAGAACCGCGGACTCGGTGTGATGTTCACCGACTGGCCCCACACGACGCACTCAGTGAGACGCCGAAGGATTTCCAGTTGTGGAGCTGCCGCTGAGAGTACCGGAAAAATGCGGTTTCGGCACCGCCTCCGACGACCGCGCCGATTCCACAACCGGAGTGGACAGCGTCACCGTTGCAGCCCCTGGCGTTCCGGTCACGGGAACACTGAAGGTTCCGGTTTTGGCGGGCTGAACGCTGGTCACAATACCAGCCTCCTGGAATTCCCGCTTGATCATCGTCAGCAATTCATGCCGCACGGCGGAGACCACATCACAGTTTCCCACACAGACCCGCAAAGAGAACACCAGCGAGTTCTCGGCGAATTCCTCGAACTGGGCGGAAGGAGCGGGCTGTTTCAACACCAAGCGATGCTTCTGGGCCACACCCAGCAGCAACGCGCGGGCGAGATCGGGATCGGTCCCCACCGCTGCCCGGACCTTGATCGTAAGCCGCGACAGGGTGTTCGTCAGCGTCCAGTTGATAACCCGGCCGGTAATCAGCTCCTTGTTGGGAACGATCAGTTCGCGCAGATCACCATCGGTGATGGTGGTGGCCCGCATCCGGATCCGGGTGACACTGCCGGTCACATCGCCAATCGAGACAATATCCCCGATCCGGACGGGACGTTCGATCAGCAGGATCAGACCCGAGATGAAGTTGGCGAAGATCTCCTGCAGGCCAAATCCCAGCCCCACCGTCATCGCTGCCACCAACCAGTTCAACTGCGCCCAGCCGATTCCCAACTGCTGGAAGGTGGCCAGGGTCCCCAGCATCAGCACGGCGTACCGACAGACGGTCGCAATGGCATAGCGGGCCCCCGGATCGAGCCGCGTCCGCGAGAGCACCAACACGTCCAGCAACTCGGGCAGCGTTCGCTCGCAGAACCAGGTCACTCCCGCAATCACCGCGGCCACACACAGCCCGGCCAGGGTGATCAGCCCCACCGTCGGCTCTTCCGTAGCGTTATCAAGAATGCGGAAGGGATGCGGCCACAATTCGACTGCCTCGAGGATTCGCAGAGCCGGCAAGAGCTGTCGGCAGATCGTCCAGCACCCCAGAGTGAAAGCTCCCATCGAAGCCATCCACAGCAGGTCCTGCCATTGCACCAGGTGACTTTCCGCGACAGGCATGGCTTCATTGTCATTTGGTGCAGCGCCGGATTGCGACGACGCTCCCTTGCCCAATCGCGGCAGGCGCGATTGCGAGATTGGTCTCATCCGGGGGAGCCACCAGCCTCCCACCAACTGCCGCACCAGGTCGATGGCTCCCCATAATCCCACGAGGCCCAATAACCGCAATTCCAACTGAACCGCCGTAAAGTGATAGCCCGCGACGGACAATCCTCCGAACACCGCGGGAACAGCCAGACACAGCATCCGCCAGGCGCCGCGCCAGAACCGGTCGCGGGCGACTGCCGCCGCGGCTCCGTCATGCGCCGCGTTCACATCCTCCGACTCTTCGGTCACCGACGGGGTCTCGACTCGTTCGTCCGGCAACAGTTGCCAGAGCGCCCACCATAAGACCCCTTGCAGCATCAGGAAGGCGGCCCGGCTGACGGCGCCCCGGGCGGCGTCTCCTGCGACGTAGATCCCCCACAGAGTGATCGCCAACAGAGGGAGCCCCCACCATGAGGCGCTGCGGGCGAACCTGCGCCATCCAGCCACCTCTCCCGCCGCCACCGACAACACCCCCGGTGCCAGCCGCTGCAGCCGGGCCCCATGGCGAATCATCCGCAGGGGGAACAGCAACAGCGCCACTGTCTGAAGCGCCCGCCCCCCGGCCGCCGTCACCTCATCCATTCCCAAGGCACCAATCCGCGAACCCAGGAACAACAAGACCAATGGAATGGGTGCGACACTGAACAATAACGAGCCGAGACTTAACATCGAGGCATCGGCCGAGCCCTGCGAGTCGGCCGCGGTCAGCCGTTTCAGCAGAGTCTCGACCCAGGGGGCAGCCAGCCCACAGCCCGCCACAAACAACCCCAGACACAAAGGGACAGCCGGGCGCCGCATCAGATCGTTCACCAGGCCCATCGCCAGGGTCTGCCAGAAGGACGGCCGAACCAGTTCCCGCAATCCCTGTCCGATTCGTCCCATTTCGCCGGCACCCGGCCAGCTCATGCTGCGAATCCACAACACATGCTCATCGCAGAAGCGGGAATACAACTCGGTCTGGCGCAGCAATTCCCGCTCGGCCGTCTCTAGTCCCATCAGGGTTTCGAGGTAGCGGGAGGTGTCGTCGATCAGCGTGTCGAGGGCCCCACGGCGCGCCTTCAACAGGGCCCGGATCTCATCGGCCTGTTCGGCCCCCGGTTCCCTCCCGCCGGGAAGCAAAACGCGCCCCTCCCGAACCACTGCCGCTCCCAGGTCAGACAACCCTTTCCGCTCATCCTCCAACTCGGCCAGTTGCAGGCTGATCTGGGCCGTTTCCTGTTGCCTTTCCCCAGAGCGTTCCGCCAACTCCGCGGGCGTCGGAAGGCTCTCGCGACGCCGCCGCAACACTACCGCCACGGTCTCAGTGAACCCTGCCCGCCGCGCCCTGCGGGTCACCTGGTCCGATTCTTCCGCCAGCTCGCTGGCCTGGGTCTCGATCTGCTCCAGCTCCTCTGCCGCCTGCTCGGCCCGAGTGACCAGCACCACTCGCGACTCGGCCAATTCCCGGTTGCGTTCGGCCAGCGGGCGAAGCGCGGCCGGGGCGCGCTCGACCGCCAGCGCGGCCAGTTGCGCCTGATAAGCCACCTCGTCCCGCCGCCGCTCATTCAATTCCTCTTCCCAGGCGGTCACCACTCCCCGCGATTGCTCGATTTCCAGTGCCGCCAAGTCGCGCCGGGCGGACAACAGCCCCGACGTCAGTTCGTAAGTCACCAACTCCTGCCGCAGCAGTTCCCGTTCAGCCTCCGCCGCCTGCTGACGTGCACGGAGCAACATCTGCCGCGCCTCGGCCTCGTCTTCCGAATCGGTTTCACCCGGTCCGCGATCGATTTCTTCCTCCAGCGCACGCAGTTTCTGCCGCACCACCGGCTGGCGATCGATAATCTCGAGGCGCCGCGTGGCCCGGCGCGAAACCTCTCCCTCCGCCTCGGCCAGCTTCTCGCGCCATTCCTCCAGCGTGGCCTCGGCCACGCTCAGCCCCTCCTGCAATTCCGCCAGGCTGGCGTTTGGTTGCACCTGCGAGGCGGCGGGGGGACGGGGACTGTCGCGCCGCTGGCTGACTTGCGCCAGGTCTTGATCGGCGGTGTGCGCCATCTCTACCAGGCGCGCGCGGCGAGTGCTGAACTCTGTCCCCTCCCCCAGCGCATCGAGAGCCGATTTATAAAGCTCGAGCACCGTCGCCTTGGTCTCGGACGACAATTCGGGGTTCGCCTCGACCCGGGACATGCGGGCCTTCACGTCGGACTCCCGCACGCTGGTCAACTCGCCCGCGTCGTCTCGGTCACTTTCCCGCGGCGAGTGCGATTCCTCCCGTTCGACAGTCGGCGGTTTGGCCGGGCCGGCTTCGTTGTCATCACCCCGTGCGGATGCCATTCCCCAGAGCAGACCGGCCCCGGCCACCAGCCCCAAGAGGCCGGGGAACAGTCTCCGAACACCAACCACCATCCGCGCCGTACGACCATCCATGATCTTCCTCCCGAACAAGGGGGGCGAAGAATAGGACATCCCCCCCCGTCCGAAAAGACGAACTGCACGGTCGTCCCGCTTACACAAGACAGGCGGTCCGTCATGTTGGTCACAGAATGCAAACAGCCCGGTCTGGCGGATGCCAGACCGGGCTGCGTTCAAATCCGTTCCGGAACCTGCCGGCAGACCGCTCAGACGAACTGGGTCACGCCGGGCACCGCCACAACCGGTTCGGGCAGCTTGGTCCAGTCGTAGCTCGCGGGAGTGAGGTTCTCCTTCGAATTCAGCGCCTGTTCCCAGGTAATCGTCTTTCCGGTGTAGGCCGACATGCGTCCCATGATGGCCATCAGGGTGCTCTTGGTCATGTAGTCGCCGTTGTTGATCGGCTCACCCTTGCGGATGGCGGCGAAGAGCTCGTTGTGCTCGGTCTGGTACATGTCTCCCTTTTGACCCTTGAACTTCCACGCCGTCTTCCCCCCCACCTTGACCGAGTGGGCGAAGATATCGCAGGTTCCCTTGGTGCCAAACACGTGGTCCGAGACGTCATTCGAGCAGCCGTCGATCTGCCGGCACGAGGTGAACGCCTTCACTCCGTTGGCGTACTCGTACACCACGCTGAAGTGGTCATAGGCATTGCCCGATTCCGCGCCGGTCCGGGCCTGCCGGCCGCCGCTGCCGGTGCACTGCACGGGAGGTTCATCCCCCATCGCCCAGGCCACCTTGTCGAGACTGTGGATGTGCTGCTCGACGTTGTGATCGCCCCCCAGCCACACCATGTGCTGCCAGTTCCGCAGCTGGAACTCCATGTCGCTCCAGCCAGGCTGGCGGGGAAACTTCTTCAGCGTCGAAGTGTGGTAGGTCGCCTGGATCGCGGTGATGTCTCCCACCGCCCCCGAACGAATCTGGTCGAAGGTCGCCCGCATGCCGTAGTCGTACCGCCAGCACAGTCCCGAGACGAGACAGAGCTTCTTCTCTTTCGCGAGGTTGCTGACGGCAAAGACCTGCCGCACGCCCGGGGCGTCAACCGCCACGGGCTTCTCGGCGAAGACGTGCTTTCCCTTCTCGACCGCGTAGGCGAGATGGGCGGGGCGGAAATGCGGCGGGGCGGTCAGCACCGCCACGTCGATACCGCTGTCAATCACCTGCTTGTAGGCATTGAAGCCCACGAACTTGTGGTCACTGTCGACCGCGATCTTGTCACCCAGGCCCGTTTCCTTGAGGCTCGCAAGACTTCCCTCCAGACGGTCGGCAAACGCGTCTCCCATCGCCACCAGCCGCACGTTTGGGTCGGCATTCAATGCTTGGGCGGCCGCACCGGTTCCCCGTCCACCACAACCGACCAACCCCACCTTCAGCACATCGCTGCCGGCCGCGTAAGCCCGGGGGGCCATCGCCAGGCTGCCAGCCAGAACGCCGCCAGCCACGGCCGACGAAGCCTTCATAAAGTCACGGCGGGAGGAAGCAGCGGAAGTCTCACGGGCCTGGTCCGACATGGATCAATCTCCAGGGGAAAGAAAGAGGCATCAACACAGTTTGATCATACCGTCCTGCCGCCCCGCGACACAATTCCGCCAATCATCTCACACGCAACCCCCCCCACCCCCCTGCCCTCCTCCAACCTCCCAAGCCCCCGGTCCGGAACACCCCCGACAATTCGGCCGCCCCTTTCAGCCCCCAGACGATGATTGCTTGTGAGCTTCCCCTGTCCCCCCCGTGACCCAGACCCCCGACCTCCCAGCCGTTCCCCAAGACGCCGCGCCCCCCTTGGGATCGATGAACTCACTTCAGTTCGGATCGTCTTCTGGTCCCAGGGACTTCGATGCTGGCGGGAGGGCGGGAACGCCCCACCGATCCCAATTGACCCTTTTGCCAGAACCAGACTAGATTCCTCGCCTTGCGATTGCCCCGCGCCACGCGCTCCCTCTCCCTCGACTGGGGCCGCGGTGGGGACAGGCTGTCTCTCCCAAGCGGGATGCTTCGGAGACCCCGGCTGCTGTCGACCGCGTTCTGCCCCGCTGGTCAAGGATGACCTCATGAGTGCCCTCCCCCTGCCTGCTGGCTCACCCGCTTCCGATTCGCCATCGGCAGACGTGTCGATCGCGGGCATTGTTCCGGCCGAGCGCTTCGAACAACTCCGCGAAGCCCGCGAGATCCTGCAGTTGGCCGCACAGTCGCTGCAACTCGTCGCGCGTCGGCTGGACGACCGCTTCTGCCATGCCGTGCGGTTGCTGCTCGACTGCACCGGGGCGGTGGTCGTCACCGGGATGGGGAAGGCGGGTCTCATCGGTCGCAAGCTCACCGCCACCCTCTCCTCCACCGGGACCCGCGCCCTGTTCCTGCATCCCGCCGAAGCAGTGCATGGCGATCTGGGGGTCCTCCGTCCGGGGGATGTCTTGCTGGCGCTCTCCAACAGCGGTGAGACCGAAGAGCTCTGCCGGATGCTGCCCCATGTGCGTCGGCAGCGAATTCCCATCGTGGCCATTACCGCCCGTGAGACCAGCACCCTCGGCAGCCAGGCCGACGCCCCGCTCGCCACCGGGTCGATCTCCGAAGCGGGGTGGTTCGGGCTCGCTCCCACCACCAGCACCAGCGTGATGCTGGCGGTCGGAGACGCGCTGGCCCTGGTCACCTGCCGCCAGCGCGGCTTCTCACGCGAAGACTTCGCCCAGGTTCATCCCGCCGGGGCGCTGGGGCGCCGGCTCTGTTCCGTCAGCGATCTGATGCGGCAGGGCGAGCAATTGCGCATCGCCTCACAGGTACACACTGTGCGTCAGGCCCTCGTCTCGCACCAGCGCGCCGGCCGCCGCACGGGGGCCATCATGGCCGTCGACGAAGCCGGCCGCCTCGCCGGCATCTTCACCGACAGCGATCTCGCCCGCCTGCTCGAACAGCGCCGCGAGTCTCAACTCGACCGCCCGCTGACCGAGGTGATGACCCACCGCCCCAAGACCATCTCGTGCGACGCGCCCCTCGCCGATGCCTGCAAGCTGCTCGCCGACTTTCACATCAGCGAACTGCCGGTGATCGACGGGCTGGGACGCCCCGTCGGGCTGATCGACATTACCGATGTCATCACTTATATGCCCGAGCAACGGGCCGACTGATCGGCTGCTTCAGCGTCCCACCGCCCCCTCCCTCTTGACCTCCACAGCAACTTCACCGTGAGCCAACGGATCTCCCGCACCCTTGTGACGATGGCCCTGCTGCTGTCGCTGCGCCTGGGGTACGGCGTCGTCGTGAGCCCGCTGGTCAATCCCCCCGCCTCACGGGCGGGAATCAACTCGGCACGTCCGTCGGGAACATCGGAGGGTTCCTCCAGTGACTCCGAGAACAACGCCCCCAGCAGCATGCCGCAGCAGCGGCGCGATCTGCTGGACGTGGCCGCCGAGAGTCTCCCTCACGCCCCCTGGAGCGCCCAGGCCCGCTACGCCCTGCGCAGCTCCAACGCCTACATCTTCACCGAAGACTGGGAAAAAGAAGAGAACTCGAACCGGGTGCGGTTCGAGCCCTTCGCAATCGTCTACCGCGCTCCTGACGCCCCCGCTGATGATCCGCCGCTGACCATTGTCTGCGATGCGGCCGTGCTGGAATTCGCCGAGAAATTCGACATCCGCAACCCCCGTCCCGGACGGGTGGTGGGAGGTTCGCTGCTGGGTCCCGTCGCCATTCGCGGCCCCAATGGACTGGCCGCCAACACCCACAATTTCAGCTTTTCAGAGGCGTCACAACGCGCCTGGAGCGATCACGAGATCGACTTCACCTGGGGAGGACACAGGGGCCGGGCCCAGGGAATCGAACTCGATCTCATCCCCCAGGTTGGGAAGCTCGACGAAGACAAACCGGCCATCGCCGGCATCCGCACCCTCCGGCTGGTCAGCGGTGTCCACCTGCAGCTCCAGCCCGGGGCCGAAGACCGCCGCCAGGCCAAATCCACTCCCACCCCCAAGCCAGGCAAACAGCGGGCTCCCGTCAGCATCAGCTGCACAGGCAACTTCGAATACAAGCTCGAGGTGCAGGTCGCGGTCTTTCACAAGAATGTCGAGGTTGTCCAGCCGACCAGCGAGACCCAGTCCGATCGCCTCAGCACAGACACCCTCACTCTCGAATTCGTCCGCGATCAACCCGATCCGCAGGTCGCCGCCGACGCGGCCCCCACTGAAGAAACCGGCGTATCGGCTCCCAACGCCCCGTCCGCAGCATCCCGCACCGGCCCGGCGGGAGGAGATTTTTCGAACCTCAAATTCCGCTGGCTGCGGGCCTCGGGCCCCAAGACCATCATCACCTCCGACCGCTCGGAACTGAAGGCAACCCTCCAGGAACTCACGTACGACGAACCGGCCCGCGAAGTGACCCTCAAGGGAACCAGCCCCGTCCGCGTCGAACAGAAGAACCACCGGCTGCAGTCCACCGAGATCGCCGTCACTCTCGATCGCGAGGGGGATGTCGAGACCGCGCATTGCCGGGGCAACGGGCGTCTGGTCCGCTACACCGGGCGGCTTCCCAAGAGCGAAGACGAGCCGCTCCCCCGCATCGATTTCGCCGCCAAGTGGGAGGGAGACCTGCGGTTCGAACCCCGCACCGACCAGCCCGGCAGCACCATCGACCTGCAGCAGCGGGTTGTGCTCACCCGACCGGGGGGCATGCGCCTGCTGGCCGAGCGGGTCCGCATCTGGCTCTCGGAAGAAGCCGCTGCCTCCGACGGGCCACAACCTCGTCGCCGACGGGGTGAATTCAACGACGACGGACGCACCCGTCCCGAACGCATGCTGGCGCTGCGCCAGGTCGAACTGAAGAGCCCTCAACTCGTGGGAGCCACAGAACGGCTCGAAATCTGGTTCCAGCCGGGCCGTCTCGGTCCGCCCCCCGCCGGCCCCGAATCGCTCGAGCCCGACGTCACCCAACTGTCCCCCCGCGCCGCCCCCCTGGCGAATTCCCCGCTCCGTCGTGTGGCGCTCCGCGACACCGACCAGGCGCCCGTCATCCAGGCTCCCGGAGTGCAGGCCGCCGCCAACAACAACCGCCCGCTTCCGGCAGGAATCAAGCCGGCCCCTCCTCCCGGATCCATCCGGCGGGATCCAATTGCATCCCCGCCCCGGCCCCCCGTCGCCGACCAGCCAGTCGACAACCCTGTCGCGCTGGAGTCGTCCGCAGACCAACCCTCCGACTCAGGCAAGGGGAGTGGCAACGGTTCGGGCAAGGTCCAGTCGCCGATTCTGGTTTCGGCCGACGTGATCCGGGTGCAGATGCTGCTCGACGCCGACGATGCCGAGGTCGAACGGATCCGGACGGAAGGTCATGTGCACGTCACGCAAAATCACGGGCCGGGTCAGATTCCCCTCGACGTGAAGGGAGACCAACTGCAGGTCTGGAACTACACCGAAGAAAGGCAGGTGCTGCGGGTTCAGGGGAAACCGGCGCACGTGCACGACCGTGGCCTGCAACTCGAAGGAGACGACATCCGCTTCGACCGCGGCGCCAACCAGGCGGCCATCCAGGGGAAGGGGGTGCTGCGCATGCCGGTCCGCAATGGCATCGACGGCAAGAAGCTCCCCGACTCGCAATTGGTCGACATCTTCTGGCAGGAGAAGATGGAATTCGACGGCCAGACCGCCCGCTTCTTCTCCGGGGTCAAGACCCAACTCAACGGCACCGAACTCGCGTGCGAAGAAATGCAGGTCCGGCTGACCCGTCGGGTGTCGTTCATCGAAGACAACGCCGAGCGCGAGCCCGAACTCGAAACCGTCCTCTGCCGCGACCGGGTCAACATCAAGAGTGCCGAGTATCAGGACAACAAGCTGCAAAGTGTGCGCCTCGCCACCGGTCAGGAATTCCAGTTCGAACAGGCGACCGGCGACCTGAGCAGCAACGGTCCGGGAATCCTCACCTTCTGGACCCGCAATACCAACCGTCCCGAGAAAAAGGGACGGCCCGGCGCTGGCAGCCGCAATCCCATCGCCCAGGGAAACAGCCCCTGGAACTTCACCCAGGTCACCTACTCGGGACGCATGAAGGGAAACGCCGAGAAACGCCGCAGCCAATTCTTCGACCGTGTACGGGTCGTTTACGGACCCGTCAATACCCCCACCGAGCAGCTCGAGATCGACCGGCTCCCCGAGCAGGCCGGCAGCCTGCGGTGCGAAGAACTCACCGTCACCCAGGTGGTCGCCCCGCGCGACAAGTCCGAACATGTCACCGTGCTGGGGCGGGGCAATTGCGAAATCGAAGGCCGAATGAAAGAGGGCTACTTCTCGGCCCTCGCCTATTCCGTCAGCTTCGACCAATCGAAGGGGATGTATGTCCTCGCGGGGGACGGCCGGCGCGATGCCGAACTGTCACGCGAAAGCCAGCCCGGAGCATCGCAACCCGCCGTGCAGAAGGCCAAGCGTTTCGAGTTCTTCCCCGAACGGAACGAACTCAACGTGATCGAGGCCTCGAGCGCCACCGGCGGCACCTGATCGTACCGGGCTGCCCGGCCGGCCGCTGGTTGCCTGACCGCACCAGTGCGGCCAGTCACGACACGGTGCGTCGGCCAGCGTCCGGGGCATTCCGTGTCGGTCATTCGACGCTGGGTCATTCGACTCACTGGCGGCGGGGCGATCAGCCGTGCAGTGCCCGTGAGGCGATGGCGACGTTTTCTGCCAGGTGCTCCAGCGAGAGCCCGCCAATCACCAGATTGGTCACCCCCGGGGTCCGCAGCACAAAGGGAATCGCCTCCGCGGCCGGCAGCCGCCCCGACGCCAACCCTTTTTTCACCACCACACCCACGCCGCGGCGCTCGGCCTCGGCAATCACCTGCTGGTGAGACCGGTCATCGCAGTGATACTCGACCATCAGCACCTGGGCCCAGTCGAGCGCCGCTTCGGCGGCCGCCACCGTCTTCCCCGAAAATCCGATCCACCGCACGTCACCCGCCTGCCGTAGCTGCTGCAGTGTCTCGACCACCGGCGTCTGCCGCAGTACGTCGAGATCATTTCCCGGGGCATGCACCAGCACCAGATCGAGCCGGTCGGTCTGCAGCCGGCGCAGACTGCGCTGCACACTGTTCCGGACCGATTCCTCATCAAACCGGTATTCCGAGACGCCGTTCTCGAATTCCTCCCCCACCTTGGTCGACAGGAAGAATTCGTCCCGCCGCCGACCCAGGCAACGGCCCACCCGCTCTTCGCTCAGCCCATAGGCGGGGGCGGTGTCGATGTGGTTGATTCCCAGTTCCAACACGCCATCGAGCAGCCGGGCCACGGTCGATTCATCGGGCAGTTCGTACCCCTGGGCGTACTTGATCCCCTGGTTCCGGCCAATCTTGAACGCGCCAAAACCGACCACGCTGACCGACTGACCGGTCGCCCCCAACACTCTGCGGGGAAGCCACGCGGCGGTCATGCCGCGTGCCGCCGGGGAATCGCGGGAACCGGCACCCAACGCCGCAATTCTTCCCAGGCGGGCTGGGCGACAGGCGGGCGGGGCCAGGCGGCCAAGGCATCGAGCAGGGGCTGCAGCGGGCTGACCGTCGCCGGCGGCAACGCGGCACACACCGCCTGGGCCACCTGGGGGGCCAACACCAGCTTCGTCGGCCACGCCGTCAGCACGTTCCCTTCCTGCAGCAGCCGGTACGAATCGGGACGCGATCCACCCAAGGTCGCCCCTTCCGCCCGGTCGATGCGGCAGGTGGTCCATTCGGTCCCGGCCAGTTCCAGCCCAGGCAAGACCTCGGCCAATTCCAGCCGGGTCCGTTCGATCAGGGTCTCGGGGTCGAGCTGCACGCCATCTTCCGAGATCTGCCCACCAATCTGCCACACCATCCGCCCCTGCGCGTCACGGGCCGAGGTGATCGAGACACGAGTCTTCGAAAAGTCGATGCAGTGTCCGTGGAATTCGGGCAGTTCCCCCCGGACCAGCACGTAATGCAGCGGCCGCAGTTGCATCGCCCGGGCGTCGAGCCCCAGCCGGGTCCGCAGCAGGGCATTCCCCTTGCCGGCGGTCAACACCACGGCTTGCGGCTCCACCTCAAGAGTTCGTCCAAACCGGGCCGAGTGCAGGCGAATCTGCCGCACCTGCCCCGCCGCCTTGAGCACAAATTCGACCTCGGTCGCCGGATCGAGCTGCAGCATCACTTCCTGGTGGGGGGCGGCCAACGCGGCCACCAGCGACCGGGGAGCCAGCACTTGCTCATCGACGCGGTACACCGAGCCGGGGCAACTCTGCAACACGGTGGGATACTCGCTGCGGGGGACGGTTCGCGGCGTCACCTGCAGCCCCAGCTGGGCCCCAAACAGCCCCAGTTTCGAGGCGGCGCTTTGGGTCCCCCACAAATGGAACGCCTCGGCCGAGACGGTTACCCGGCGCAAATCGGGCTGGGCTTCTCCCAAGAGACAACGCCGCCACAACTGCGGCATTTCACGCGCCTCCCGGGCCGCCCCGGTCAGCACCCCAGCCAGCGAATACTTCAGGCCGCTGTGCAGAATGCCCTGCGACGAGATGGTCTGCCCAGCCCCCAGGCGATGCCCTTCGACCAGCAGGGCCGAACGGCCAGACCGGCGGACGGCGTCCAGGGTCCACAACCCTGTCACCCCACCCCCAAAAATCACTGTGTCAACGTGCAGGCGATCCATCGCAAGCGCACCATCCCTGTCGAACCGGAAGGGGGGGAGTCTACCGGGAAGCGGGAAACAGGAACAGATGAGATTGGCGGGAGTTTTTTGAGGGAAAACAGCAGCGACAAACCCGGACCGCCTCGGCAAACCGCAGGACGTGTGACCGCCGTACGCCCCCAATCCGAGAGCATACCCCGGCTCGCGCGCTGGCATCCGTCGTGTCCTTCTCCCCTGAGGGGGAGAAGGTGCCCGAAGGGCGGATGAGGGGGCCACCCCGCTCCACAGCGCACAACTCCCCGCCACCGGAAGCGAGTCTCCATGAAAGCGAAGCGCCAGGCCAGCCTTCACCATGCCCCCATCGGCTCCACACCAGGCCCTTGGTCGATCCAGTCAACTCCAGCGAACGCAATTTTCCAGTGGATTGTCCGCTCCATGACCGTGCGGCGTGGTCCGTGGGGCCGTTGGCGGGAATTCGACGTCGAGCCCAGGATGGAACCGAAACTCAGCCCGGCCCTGCAGAATACGGCCAGGCCCGGAACAAGTCTGATGCACTTGCCTCTCCTGGCCCGGGGTCGCCACGGCACGTGACGACCCCGCAATAGGTGGCCCTGCCTGATCCGCAACATCGCGCACATCCGATTACCTCGAGGCAACCTTGTATTGACAGAATACGGGTTCATCTGATGGAAAATCGTGTGGGAAAATGTCGACGATCAGCTTTCGAGAGATCAATTGAATGAGAAAGTCGGTAAGCGATAGCTTGTACTCGCGCCAACGAGGCCCTCTCCCTTCATTAATTGCAAGGTTCCATTCCGAAGGGTGGCCTGAACAGATCCAGAAAATCACGTCCCCATTATCAGTCACAGCGCACGGAAGAAGACCATTTGGAACGGGATAGAGTGGGTAGGGAACGGTCTCATTGATCAGTGCCGCCAACGCTTCAAGCTTCACGAGACCTTCGTCTATCAGGTTCAGGTAACGATTCTTTGAGAATGGATTTAGGATCCATAGAAAGCCATCGACCGCACCTGATCCATAAGTTGCTAGTAACTCCTTGTAGTCCAATGGCAACTCTGTTCCAAGAGACCTCTCAACACGGCCCCAAGCCACTGCATCTTCTGATTCAATGGCTTCGGGCGGTGGAGGCAGCAGACTCATCAGGTCTTTCAATGAACTCACCTACCGACCCCGATTCACTAGGGATATTCCGAGACTGAATCCACCACTTCCACGTCCCAAAAGCGTCACTCCTATGGGTATCGGATGAGAGCCTTGATAAATCGGAATTGCCCAATAGTCAATAATTTCCCCTCGACGCACTGCGGCTGCTAACTGATTCTCGAAATCGCGCATGACAGGACTATTCGCTGGATTCTGGAACATTGTTATGAGATTTCGACGCTCTCTTCCAGAGCCACCGAGTTGATTGCCAAGCAGATGCCCACGCGCATGGCCCGATGCCTGTCCTTCAAACCCTGGGGGAATAATCAAACGGGAGGCATCACTTCCAGTGCCGAGTAAATCCTGAGTAATTGTCGCGTTGACACCGGTGGGCCTGCCCAACTCATCGAGTTCGCCAATGATGACATGCGCTCGACGTGGGGGTTGCGAAGCAGAACCAACATAGGTGTTATGCACCAACACCCCATCCACCGACACGTAGTACACGTGCTCGGCGTCAACCTCGAAGTTGAACACCGACACCGGCGGCCCCCGGCGGGGGGTGATGCGGGTGATCTGGCGGAGGGTGCCGGACTCGGTGCGGAGGGTTTCGCCCGGGCGCAGGGCGCGGGCGGGGATGAACTCGTGGCGGTCTTCGCTCCAGAACGGGTGCGCTCCCGTGCAGCCGATCGGCTCGGTGAGTCCGTCGACCGCGATGTCGAAGACTTCGCCCGACTGGTGGGAGAACGTCCCCGTCACCAGTCGGCCTTCGCCCGGTTCCAGCTCCGGACAGGGGCCCACCCCGACGATCTCCGCCGGCCCCACCGCTTCCAGCTCATGCAGCGTCAGGAAGATCCAGGGGGA
>Ga0315902_10000397_pt1 | contig 73507 bp, 52 predicted proteins | sample LakEriMetagenome_9_FD_203523 | JGI IMG/M metagenome (GOLD analysis project Ga0315902, IMG submission 203523) | Freshwater fungal communities from buoy surface, Lake Erie, Ohio, United States - Buoy 12 MA117 | ecosystem: Environmental > Aquatic > Freshwater > Lake > Lake biofilm | place: USA... | reverse complement strand
GAGATCGGTGCCACCCACCTTTTGGAGCGCGGACTCCAAGGGATTTGACAAGACGCGGCAAGGACGCCGGAAACCCTGACTATCTAACGCCAACATTCGCCGATGCCCGTCCCCAAAGAACTTTTCAACCGAAATCGCTATGAACAATGCGGGGAGCGAAAGTGGTGGCGTAACTGCGATGGATCCGAAACAAGGAAATTCCTCCACAACAAACAAGCATTTAGCTAAAGCTCTACCCACGACCACTGAATGGACACTTAGTTTTCGCAACAAGGGCGATTGCGCAGTTTTTGAGCAGCCTTCGATCTGCACAAAATTAAGGCACCCATGCCCAAATTATCCGCAAGAAATGCAATGCGGTCTTAAGTCGTTGAAATGCAAGCGTTTACGACATCCTCTATTGCCTGCATTGGCAGGATGGGCACGTTCAGCCGCCGGAGTGGTGGTGAGCCGATTTGTTTCCGAGCGGGACGGGTCGGTGAAGGAGCTTGTGGCCAGCAAGAGCAAAGGAGTGGGAAATGCACGAAGAAGGAAAATCGCAGTTGGTACTTGGATCCGAGGCGACGGCTGTGGCTGCGGGGGCAGCCAGGAGCGCCAGTGAGAAGATGGCCGATGACCTTCGAGCCTTTGAAGCGGTGGTTGAGGAACTCAACCAGAGGCTGATTCTCGGTGTCCCGGCCGCCCTGCGTCGTAAGCAGATTGTGGACTGCGCGACCGAGCTGTTCGGCCTAGCACCCAGCTGGGTCGCTTTCTTCCGTGCGACGATGGCGCGTGGCGGCTTGGTCTCCAAGCTCTTCGTCACTCCGGAAGAGAGAAAAGACTACTGGTGTTCACCCGAACACCACCAAATCCTGGAGATGCTGACGGCTCTTCGGTCTCGAGATCTACCGGAATGCGAGGCTGGAGAGCCTTCACGGATGATCACTATTCGAATCCCCAAGTGCCTTCACGAATTTATTTGTGACGAGGCCAATGAACTGGAAATGAGCGTCAACAAACTCTGCATCAGCCGCATCCTGATGCAAGTGGATACCACCCTGCTGCCGCAATCGGCACAAAAACGTCGAGGTCGGCGGCCTGGATCGAAGCCTCTGTCGAGGAGCCAACCGACTAGCTCTCAACTTCCCTCGGGAACAACCAGCCTATAATCTCCTCGGTGATCGAAGGGATCGCCGGACGATCGCCGGCATCCCCGAAAGGGGAGGCGGGAGGAAAGTCCGGGCTCCAATGAGCAGGATGGTCGGTAACGCCGACCGGTCGCAAGGCCAGGGAAAGTGCCACAGAAAAGATACCGCCGAACGGTCACTCCCTAGGGAGTGACGCGTGGTAAGGGTGAAATGGTGAGTTAAGAGCTCACCAGAGCCGAAAGTGATTTCGGTTGCTAGGTAAACCCCATCCGGAGCAAGACCAAACAGGAGGTGAGCGGGTTCTCCTTGCGGAGAACTCGCTCTGTCGGCTCGACAGCATGCCTCCGGGTAGGTTGCTTGAGGCGTCGAGCAATTGACGTCCTAGAGGAATGATCGTCGCGGCAACGCCGAACAGAACCCGGCTTACAGGCGATCCCTTCGATCGCCTTTCGAAGCTTTGGGCCCATAGCTGTTTTCGCGACGCAGAGGTTCACGCTAAAATAGACTTCAAGGATTCCACTGCAAGCGATTCGCAGTGGTTTTTTGGCTCTCGTCGGACGCGATGCCCCGGGCAGGGCCTATCAAGCCCGATGACGCCGGTCCCCCCTTCCCCCACATCCGACCGCTCTAACCCTCGTTGCTTTCGCGGCGGGACGAAATCACGGCATGATTCGATCGTTCCTCAACACCGACCGCCAAGCAATCGCCGATATCTGGCAGAAGCATTGGCAAGTTGCGGGATATCCATTGAATGCCCGCAGTGATCGGTTTGAGCTAGGGTTGCTGTGCAAGCCATTTCTGAAGGAATCAACTTGCTGCCTGATCTTGGACTCCCAATCAAAACCAGCCGGCTTTGCCGTCGCCTTCGAGAACCGCTCCTACCCAGGCATGGGGGATGGGACGATGATTCTCAATCAACTCTGTATTCGACCTGGACCAGATGAAGATTTTCTTGCCGAACAACTGCTGCGGCACCTGCTTCTCCAACCCAACCTCCACTCGAAATCTCGGTGGATCGCCACTTCCTCTCCGGACCACCTCGGAACATTGGTTGGTCTGGAACCAGGCAATGGATGGAGTGGTGTGCTAACCCCTGACATTCGGCGTCGCCGTTGGCTGGAAAAGGCAGGCTTCCAAACCACCTCCACCTATCTCAACTGGCAACTGGACCTACTGCAATTCCATCCAGCGATGGGACGACAACACGTCCTCTTGAGGAGGCAGTCGATGGTCACGCGAGCTCTGGAGAGCGAATGGAATGATACGTGGCAGGCGGTTGTCCTGGGCCATGGTGAAACGATCGGGTTTCATCTGATCCATCAATCGAAGAAGACCAAAGCGGCGACCGCGATCTTCTGGCGCATCGCACCACCGATTCCCGATACCGATGGACAGTTGGCCCTTCTGTGGATGCCTGAAGAATGCGATGACCCGGCCCAGCAGGAACAGATGGCCTTCTTCCTCACCGAAGCACTCCAAACCCTGCGCAACGATCAACTGCGCACGATCCACACGGTGTTGCACGATCGAGCCATCGCACGCATGGTGCTGCTGGAGCGACTGGGCTTCCAGCAACAGGCATCGGGAGTCAGGATGGAAAGAGTGATTGAGTAAGCTTCCGCTGGTCCTTCGAACGATCTGTCTCAGCAAGTTGCCTGAAGAAAGGCTTTAGTCCCTCTAGGAAGATAACTGCTTGGGGTACCTGCCATCAGAACCTATCGGGAGGCAGGGCAGGAAAGCCGAAACTAAGCACCATGGGCCGGCTTCTGCTTTCGCTCGATCAATTGATCCAGCTCCTGCTTCAACTTGTCCAAAACCTGATCGTACGGAAACGCGCCAACCGTTTCCCCGCCTCGCTTCATGTTGACTCGGGTAGGCCCACACCACAAACCCAAGTCGGCATCATCGGTCTCCCCCGGCCCGTTGACTCGGCAACCCATCACCGCAATCGTGATGGCATGGTCCTTGGCATACTGGGTCATCTCCTTGACCTGCTGCGCCAGCTCGACGAATGCTTCATTCTCTACGCGTGAGCAACTGGGGCAGGAGATGATATTCAGTTTGGTCGGATCAAGCGCTACAACGCTCCGCAGTCGCCCCGCATAGATGTCTTCGAGAATCTCGCTCCCTGCCTGAATTTCCTCGGACTTCCGCGAGTTGGGGACGGTCAAGGAAACTCGTAACGTGTCGCCAATCCCTCGGCCAATCAGTTGCTCGAAAGCAATCCGGGTCTTGATGATCCCATCCGGTGGCAATCCTGCCTCGGTCACTCCCAGATGCAAAGGCACATCCGCCCGCTCCTTGGCAAATCGCTGATTGACCTCCACCACCTTAGCAGGGTCGCTATCTTTCAAGGAAACGACGTAACGATCAAATCCAAGGCGATCCAGAAGTTCGCAGTGCTCCAGTGCCGAAGCCAACATCGGGGAAATCGAATCCTCCGCCGGAAACTTCTCTTTGACTGCTGGATCGACGCTTCCGCAGTTGACACCGACACGCATCGCACAGTCATGCTGCATCGCCATGTCGACGAGATATTTGACTTTATCCTGCCAAGCTTTCTGTCGCTCGTGATGGTACAGATGCCCCGGGTTGTACCGAATCTTGTCCACCGAAGGCGCGACCTTCTCGGCCAATCGGTAGTTTTCCTGGAGATCTACCGACAGATTGGCAGGGACTCGCCGACGAATCTCCGCTAGCGCCTCGGCATCCTTGTCGCTATCCACTGCGATTCGAACCACCCCAGCTCCCGCCGCATGGAGGTCCAAAATCTGCATCACCGTCGCATCGATGTCCTGGGTATGAGTCGCACACATGCTCTGCACGGCAATCGGATGCTGGCTTCCAATCGCGATCGAACCGATTCGGACTGTTCGCGTAGGATTTCGCTGGATCTTGCTGCTCATCGACCTATTCCGCAAACTGAAAAGAAAGGAACTCAAGGGATTTCGACCGGGAAAACTCAGCGGGTGCACTCCCCTCCCAGGGTCGCACCATATTGTAACGACTCGGTGAACTCCCCCAACGGCAATCCCGGGCGGCGAAGTTCCCTTTTCCTCCAGACCAGTTATTCTTGAAGGATATTTCTGGAACCTCTTCTTGGGATCTCGACAGTGGACATGACGATGCCATTCGGTTGCCCTCCCACACCCACCAAATGCCTTGGCCTTCTCCTGAGCCTACTGCTTTTCCCGTTGCTTATTGCCCCGTCGCAAGGCGAGATCATCGAACTCTATTCCGGTAGTGGCCTGCCATCGCTTCAACCGTGGCTAAGCTACGCGGATGATCGCCTTGTCTCTGGGGGAACCGTCTCGCAGACCACAGTGTCTGGTGGTGTGCGACTGGCCACCGATCTACCGGTCAGCGCAGGATACAGCAACCATAATTTTCTCTCCCAATTGAAGAACCCGAATTTCCCGGAGCTCGTCCGTTCCCAGGGGTTTCAACTTGCGTTTCGCACCCAGATTCTTTCCGAGCAACATGGATCGATTCACCGTGCCGGGTGGAGCGTCCTACTGCTTGGCCAAGACCGAAAGGGGGTTGAACTGGGATTTTGGGAGAATGAAATCTGGGCACAGACTCAAAGCCCGTTGTTTCAGCACGGGGAAGGGGTCACGATCGACACACGGATCACCCGTGACTACCGTCTTCAAATCCTGGGAGATCGGTACGCATTGGCCGCCGACGGGCTGACGATTCTGGAAGGGGACGTGAAGGATTACTCCAGCTTTGGGACCCCCTATAGTCTCCCGAACTTCCTTTTCCTTGGCGACAACACATCCAGTGCCGGTGGCGCTGCAATCCTCGGCAGCGTCAGCCTGCAAACAGGAATCAGCAGCATCCCAGAACCCAGCAGCATCGCGTTTGTATCTGGTGCGATAATCTACTTCCGAACACGCAGTCGACGGCGTTCGATTCCGGCCGCCTCGGACAAGGCGTGACGCGGGTTACGACCCTTCTTCCGGAAAACGGAAGCAAAAAAAATCCCTGGCCAGACGGCGCTTGTAGCACCGACTATCCAGGGATAGCATGCGGAGTGCCCCCGCAAGGGCTCGAACCTTGGACCCGCTGATTAAGAGTCAGCTGCTCTACCGACTGAGCTACAGGGGCAGGATGGAATAATCTACCGGATGGGCGAGACAATTTCCAGGGGCTGGCTCCTTTTTTCACCCCACAGTGTGGACCGTCGTTCGCAGGTCCGCTTCAACCCCCAAAAACCATTCATTCGGCTTCGTCACCCTCTCCCCCTTCCGGCAACAAAGCTTCACCCGGTCTTGGTCGACGCAACTGCAAAATCACCGACTGGGAATGGGTATCGGGCATCGGATAGGAATCGACTTTTCGCAGTTCAATCCCTTTGAGTAATCCTCGATGCCTCGCCTCCCCCCGCTCGGTAATCCACTGAGGCCCCTTGATCGCCAACAACCTTCCAATCTTGTGCCAGTCGTTCTGCAGCCAGCCACACAACCTCGGCAGTGGCCCAACCGCTCGGGCAATCACCGTATCAAACGTGAAATCCTCAAGTACCCTTTGAACGCCCTGCCCATAAACTGGGACGGAAAGATCGAGTTTCCGGACGATTTCGTCGACGATCCTCGCCTTCTTGCCCACGCTATCGCAAAGACTGACTTCGACATCGGGCCTTAGGATCGCAACAAGAACACCAGGGACCCCTCCACCGGTCCCCATATCCAGCACTTCCTCGTTGGGTTTCAGCAACTGCGCGACGTGCCAGGAATCGAGCAGATCTCGCTTCACAAAAAGCTCCGGCGTGATGTGTCGCGTCAGGTTGACTTTCTCATTCCACTCCCAAAGCAACTGGCAATAATTGGCCAGCAACTTCAACTGCTTCGGAGTGATTCCGGTCAGTCCTAAATCGGCAATGGGTTGCTTCAAACCATTTTCAATTTCTTCGCTGATCATGCACCTGACTATTCATTTAGGAAAAACATCACCATGCTGAGTAATCGATGGAGTGGGAATCGACCAAACTCTAAATCAGTGGTCCCCACCATCACCGTCACCGCCAACTTCCTACCGGCTATTATTAGATCGATCACCTATCGATCGCCTCGCCAGCGGCCCCTACGATCGCCCGCTGAACGCTACTCCCCTGCAGGCCGTCCCGACTCCTTCGCCGCCTCGCCCGACTTCTTTTCAACTTCCTCTATCTCGGATCGCTCAACTAAGCTCTCCTGCAAAGGCAGGTCCAGATCGATCTCCTCGTATTCCGTGCTGTCGATTTCTTTTCGCAAGATCAGATAGAGCGCCGCAGCCGAGGTCCAGAAGAAGCTGAAGGCAAAGGCCAAGCCGAACCAGTAGGGCCAGGCATCAATCCAACGAGTCAAAATGCTCAGGGGCATTCCAGGTTCGCCGGCAGGTCCCAATTGGATTAGCAAAGTCGACATCAAGCGACTGGCAAGCCAACCGGCTACCGCCGTCATCAACGCGCCAACGACCCCAGCGACGGTTCCTACCAGCAACGCGATACCCAAGGTGAATGGCTTCTGAAAGAGATAGGCCGATGACCGAGAGTACCCCTCAAAGGCATCCCCCTTCCGCTCAGCCAACACTCCTGCCATTGCGAGAGGGAAACCAAGAACTCCATGGAGCATCGCCCACCCGGCCTGCAGCAGCAGGATCAACATCAATCCCAGAAGAACGGTGGCGATCCAATTGCCCACACTCCCCAAGCGCGCCACCCCACAAATCACCATGATCGGCAGTGCGATCGCTAGAACCATCGACCATGGCAGCAGAATCGACCAGAGCAAACTCGCCAAGCGATTTCCGACGGTCCGAAAGCAGTCACTCCAGCCGATGGTGCTCTGAGTTCCCAATTCCACCAGGGACCGACGCAGAAGCAGCCCTCCGATCAGCGACCAGACGATCATCGTCCAACCGACAGTAAAGACCCTCTGCGCCAAACCATTCCACCCCACCGCTCCAGCAGCTGACAACGTCGTCGCCACAAACCAATCCCACGGTTCCCTCAACAGTCTTGCCGACGCCAAAGCGCCTTCGCTTAGCCCCCCCTGACGGATCGCTTCGATGAGACTGCCACCCTTCGGCGTCCAGCTAGGCTGCGTCGCAACAACGCTTGACGTCTCAAAGAGAATCGATGCAAACCAGCTTCCAAATATGGTCGCTCCGATTCCCAAGAGGGCAAAGACTAGATGGCTGCTGCGCCAGGCTATCGTGATCGCCCGCGACATCAATCTCCAAGGGGGCATGGAACGATACCAGTCCATCTGCACCCTAGGAATCTCTGCCCAATCCCTAGACGTTGGTTCCGTCATCGCGATTCCTCTTCATCTTCTTCGAAAATCCATTCCCGCCTGGTCCGTGAGTCGTCCTCTTCGCGCTCTGCTTCTTCCTCTGGATCGCGCGCGTGCGGCAATCCAATGTCTTCCGTCAACCATCGGTTCAAATCAATCCATTTGCAGCGCGGACTGCAAAACGGCATGGCAGGCGACTTCCTATCCGCCACGAACAGCTTTTGGCAGGTGGGACAGTAAATTTCCTGTGCTTCCGTGTCTCCCATGAAAACCGGTTCCCTCCTCTCTTTCCGCAAGCTTCCAGCCACCAAGTCGCAGACACAACCGGACGAACACCGTACCCTGCTACTGCTTCTGAGCCAATGCCTGGAGATAATCGAGCAGACTGGCGAACTCCAGAACACTCATCGAATCCAATAGGCCATCAGGCATCGACGATACCGGCAACGCCTTCCGCTCGACAATCGATGCCACCTCCAGTTGATGCTCTTTCCCCTGGCTGTCTCGGATCGCCACCTGATCGGCTGCCTCTCGGACGACAAACCCAGTCAGCACCTGTGACTCGTCTGTCAAGAACGTTTCCGTCTTGAATCCCTGTGCGATCGTCCGGTTGGGGAAGGCGATATTGCGAGCCAGTTCGTCGCGAGGGTAAGTCTTGGCAATATTTCCAAGATAGGGACCTTTGGGCTGCTGTCGAGTGTCCACTGTGTGGCAGGCAGCACAATTGGACTTCATGAACACCAACTCCCCCAGCGTCGCATCCCCTTGCATGCCCATCGCCCGACTGGCGAATTCCTCCAGCCCAATCTCTTTGGCTTTGGGTGTCTCATCAGGAATCCGTCGCACCCCAAGACGGTCGGCGGCTACCTGAGCCAGTGCCTGGATATCTCCGTTGGGATCTGACAACGCTTCCAGCACTCGTGGCGCCATCGCTCGATTTCTGGTCTCTGCAATCGCTTCCAACAGCACCAGTTTCCCTTCTTCTGCATCGGCCCATTGCTGATCGATCCAACGCTGCGCGCCCTGCCGGAATACCTGGGGCGCGTCCGAGTTCCCGGCGATCTGCAGCAAGGTGGCTGCAGAAAGCCATGCTGGATCGCTCCGCTCTTCCGCGAGTTCCTCTAGCCATTCCTCTTGAAACGGCAGGTTGGGAGACTTCAGAAAAATCTCCGTCAGCCGTTCCTTATCGGCCGCTTCGAAGCTCTTGTCGCGCCAAGTCTCGCCAACGACACGAATCGCCCCCAGAATCGCCTCTGCTTCGGGAATCTTACCGAGCGATGCTACCAGATGCTGACGCGAATCGATCCCAAGCTGCGTCCGGTGGGTCAAGGGCTCCAGAAACTCCATCGCATTCTCAGGGACTCCCTCGCTTGTCGCCAGAATCTCGAGGGTGCGATCCGCGTACTGTTGATCTTCGGTAGCCAATTGTAGCAATCGAATCCGAGGGGCCTCCAACGGGATTCGATGCTTGCGAGCCACTTGCTGCAGGTGCACGGCCTGTTCAAAATCGGACTCCTCAGCGAATGCCTCCAGCGCCTCACTGATGCGCAGAGTCCCTTCCCAAGCCTCCAGTTCATAGTAGGGCCCACGCGTGTCGGGGCGAGTCCCCCATGAATCTCCAGTCCAGACGGCTTCGCGGAAATAGAGTCGGCAGAGCGCGGCGACAACCTCCGGACTTGAATGCTGATTCAACTGATCCAAAAGAGCATCGACCGCCGGCATCGTATGAATCTCTCCTAGTGCCCGCCAGTAGACTGGCGCCTGCTCGGGATGACGCTTCGCCGCGTCGATACAAAGCTGGTCCGCCTTCAGTCGAATGGCTCGCTGCCGGGCCAGATGCGAAAGCACAGGATCTTTGGATTGCATCGCAGCAGCCAAATCCTCTCCTGACATCTGAAAGATCTTCGACGCCTCCTGCCGCTCGGGGGTCCGCTGGGTCAGTTGTTTCGCCAGCCAACCTTCCGCCTTGCTTTCACCCCGCGACTGAAGTTCTCTGATTGCAGCCAATCGCCGCCGATAGCTGGGGCCATCCAATTCTTCCATCAACTGTTCCACCGATGCCGAACGGTAGTCGAGCAGCGGCTGGTTGCTTGCATCCTTCGGGCGAACCTGAACGATATACCCAACCCTCGGCCCTTCCCACGAAAAGGTGGCTCCCCGCCAGCTTGCACAGTACAGCTTTCCAAACGCATCGATGTCCGCATCGGTTGGCCTAGTCATCTTCACCATGGGAACAGGATCCCTGGTTTCTCGATACGTCGCTCCATCTGCCTCCACTTGGTGGTGAAACAGAGCCCCAGTCCCCCAATCGGCAGTCAAAGGAGCCTTGTTCCAGGGCCCCCACCCTGGCTCATCGATATACACCGCACCACAGCCAGAACCCCCGCCGTAGTCGGCCAACGGCGGAAGACAATCTTCTGGGAAATGGACGTACCGCCTCGGGTAGCCACGATCTTCCCCGCCGACAAAATGATGAAAGCGAACATTCCACCCGCCACCATCGTTGGTGTTGTCGCGAGCGAACAGTTCCATTTGGGGACTGATGGCAACTTCGAGGATATTGCGGGTCCCGGTCGCGTAAACCTCTAGCCCAGAACCATCCGTGCGACAGCGCAGCACGCCACCTCCTCGGTGCGTCAGCGTCGCGCCGTCACTGCCGGTTGCCTTAAGCACTCCGAAGTCACCTCCTGCGATGTACAGCCAGCCGTCCATCCCAAGGGACAGACCGTTGGTGGTGTGATCGGCAGGGCGGTCGTCATAACCGAACGCAAGATCTCGGACCAGAACCTTCTGTTCGTCCGCCTGCCCATCGCCGTTATGGTCGATGAAGGCGCTCAAATGAGGTGGATGCATCAGATAAAGTCGATCCCGATCCCAGACCAGCCCACGTGGTGCGTCGATGGTGCAGAAGACCTTCGACTCATCGGCACGTCCATCCCCATCGAGATCGCGAAGGCGGATCACCCGCCCGCGCCCAGGATCGCGCCCCAGCGATCCGTTTCCATCGCTGCTGACGTAAAGCGTTCCATCGGGTGCTGCTGCGACAAAGACCGGATAATTGACCGCAGGCGGCGCAGCAAAGATCGTCGCTTCAAAACCTTCGGGAACCTGGAAGTCCTCCAGTATCGATCGCTCGGCAGCCTCCCCAAGCTTCTCCACCCCCGGTTCGATATTACCTCGCTTGGCGTAACGATCCCCGCCAAGTCCCGGCACTAACCCAGCCAGCGCCGGGTCGATTTCCGGAAACAGCTTGTCCAACCCTTTCCCGCCTAACTTCACCTCTCGAATGCTGCACCACTGTCCCTTCTTGGTTCCCAGCGCTCGGACGCGAAGACTCTTAGCAGGCTGCACTTTGCTGACCTTCAGCGGTTCTGGTTCGTCCGTAGCATGTTGCGAGGCATCAAGAATCGTCTCCCACGCCGTACCATCGGTCGACACCTCCACCACGAACTGATAAGCAACAGGATGTTCCCAATGAATCTGTACCGTCTCCACCGACCGCTGCTCAGGGAAATCGATCTGCCACCACTGAGGATAACGGCCATCCGAGGCACACCAGCGGCTATTCATGTCTCCATCAATCGCTCGCCAAGCATAATTGTGCCGCCCCGTCTCCTCGGTGCTGGCTGAGGTCTTCACCAACGTCGCCCCGTCGGGCGGCTTTGGAAGCCCCCCGTCCGCACCGTCCCCCTCACCGTCCGCCGCCATCAAGCGGATCGTATGCTCTCCTTGGTATCCTTCCAAATGATCGGCATCCAACTTGTCGCAGGCCCAAAGCAGTCCACGCGTCACCAGATCCAGATACCTGGCGTCGGCGACGGTGTCGGTGTTGTGCCCCAAGGTAGTAGAAAAGGTCCGAACCGATTCCCTTTCGGTAACCCAGGCTACCACCTGCTGATCGACCACCTCGCGGCCGTCTCGAAGATATCGCTGAGTCCCTCGTGCTATGGGAATAGCCCCATAGTTCTTCAGGTTGTTGTACAACTCTTCCGGACCAGTCTTCCAAGCCTTCAGCCCTTCCAGAATCGGATGCTCGGCCTTCAACCACTCGATCTCGATCGGCTCCTGAGGTCCGTGACTGTTGCTTCCCAGGCCTAAGTGCTGGAACCATAGCTCCGTCCCGTTCCGGAAGCCATGCATCGCGCAATGCAAATGCACCGCAGGCAGCGTTTGATGCACATCCAGAATCCGCTGCATTACCGAAAGATCTTTGTTGTCAGCGGCGCAGTGATCGTGGATCACGACGTCGTAGCCTTCCGCCCAATCGGTGCGATCGAAGACCGGCAGTGGCGGATTGGTGCTGCCATCCTGCGTCCATAAAACATCGACGCGTACCTGCGATCGCTTTTGAATTCCCTCACTGAGGATCCTCACCTGATTCTGATAATCGTGGCAACAGCCACCCGCGATCAGCAGAGCCTTCAGCTTCGGCTTTTCGTCCGCCTTCAGCGGCGCACACCCCTGTCCGCCCAGCCATAGCCAAACTCCAAAAAAACAAATGGCCACTGCCCGATCCAACAAAGTACCCTTCACGAGCGAAACCTTCCTGAGAGGCGATTGGAATGAATGAAAGCCAGATGCCTACTTGGTGAACTATCGAAAAGAGAACTTTACCAGCAAACTGGAGGATCGCCGACCAAACAAAACCCAGCTTCCTATGGAACCGTCCAGTCCGGTGCTTCCTGCGGCCACTTGCCTTCCCGAATGGGATAGGAACGCAACTGCGCGGGATCTAGGGTTCGGTGAGCGATCTTCTTGCGGAGCCACGTGTAGGTGATGTGGACCGACCCATCCTTCAGTTGGATGACGGCGGGATAGGAGAACTCCCCCTGCTCCCGCTGCTCCAGGATTCCACATGCCTCCCAGGTTCTTCCATCGCGACTGATTGCCAAGTGAATCGCCTGACGACCAGCTGGAAAAATCGCACCCCGCTGGGTGTGATTGTAAACCATCAGGAAACGCCCATCCTGAAGTGTGACCGCATCGATACCCGAATTCGGATTGGGCAGATCGATTGGTTCCAATACGCTCCAGTTGCGGCCATCATCCTTAGAAAAAGTTTGGAGGATTCGATTCCCCTTAGAGTCGCAGCGGCACAGTGCCTGCCAAGTCCCATCCGGATGCTTCAACAGCGTGGGCTGAATCCCGCCCAGACCATCCAACGTAGAAAGCAGCGCCGTCCTCTCCCAATGCGTGCTCAATCGGGACTGCTCAAAGGGAGCCTTCGCTCTTTCAAAATAGACACGCCATGGCCCGCCTGCCTCGGTGCTGGTCGGAAACAGGTAAGAGCCGTCCGCGCAGATTGCAGCTTTGTTTCGAACCGGCCCAAGTATCCCCTCCGGCAATCGCATCGCTGGGCCCCAGGACTTCCCCTCGTCCCTAGATCGCGTCACCATACCCCACCAGCGATCGGGGCTGGGGCCTACCTTGTAAAAGAGGAAAAGCCCTTCTGTGGGAGTCGGCACTAGGACGGGATTCCAGCAAGGGAAACGCAAATCCTTTCCGTCGGCTCCTATCGACTGCACCCCCTCCGCCACCAAGATAGGGGCCTCCCAACCTTCCTCCGGCCTCCAACGGCTCCACCAAATCCCGACGTCGGGATGCCCCTCCTCGGTCCCTCCAAACCAGGCGGCAGCGACGCCATCGGAAGTCGCCACGAGAGTCGATGCATGGCATTCGGGAAAGCTGGCGGTCTCGTAGATGAATCCTCCGGAAGGTCGGGGCTGTGCCCCTCGCAACCACCTGGGGGTCGTACCGATCCCCCCCAAGAAGCAGCCCCACCGCAAGACACTCCTTCTCGAAAAGCCACCTCGCATCATCCCCTCCCTACCATCGGCTGGAAAAATTCGGGGCGTTTTCACACCACTCGCGTAGCAAACCGTTCACTATACCGCAGCCAATCGCTGTCCGTTCGCTTCTCTAACGAATTCCAACACAAACCACCTCGACAATCCAGAAAGCGAATGGCCTTGAGCGATCGCAGAAGAGAGAGGATGATAAGCACGGTACTTCGATCCAGCATCGATCGGTTGCCTCCAAGACAACCTCGCCATCCCTCGAACACGGTCGTTTTTTCAGCGAGCCCACAGGTTGCTATGACCACGCGACGACGAGCCCGGGAAATTGTTCTGCAAGTCTTGTTTGAGGAAGAGTTTCATCCAACACGCGACGACGACCCCTCGCATGAGTTTCTGACGCAGCGATTGCTGGGCAATCGACCGCTTGTGCAGTTTGCCACGGAACTTCTGCAGGGCGTCCGGTCCCATCGCAAAGATATCGATCTGCTGCTTTCAAAAAATGCCGCCAACTGGTCGCTCAAGCGGATGTCGGCCATCGATCGCAACATCCTGCGAATTGCAGCCTACGAAATGTTCTACGGCTCGGTGCCCGGCCGCGTCGCCATCAACGAAGCTGTCGATATCGCCAAACGATACGGTAGCCGCAATTCCGGACAATTCGTCAATGGACTGCTCGATCGACTCTTCAAGGAACGCGAAGCACCCGCAGAACAGTAAATTTCCGCTTGCATCGCCACCTTCATCCACGACAACTTCGCTTGGTGCTCTGTTCCAGAAAAAGTTCAGTTGACCTACCGAGGATGCAACCATGTGGACCCGACGCGACCTGCTCCTCCTCTCTGCCGCGTCTGCTGTCAGCCTTCCAGTGCAACTGAGCGCCAATGGAACAATGCATTGGATCGGATGGAGCGGCAGGCTGGATCCCAAGGCACCACGGCCTCCCTTCCCCAATCACGATTGGATCGGCGACCCGAACCTGTGGAGCCATCTTTGGCCGTTGCTTTTCCCAAAGTCGACGACGCCGGTGATCGATTTCACCAAACAGGCGGTCGTCGTCGCGTTGGGGACCCAGGATTTCCCCACCATCGTAATGCGCGACCAGAAGTGGACCTGGCCAAGCCTCTCATCCGATCCCACCCAGACCCCCACGGAATTCGCGCTGCAGCTAGTCGATCGAATCCCTCTCACATCAGTCCAGGGCATGCCGATCGGTATCGGTGTTCATCCGAAAAGAGGCTCGCAGCAGTGGAAACTCCAGTCGCTAGATCGAGGCATCTTGGTGGACTTTGGCAAGGCTGATCCCATCGATCAAGCAACGCTGTGGCGAGAAGGCGACAGCTGGCCGCAGCGACTCCAGTGGAGATCGTCGTTGAGGGGCCTGGAGTCACTGCAATGCATCTGTGGTGACCATCGCATCGAATGGAACTTCCATTCCAGTGGTCCCCAACCGTTGAGCATCCAGGTGGATGGGACTCCACAACAAGGAGAATCGCTGGAGATGTGGCGGAAAACGGTCGTATCTCCCGAAGAAAAGGTGCTCAAGGGATCGCCGCAGAAAGCGCTTCCACCGGGATCGCTGCGAACTTTCACTATCGAACTGCCACCGGAATGGCTGAGGGAAGCGCCGGAGTCAATCGAGTGGGCGTGGATCGATTTCTATCGATGAAATGGCGGGATGAACCGACGGCATCAGCCCTGCCGCCATTTCAGCTTCGAGGCGTTTCCCCCTCGCCAGGAAGTGACGGTGGCCCTTCTTCGCAACTACGGAGAAGTGCGTTTCGATACGAATGGCTGAGCAACCTAGCTAGGGAAAACCAATTGCTGACGCCCCAGGAACCCCGCTGGCTCGCTTCGCGCGCCGCTCCTGCACCCGCTTCCGTCGGGAAGGAATCAAGCTAGCTACCCCATCCAAATGCTAGCAAACGCGACCACGCCGCAATGGCCAGTGCCGCCCCCAGATCCGACTTGGCACCGCCTCCCCACTTGGTTTAGACTCCTTCCAACAAGTGTGGGCCGATCGGAAGGATCTGGATCCATCCACACATGGTGCAGCGACCATTAGCGGATAGGCAACCTCGCGATGGTCCATCAAGCCAGGCAAAAACTTCGCCAGGGAGGGCGGCATGGCCAAGGAATCTTTTCGCTATTTGCACGCGGGGGAGTTTCATCTCGAACGTCCGCTGCAGGACTTGATCGATCTTCCTGACCATCTCCGCGCAAGTTGGTGTGAAGCGCCCTGGAAAGCCGCGGAGTTGGTTTTCGACACCGCCCTTCTCGAACAGGTCGATTTCCTGCTTCTCACCGGGGATCTACTTCAGCCAGCACACGGGGGACCGGCGGGCATCGCATTCCTTCTGGAGCAATTCGATCGCCTTGCCGAAGCCAAGATCCCGATCTACTGGGCGACCGGGTCCACCGACCACATCGATCACTGGCCGGAAGCGATCCGTCTGCCCGACCACGTCACGCGGTTTTCCAGCGATCGCTCTGAGATCGTGCTATTCAAGCGAGCCGGCCACCCACTGGCCTCGCTGATTGGCCGATCCAGTGACGGACGCCAGACGCTTCGCGGTGGTGACTTTGACCTCGAACCAAGCTCTACCTTTTCGATCGCGGTGGGACATGGCGAGGTGGAACTGGAGGCGTTGCAGCAAGCTCGCATCCACCACTGGGCGCTGGGAGGACAGCACCAGTCGCAACGATGGACCGACGCCTCCCTGATCGCTCATCAGTGCGGATCGCCCCAAGGACGCAGCTTCGACGAACCTGGTTCGCATGGTTGCTATCTCCATGAAGTCGACTCCCACGGCAAACTGCAGTCGCAATTTGTCGAACTGGATACGGTTCGTTATCTCCAGGCCAAATTAACAATCGATGAACTCTCGGCAATCCATGATTTGCGGCCCGAGATCGCTCGACGAATGCAGAGGATGATTGCCGACCACGCCGGCAAAATGCTTCTGGTGCGATGGGAGATTGAACTGGATGCATCGCACCTGGATTGGACGACGGGCAACAGCATGGACGAGTTGCTGCAATGGCTGCGAGCGGAATATGGTCACGGGAGACATCCAGCCTGGACGGTCGACATCCACTGGATACCGCCTCAAAGCCTACCCGCCAAGTGGTCGCAGGAGGATACGATTCTCGGCGACTTCCTCCGTGTCGCGGACGCTCACCGCAAAGAGAACCTCAAGCACCTGCGTTGGTCGGCTACCATCGACGCAGAAACCCCAGCATCCGCTCTCTGGAAAGAATGGTTGAGCGACGAACGCCCCGACGATCGATCCGAAGCGATTGGCCATGCTCAGTTGATCGGTTGCGAACTGCTGAGAGGCCAGTCGGTCGACCTCCTAGCGGGACTCCGCAAGCTGGGCCTTGGAACCAGCAAAAACCTTTGAGATTGCCTCGCAACTCCAACCTCATCATCACGCGACCCCATCGAGAAGCCTACCATGAAAATTCGCGACATCCAGATCGACGGCTTTGGCGTCTGGACAGGCCTGACGGTCGATTCGCTCCCGGAATCGATGGCCGTCTTCTATGGGCCAAACGAAGCTGGCAAAACGACGCTGATGCAATTCCTTCGTGCGATGTTCTACGGGTTCCCACCCGAGCGGCGGCAGCGTTACCTACCACCTGTTCATGGCGGCCGCCCCGGAGGCGCCTTGCGCATCACAGGTCCAGGCGGTGGCTACGAGGTCTCCCGCCGCGCAACGCTCGATGATCAATCCGTCCAAGGTCAGGTCACCGTCTCCGGCTCCGATGGAGTCACTCAAGGGGCTCACCGACTGGGCGCTCTCCTCGGCCAAATCGATGAATCGATCTTCAGCAATGTCTTCGCCATCGGCATTCGCGAACTCCAGGAACTCAGTTCCCTCGACGATACCGCCGCCGCCGATGAACTTTACAAGCTATCTAGCGGCATGGATCGCGTCTCTCTGGTCGATATCATCCGTCAACTGAAACAGGCCAGGCACCAGATCGTCGGATCGGCCGAAGAACCTGGATTCCTTGCCCATGCACTACAGCGACGCGAAAAACTCCGCCACGAACAGGAAGTGCTCCTGGCCAAGGGGAAACGTTGGACGGAACTAGCGGCTACGCGGCAGAATCAGCAGGAAGAAATCGATTCCCTGTACGAACGACTGGGCCAATGGGAGGTGGAACTCAAGGGAGTCGACTTGGCGATCAGCATGAAGGAGCCTTGGATCGAACGCGACCGCATTCGCGAACAGATCGCCCAACTAAAGGCTCGCATCGATCTTCCCGACGACGCGGTCACCAAAGTGAAACAGTTGATAACAAACCAACAGGACCGGCAGACGTCGATCGATCAGATCAAACAACAACGAAAGCAATTACGGGCCCGAGCGGCTTCTTTGCCAATCCGACGGCCGGTGCTGGAACACGCGGCAAAAATCGAAGCCGCTGCGGAGCAGTCCCCCTGGATCGCATCGCTGCAAAAACAGATTCAACGCCTCCAGGCCGATGTGCAGCAGGCTCGCGACCACCTCCTGGAAGATGCGCGCCGACTGGGGCTCAGCGAAGAAGACCAACAACAGCTACTTCGCGATCAACGGCTAGCCAATCTTCCCGATCTCTCCCGCCAGGCGATTGCCGACCTAGCCGTACCTGCCCGCGAGGTACGGATCCAGTCAGCACGGCTTGCTAAAGCGAAGGCACAAACGGTGGACGATCGCACGGAAGCCGAAAAGCTGAAACGGCGTATCGATGACTTTCTTGCTGTCAGGGAACAAACCGATCTGACCGCTGGCATGCACCAGTTGCAAGAACTAATCCAGAAACTCCGCTCTAGGCAGGAGATCGACGAGCGGATCGAGAAGCTGCAGAAACATCGCCGCGAATTGCAAGAAGAGGTCGTTGACCTGGAGGCGGAAGACGCTCTGCCGCTGGAGCGGTTTTTTGTCCTGATGATCCCCTACGCCATCGGCGCTGTCATGCTACTGATTGGCCTCGATAAACTGCTCACCAACTTCTTCTTCGATCACGACGTCGGCAATGGCTCGCTACTTAGCCTGGTCGGAATGGTGACGCTCTTCTTCTGGTGGACCTGGAAGTCGTTCACAGAACGTGGCACCGATGGAAGCCTGGACGACTGCGAAAGTCAATTGGATGCAGTGATCAGGCAACTGAAGAAATCCGAAGTCGACCGCGAAGAACTCGACCGATCGATCCCAAGCTTCACTGGGAATGCTCAACAGCGAATCAAGGAATGCGAGCATGAACTGTCGCTCTTTGAAACCCTCCTCCCCGTGCAGCAAAACCTGGAAGCTGCATTGCAGCGACTGAGCAGTGCGGAGCAAACAGCTCACTCGGCAGGCGTCAGTCTCCACCAAGCCAAGACGCAGTGGCGCAAGACGTTGCATCATCTAGGGCTTTCCGAATCGCTCAGCCCAAAAAGCCTGCGACTGATGGCCGATGGATACGAGTCACTGGTCACCAGTCGACGCCGACTGAAAACCCACGAAGACGAACTGGCTCAGCGTTCCATTGAGTGGGACGCCTTCTGCCAACGTATCGACTCCCTCCATCGCTCGATGCGTGCCGACGCTTCCGCACCTTCGGCAAACGCAACTTCGCCATCGGCAGCACGCGACGCCAAGCCGACTTCGGCTGCGGTTGCCCCAAACCAAACGGCCGGTAGCAGTGGCTCCACCGCTTCCCCAAATGCGAATATCGATGCGATGGTAGCCATGTTGGCGGAACAGCGTTCATTGCTGCAAAGCCGGCGGCAGTGGAAAGAGGAGGATCAAACACTTGCCAAGCAGCAGCGTGCGATACAAACTTCCACCGACAAGCTGGAACGATCGATCCATGCGATGCTGGCCGACTGGGGTGTGGAATCGGTCGAACAACTAGAGGAGCAGCAGAAGAGCAAGCAAGAGCATCTGAAACTAACGGGCCAGTTGCAGACAGCCGAGCAGCGGATTCGCACCATGCTCGCCGGGCACGTCCCCTACGACACGATGGCGCAGTGGCTGTCCCCGGAACATCGCCATGAACTGGAGAAACGATGGGAATCGCTCACACACCGAATGCAACAGGCCCGCAGCCGCGTCGATCAACTGCTGCAGCGACAGGGCGAGGTGTCGCAAGAGATGAAAACGCTTGCTAGCGATCGCCGCTTGGCCGAGGTGCAGCTGGAAATGGCGACACTGGAGAAGCAGATCCAGGTCGGCAGATCCCGATGGAAGACGCTGGCCGCAACCCATCGTATGCTGGAACAGGTCTGCGAGGTCTACGAGACCCAACGTCAGCCAGAGACACTTCGGGAAGCCTCGGGATTCCTTAAGCAACTGACGGGTGGAAAATACACCCGCATATGGACCCAACTAGGTAAAAATCAGCTGCGCATCGATAATCAGACCGGCCAGGCACTCCCCCTGGAAGTGCTCAGTCGCGGAACGCGCGAAGCGGTCTTTATCGCCTTGCGTCTGGCGCTCGCCTCCGCATTTGCCCGCCGTGGCGTCGCTGTGCCGCTGGTGCTTGATGATGTCCTGGTCAACTTCGACAGCCATCGAGCTCAGTTGGCAGCCCAGGTCCTAAAGGATTTCGCGGCAATGGGGCATCAGGTGATTATGTTTACCTGCCACGAACACATCATGCGGATGTTCCATAAGATCGACGTGCAAGTACGCGTCCTGCCGATTCAAGGCGAACCGGGAGAAGCGAAAATCTACCAACCTCACCAACCGGCCCAGAAAGCACTGCCCGAAGCGGAGATCCTGGAACCGATCGCCGAACGGCCACCAGAAGAACCTGCCTTCGAGGACGATTCCTTGTGGTTCGATTTCGAAAATCGCGAAGACCGCTGGATCCCCATAGAAGTGCTTGAAGAGGACATCCGACATTCCCGAAAAGTTCCCGCCGGTTGGCACGTCGACAACTCCACCGACGCCGGGCACAATGAAGAAGCGGGCACGCGTGGTTGATTGTCCCGCCGCTGAAACTCAGAAGGGGAACAGATCGCATGGAGACGGTTTTTGCGAAAATCATTCGGAAGGAAATCCCCGCCAACATAGTCTATGAAGACGATTTGGCACTCGCCTTTCACGACATCAATCCACAAGCTCCAATCCATGTGTTGGTGATCCCCAAGAAACCAATCGTGAGCCTGGAAGATGCCAGCGATGAAGACGATGCACTGCTTGGCCATCTGCATCGCGTTGTCCGCACGGTAGCTCGCCAATTGGGGTGTGCGGAATCTGGTTATCGATTGGTAATCAATTGCGGCAAGGGTGGTGGGCAGGACGTCATGCACCTCCACTTCCATCTGCTCAGTGGGCGCCGACTAAAATGGCCCCCGGGGTGATCCTGCAAAAAATTCCAGCGAAATAACCTCCAGATGGCAAACGTCGTCGTTCTCAACGCAGTCGGCCTAACCCCGGAACTCCTTCCGCACGCACCGCGATTGGCAAGCTGCGGGGTGGCGACGCCATGGAAGGGATCGATCCCCGCGGTCACGTCCACTTGCCAAGCGACCATGCTGACGGGGAAACCTCCCAATCAGCATGGCATCGTTGCAAACGGCTGGTATTTCCGCGACACGGCGGAAATCCGGTTCTGGCAACAGTCAAACCATCTGGTCCAGGGGGAGAAGTTCTACGAAGGCTATCCCACCGCCAAGATGTTCTGGTGGTACAACCAGCATGCACCAGTGACCTGGAGCGCGACGCCCAAACCACATTATGGTTGCGACGGTTCGAAAGTCTTTGACATCCTAGACCAGACGGGCTGTCGGCTGACCGACCGACTGGGAGCATTTCCATTCTGGGCCTTCTGGGGACCGAAAGCGGGACTGGACAGCACCCAGTGGATAGCCAAGGCAACTAGCCTCGTGCTGCGTGAGCAACGGCCGCAACTGACCCTGGTCTACCTTCCGCATCTCGACTACGACTTTCAGCGATACGACATCCAAGATCCCCAGCGGGTAGCCGAGCTGGATCGGTGCGCGGGTGAGGTGCTGGATGCAGCAGAGTCGATCGGAGCGATTCCGATCGTCGTCTCCGAGTATGGGCTATCTCCCGTGCATCATCCGATCTATCTCCAGAGGGCCCTGCGTCAGGCAGGGTACCTCGAGATTCGAAAAGGCCCCTTTGGCGAGATGCTGATTCCTGGAGATTGCCGAGCCTTTGCGGTGGTAGACCACCAGATTGCGCATATCTACGTAAAGCCAGGTGAAGATCGCATCGCAGTACGACGCTTGGTGGAGTCGATAGAAGGCGTCGATTTGGTTGCCGAACCAGGGGATCTGCAGTTGGACCATCCGCGCAGCGGCGATTGGATCGCAGTCGCCAAGCCAGATGCCTGGTTTGCCTATCCCTACTGGAGGGACGATTCTGCAGCTCCGGACTTCGCGCGGACAGTCGATATTCACCGCAAACCTGGCTACGATCCAGCCGAACTCTTTATGACCAGCGGACTGCGCGCTGCGGGACGACTTTTGCAGAAGAAGCTTGGCTTTCGGTATCGCATGGACGTCGTTCCGCTGGATGCCTCCTTGGTACGCGGCAGCCATGGTCGTTTGGTCGAAGGACCGAAGGGCCCCCTGGTGATCGGGCCTGCCCCCCCCGAGGAGATGACATCCTTTTTCGGCTACGTTCGATCCCTTCTTGGGCCACCCCGATTGCAGTAGGCAGTCTGAGTCCAAGGTAGATCAAAGTGATCCGCCCCCTATCGTCGACACCCGGGAATCAGAATTGAATGCGGACGATGGAAAAATCGTCATCCAAGGGACCGACTCCATGCCGAGCACGAACCCAAGCTTGAAGTTGTTCCAGGCCATCGGGTGCTCTACCGTTTTCACGCATGAACGCTTCGAACGTTTCGAAATTCATGAACTGTCCCTGCTCATCCTGAATCTCAAAGCAGCCGTCGCACAGCACAACCAACTGATCACCGGGCGCTACGGTACAGGACTCTGTTTCGAATTCCAGCCCTTCCATTAGTCCAATAATGGCTCCCTCCGTCCGCAATTGATGGCTTTTTGGCGAGTTACCTTCGAGCAGAAGGGCAGGCGGATGTGCACCGCTGGCATACCGCAAGGTACGGCTGGGTGCGTGATACACCCCGTACCAGATCGTGAAAAAGAGATTGTTCTGTTTCTCCATCGGAAAGGCGATGTTCAGCGCGGTCAACACGGCGCCAGGATCGCGAAAATCGGTATTCGGCAGCGCTCCAGACCGGATCACGTTGATCGCACTGACGGAAAGCAACGCCGGCCCAACTCCGTGACCACAGACATCGAGCAAATAGACGGCAAAGTGGTCGGAATCAACCCAATGGTAACCAAATGCATCACCACCTAACTCGGTGGATGGCTGGTAGATCCATTGAATTTGCAGCGGTGACGACGTGGGGGCAGGCAAGATAGATCGCACGTAGTGCGTGGCTTCGTCAAGCTCTTTCTTGAGACGCCGCTGCGTCTGCTCGATCGTATGCAAGTGTTCCAGTTCCGTATCGCGGAGGGTCTTTCTTTCAAGGCAGGCTCCAATGCGGGCATGGAGCAGCGTGGGATTGAAGGGCTTAGGCAAATAGTCCTCCGCGCCCATTTCAATACACCGAATCACATTCTCCATTTCGTCCTGAGCTGAAATCATGATCACCGGGATGTGTTTTGTCGCAGCGTTTTCTTTCATACTTTTCAAGACGCCAAAGCCGTCTAATTCCGGCATCACGACATCAAGCAGTACCGCATCCATCGGCAACTTTTCCAACAATTCCAACGCCTGCTTTCCATGAATTGCAACACTGATCCGATAGCCTTTTTCTTTCAGCGTCGCGGATAGCGCTTGAATGTTAGCGGGTGCGTCGTCGACAACAAGAATTCGATAATCGGATGGCTGTTTCATATCAGGTAAGCTTCTTTATCGCATTTTCCAATAGTTCTTGTGCATCGCCGAACGCGTACCCTTGGATCAACTTCTCGAATTCCTCCCACGCCGAACCGACGAATAGGGACCTCAACGTTGCGTGGTTTGATTCCACAAAGTCCGTCGCTCCGGGATCAAAAGCCTGCAGCAACAGGATCAAATCCGAGGCCACTCTCCGGATTTGGACGCTATCGACCGGTGTAGCGGGTGGCGCGACAAGTGCTGAAGCAGAAATGGCGATTGGCTTCAGACCTGCGAGCAATGTATCCAACTCGGCCTGCGCCTGAGATTGCGCGGCTTCGATTTCCTGCGTTGATGCATTGTCATGGATTCGCTTCTCCAAATGCCCCGCGGCCTTGTAGAGAGATCTAGCACCAATGTTTCCTGCGACCCCTTTGAGCGTATGCGCGATCCGCTCGGCCAACTCTCGGTCTCCTTGAGCAATTGCCTGTGCGACTTCGGAAACTGCGGCCCCCTGCTGCTCGACGAACTTACGAAGGATCTTCAAGTACAACTTCTGGTTTCCTGCGACGCGGGATAGACCGTCTTTGGTGTCCAGGCAAGCTATCGAGGGAATCACTTCATGGCCAGGATCCATGACTTGTTGCAACGCGATGGCGTTTTCACCTGAAGGCCGAAAGAACCGAGCAACCGTCTCGAACAATTGGTCGGGATTGATCGGCTTGGAAATGTGATCATTCATCCCCGATTCGAGACATCGATGGCGCTCTTCCATGGTGGCATGGGCGGTCATCGCAATGATAGGCATGGACGCGAATCTCTGATCGGCCCGGATCCTAGCCGTTGCTTGATGACCGTCCATTTCCGGCATCTGCAAATCCATCAACACTACGTCGACATCAGCGGGTGTACCGCTAAAAAGCATCTCTACGGCAAGACGACCATTGCTGGCCACACGCACCGTTGCCCCCGCACCCTCTAGCAACTCCACGGCAATCTGTTGATTGATCTCATTGTCCTCGGCAAGTAGGATTCGGGCACCGCGAAGCGACATCGTTTCTGCAGCCCGCTCGGCAGCTGGTGCCGCGTCGCCTTCCGCCGCAAATATATTCACCAACATGTCGAAAACCATCGATTTGGTAAGCGGCTTAATGAGGTAACCGTCAAGCTGTAGTCGTTCAGCTTCCTCGCGCACCTCTTCGCGACCAAATGCCGTGACCAGCACAATATGCGGCGGATGAGCCAGGGTTTCATCGCTCTTGATATGACGACTCGCCTGCAGACCGTCCATTCCTGGCATCCGCCAGTCCATGAACACCAAGTCGTACGGATCCGTCGCGTCGTGCTGTCGCACGGCATCGATCGCTGCCTTACCCGAAGAGGCTAGATCCACTCGCGAGACGATATTGCCAAGCGGATCTTTGAGAATCTCCTGAGCAGTTTCGTTGTCATCGACTACCAGCACCCGCAACTCATTCAGTTTTTCTGGAACTACTTTCCGAGACCCCACATGCGATCCCACGCCAAGCCACACGGTGAAGTAAAACGTACTCCCCACCCCCGGCTCGCTCTCCAACCAAGTACGCCCGCCCATCAATTCGACTAACCGGCGACTGATCGTCAGCCCCAATCCAGTTCCACCGTGCTTGCGTGTAGTCGACATGTCGGCCTGGGTGAACGGCTGAAAGAGCCGGCCGGCCTGCTCTTTTGTCATGCCGATTCCGGTGTCGCGGACTGCAAATCGCAGATGCGTTTTTTCTCCAACCTGCTCGATCTCTTCGATCGTGATCCGCACCTCGCCGCGTTCGGTAAATTTCACCGCGTTATTCACAAAATTGGTCAGAATCTGCCCCAACCGCAAGGGATCACCGACCAGAACATCTGGCACTTCGGGAGCCACCTGGGCCAGAAACTCCAGCCCCTTGTCGTGAGCTTTTTGTGCCGTGAGCGTCGTGACCGAAGTGATGACTTCATCGAGTCGAAATTCCGTCGACTCGATGTCCAACTTACCGGCTTCCACTTTGGAAAAGTCGAGGATGTCGTTGATGATTGCAAGCAACGAGGTGCCCGCATTATGGACCTTGCTGACATAGTCACGCTGCTTGGGTGTCAGTGTCGTCTTCAACGCCAGATGCGAGAGCCCGATGATGGCGTTCATCGGCGTGCGAATTTCGTGGCTCATGTTAGCCAGAAACATCGACTTCATCTGCGTCGCTTCTTCGGCTTTCGCTTTTGCGATCCGCAATTCTTCCGCAACACGCTTCTGGTCAGTGATATCAACCAGCAATCCGATCAATCCACCGGGACTGCCATCTTGCAATTTGAAACCATCAACCGAATAAAGCGTGACATGGGTTTCACCATCCGAAAATTTGATCGGCAGCTCGTAGCTGATTCGGTTCGCGTTGCGAATGACACCGCGATCCTGCTCGTCAAATCGCTTGCGATCTTCCTCGGGAATAAATTCAAGCTCCAGAACACTCTTCCCCTTCAGGAAATCGCTTTCAATTCCAAATCCCTGCTCGTACGCCTTGTTGCAACCGACAAATCGAGCCTGGGCGTCCTTGATAAACATCGGGTAGGGAATGCTCTCGAGCAATGCACGCTGAAACGCCAGCAATTCGTTCGTGCGCAGATTTCGCTGTAGCACCTCAAGCTTCATCGCCGCCATGCCTGCAACGTCTTGCAATAGGGCAATCTGTTGCTCCAACAAGTCCGCAAAAGTCGCCACTTCCACCACCGCAAGCACCTGGTCCTGGCTCACCAGTGGAACGACTGCAAGCACCTTGGGAGGCGACTGCCCTAATCCCGAACGGATATGGATGTAGTCGGGCGGTAAATCAGTCAGCACGATCGCTTTTCGTTCGACAGCTGCCTGCCCGATGAGACCATCGTCGGTGGCGTAATCAGTTCCAGCGCGAGAAGTCGAACCGCCATAGCATCCAGTCAAGTAGAACCGACCGTCTTGCCGCCGCACATGGAACGCACCGAAGCCGCCTCCCAGCAAAGGCACCAATTTGGAGAGGAAAACCTCGGCAAAAGTCGACAGCACTCCCTCATCCTGCAGTGATTCCGATATATCGTTCACGCACAACTTCACCCATCTCTGTCGGTCGGCAGCGTCCACCATCTGGCGATAGTTTTCCATCGAACGCGCTACTTCACCGATTTCGGTATCTTCCTGCTGGTAGCCGATCGTCACGTCGGCTTTTCCGGCAACAAGATCTCCTAGATTCCGGTTCAACGCGGCCAACGGATTCACTACTCGCTGCCCGTAGAACAGTACCAGCGCGGCGATGACGGAAACGGCATTCAACGCCAGGGACCCGATTGCAATCCAACTGGCAGCATTGGCCTGCTTGGACAACGTCGCGGCATCACTCGAAAGACGTTCTGCCATCAGTTGCCGACTCTCGTCGATCGGCTGCATGATCCGATCTTTCGCAGCACGGTAGCCATCTCCGAAAACCAGCGAAATCGCCTCCGAAAGATCCTTATTGGCAACCGCGGCGATCGCCCGGTTTTCCAACGAGATCAAGTCATCCGAATTCTGCTTGGCCCGTGTGATGAGCGCCAGTTCGCGATCGGTGATCCCGAGTTCCTTTAGACGCTCGACGGCCTTGTCGCGAGACCGATCCTCGTTCAATTCTTTCTGAAACGCTTCGAAATACCGTCGATCACCTGTCGCCGCATAGCCGCGCACATTGTTCGTAAGCACATCGCTTCCGGCTGCCAGTTGAACCGCCATCCGCGAAGATTCGTGACGGATGAAATAGGCTTTTTCTTCAAGCTGTCTTAAACGCAACGAGACGATCGCAGAGAACAAACTGACTATGGTCAGCAAGATGACCGCGACGGTAATGACGCGGCTTGTTTGTCGAATGCGCGACGACATAGATCCGCTCAGCATCACTCAGCTTGGTTCCGCCGAGAGCCTACGCTAGTCTCTTCGTGCAGCAAATAAAATTGTGGCAGAATACTAGCCAAACCGCAATTACCGCGGGAACGCCTCACCACAAATCCAAGGAGCCACTCTTCTTTGAAGGTGTTGTGCCTAAAAGGCGGCGGAATTCTTTTCAGAAGACAGTCGTCTTGTCCCAATAAACCGGCAGGAAAAGTCGTCCGACCTCTTTCAACAGAACGGTCGAGATCATGCAGCAACTCGGAAGTCTTCCCTCACGAATCCAAAACAGCACTGGGCCCTTTTCTAGCGAAAACTGGAAAAAGGCTTCATACCCCTTGGGACAGACTCGCTACCAAGCCTAAGGCATCCATTTGAACGGTGACGTCCTCACCAGGACGGCCCCAAGACGGCTCAATTGCCGTTGATGCAGAGCGGTCAAAAGTAGCAGGGACAGGATCGCCCCGATCATTGCCCATAGCATATCCCATTGCGCATTCCAGACGTCTCCCTGATGCCACAGGAACGCGTCACCATCCTCTCCGGCGAGGGTCGTCGCAAACCACTCGATCAGTTCGAAGACGGCGGCAAACGCGAGACAGATGAAAAATGCAAAGTAGTTCAACCAAGCTTGGCTTTGAACGGGAGAGCAACCAGCATAGAGTTCCCGGAACAGAATGGCGGGAACGAATCCTTGCATGAAATGACCAAATCGATCGAAATGATTGCGTTCCGTTTGGAACAATTGCTGTAGCCACAACAGAAATCTCTGCTGGACTGGTAGCATGACAAGGTGGCCCAACGCCAATGATTTTTTGTTTAGTGCGCGCAGCCGCCTGCGCCGACAGTGGCGAAGAAGTCGTTCCCTTTGTCATCGACCAAGATGAACGCAGGAAAATCGACGACGTCAATCTTCCAGATCGCTTCCATCCCAAGCTCGGGAAACTCCAACACCTCCACCCGCTTGATATTTTCCTTCGCCAGAATTGCCGCCGGCCCCCCAATGCTTCCCAGGTAAAAGCCGCCATGCTTTTTGCATGCTTCCGTCACCTGGTTGCCTCGATTCCCCTTAGCAATCATCACTAGACTGCCACCAAGCGACTGAAAACGATCGACATAACTGTCCATCCGCCCCGCCGTCGTCGGTCCAAACGATCCGCTAGGCAGCCCAGGAGGCTGCTTGGCTGGACCCGCATAATAAACAGGATGCTGCTTGAAGTACTCAGGCAATGGCTGCCCCGCCTCCAATCGCTCTAGCAACTTCGCGTGGGCAATGTCACGAGCCACAATGATGGGCCCGGTCAGCAGCAACCGCGTGGTGATCGGATAACTGGATAGCTGCCGGCGCAGCTTGTCCATCGGTTGATTCAAATCGATGCGGACAGCCGTTTCATCCTTGCGATGCCGAAGCGATTCCGGGATCCAGCGGATCGGATTGCGATCGAGTTCCTCCAGGAATACCCCGTCGCGTGTGATCTTCCCTTTGGCCTGCCGGTCTGCACTGCAGGAGACGCCGATTCCCACAGGAAGACTCGCTCCATGTCGCGGCAGTCGAATCACTCGGACATCCAGAGCAAAGTACTTGCCGCCAAATTGAGCCCCGATCCCCGTCTGCCTTGCTCTCTCCAGCAGTTGCTCCTCCAGCTGAACATCCCGAAAGGCTCGTCCAAGTCGATTCCCGGTCGTCGGCAGCGAATCGAGGTACTTCGTCGACGCTAGCTTGACCAGCTTCATCGTCGACTCCGCCGAAGTCCCTCCGATCACGAAAGCCAAGTGATAGGGAGGGCAGGCAGCTGTCCCCAGGGTCGCCATTTTTTCGGTCAAGAAATCGACCAGCCGTTTCGGATTCAATATGGCCCTCGTCTCCTGATAAAGAAACGACTTGTTGGCCGACCCGCCCCCCTTGGCGATGAAAAGCAATTCGTACTCGTCCCCGTCGACGGCCATCAGGTCGATCTGAGCAGGCAGATTGGTCTGCGTATTCTTTTCGTCCCACATCGTCAGCGGCGCATTCTGGGAATACCGGAGGTTGTTCTCGGTGTAGGCATGAAAAACGCCGCGGGAAATCGCCTCCTCATCCCCTTCGGATACGACGCGCCCTCCCTTCTTTCCCATAACGATCGCGGTCCCCGTATCCTGGCAAAACGGTAGCACGCCAGCGCTCGAAACGTCGGCATTCTTCAGCATGGTAAGAGCCACCATGCGATCGTTCTCCGATGCCTCCGCGTCGTCCAGAATGGCAGCCACTTGCTTCAAGTGAGCCGGTCGAAGGAAGAAATTGATGTCGTGAAACGCCTGAGAGGTCAACAGCCGCAGGGCTTCCGGATGCACCGCCAGCCATTGCTCCCCTCGCCAGGAAAGCGACTCCACATGGTCGGCCGTGACCAGACGGTACTCGGTGGCATCTTCCCCCAGATCCAGCAGCTTCTGGAACTCAAATTCCGTCCCGCCCATGGCTCACATCTCTCCTGCAGGGAATGCCGATCACCGAACCGCTCTCCAGTGTAAGCCGCCCGATGAAAGTCGTGAACGCCTTTCATATCTCGCGATGCCTACTACTAGCCAGGAAAACTTGATTCGCCAGCGGGATTCCATCCCCCAGGACGCCCCTAGCCCCCAAAAGACGAACCTTTGCGGGGTTGGCATCGTATCACACAAGCCGCTGCAACCGGGTATCCGTAGCTCAAATTGGCATCCTCAGGGTCTTAGACGCCTCCTTTGCAGTGCCACCGAACCCCATTTGCCGTATTCGTATAATTTTCAGCGTTCTTTGATCGCGATTTGCTTTGCGACCGCAACCCTTCTCATCTCTCCCATCGTCGGGTCGCACCCGACGTTTTCCTCTCTCAGGAAGGCTGCGGTAGGCACCATGATCGTCGCAGATGGCTTGGTCAAACGCTTCGCTACCAAAGGCAGGTGGATTGAAGCGGTTCGGGATGTCAGCTTTCAAGTGCGCGAGGGGGAAGTCTACGGACTGCTTGGACCCAATGGGGCAGGCAAGACGACGACGTTGCGGATGGTAATGGGACTGCTGGAACCCGACCAAGGGACGGTTTCCATCGACGGAAAAAGCTCTCAGGAGAACAGTGTCGAACTACGCGGCCAGATCGGCATGATCTCCACCAATGATGGCGTCTATCCCTGGTTGACCGCAAAAGAAATGCTCCTTTATTTCGGCGATCTCTATGGGATCGATCCGGCACTGGCCCACAGCCGACTGTTTGAGCTTTCTGCCATGCTGGGGATCACTCGACTCCTGGACCAGCGGTGCAACACACTAAGCACCGGCCAGCGGCAGCGCGTGATCCTTGCACGGGGCCTGATGCACGATCCCCCAGTCATTCTGCTCGATGAGCCGACACGGGGACTGGACATTGTCGGCAGCCGGACAATCTTCGACTTTATCGGACATTTGAAGGATCTTGGAAAGTCGGTGCTTCTTTCGACCCATCGCCTGGACGAGGCTGAACGACTTTGCGACCGATTTGGCCTGCTGCATGAGGGGCAGATGCAGATGGAAGGATCCCTGACCGAACTCAAGGAACGCACCGGCAGATCCAATCTGACAGATATTTTCCTCGATCTGCTCAGCCGTCCCGCCAACTTCATGCAGGCGGAACACCGATGAATCATGCCACTTCTTGGTCGCTGAGTCGATTGTTGCGACTGGTTCAGAAGGAAGTCCGCGAATCGCTTCGGGATCGTCGCACCCTCGCGACTCTGATTCTGATGCCGCTGATCGTCTACCCCATCCTCAGCCTTGCATTGCAGCGCCTGGTGGTGACCTCAGGATTGTCCGGTAAGCCTTCGACGAAGATTCGGATTGCTGTGGCGACCCCGGAAGATGCCGAGCAGCTGGTAGAGATGATTCAGGCAAGCTATGCGTACCGCTGGGAACGGCAGCAAGCAATTCAGGCGATTGAAGATGGGGAGGATACGAAGGAACCAGAGAGTCCTTTCGACCTGCAGTTGGCGATCACCGACCCCACCGTCTTTCTCGAAAATGGCTCGATCGATCTGGTGGTTCGGTCGACCTCGGTACCCGATGACCCAAGTCAACGACAGGCGTGGCGCGCAACCGACCTTCAGATCGACTATCGCAAGGGAGATCCGATCAGCGAGCAGGGTCTACAGCTTCTTGAAGATGTCCTGCATGATGTGAACGAACTGGAAATAAAAAAACGATTCCCCAAATGGCGTCCCGATGTGCAGTGGAATGCCGTGGCGAGGAAAAGTAGTCGCGATCTTTCGGTCGGCTTGGCCACGGTCATTCCATTGGTTCTACTTCTCATGACGATCACAGGAGCTGTCTATCCGGCAATCGATCTGACGGCTGGCGAGCGGGAACGCGGGACGATGGAAGCGCTGATTGCAACTCCGACCCCGAAATTTCAAATTCTCCTTAGCAAATATGGGGCTGTCGTCCTGGTGGCCATCCTAACTGCGATCGCTAATCTGGTCGCCATGTGGATGACGCTTTCCGTCTCTGGAATCGGAAGGGCGCTGCTTGGAAATGAAGGCTTCTCGCTGGCTAAGGCCTTTCGGATTCTTCCACTACTGGCGCTCTTTGCTGCCTTCTTTTCCGCCATCTTGCTATCCCTTTGCAGCTTCGCAAGAAGCTTCAAAGAAGCTCAGGCATACCTGATTCCGGTGATGCTCATGGCGTTAGCCCCCGGCATGGTGACACTGCTTCCGGGAGTCCACCTAACCCCAGGGACAGCCTGGGTGCCACTGGTCAACATGGTTCTGTTGGCACGCGAAATCATGATCGGTTCGGTCGATCCCGCCTCTAGCCTGATCGCGGTTGCGAGCACACTGCTTTATGCCGCACTGACGCTCTTTCTAGCCTCCCATCTCTTCGGGCGTGAAGCGACACGCCCTGGAGGCTCTGAGGGATCCTGGCAAGCTTTTGGCAACACTTTACGCCCAACACCCGGCCAACTGACGGGGCTTTTAGCGGTTCTCTATCCACTCTTTTTTCTGCTCAGCAATCTCGCAGCAGGCATGGCATCTTGGGCCCCCTGGGAGCGACTGGCTGCCAACGGCCTGATCCTGTTGCTCCTTTTCTTCCTGATCCCCACTCTTTATTGTCGACTTCGCCATGTTGGTATCCCCTCCACTTTTCCGCTCCGGCATTTCGGATGGCGTACCCTTTCGATGCTGGCAGGATGCTTTCTGATCGCTTCGTCCCTCTGGATGCTGGCGTTTGAGTTTTATCTTCTGAGCGAACGATGGGAATGGATCAGGATCTCAGAAGACCAGAGACAATTGGTGGAATTGGAACGACAGAAATTGCTACAACTGCCATGGTGGCAACTGATGTTATGGACGGCAGTGGTTCCTGCATTCGCCGAAGAATGGTTCTTTCGAGGATTCTTGCTGAGCAGTGTTTGGCGTTGGAAGCCATGGCAGAAAATCGCTCTGTCAGGTCTCCTCTTTGGACTCTTTCATGTATTCGTCGGGCAGATTGTCGCGCTCGAACGCTGGCTGCCTACCACAATACTAGGGCTCGCCTTCGCTTGGCTGACGATCGCCACCGGATCGATCCTTCCAGGAATGCTGGTGCATGGCCTCCACAACGCCGCTCTCTTTTCGCTAACCTACTACAAAGAGTTGGTGGAGGGTTTGGGCTGGTTTCCTACAATGACCGACCATTTGCCGTCCTCTTGGTGGATCGCCGGGGCGCTGGCCATCATGGCGGGAACCGCCCTGGTAGTATGGTCGTCGAAAGTAGGCCGGAGGGAGTTCGAGGATGGCCAATAGCGTCTGGCGTTTTGCAATGGCAGGGCAGATTCAGTTCGGCCGCGGTGCGTCGCGCTTCTGTGGATCGACGGCAGCCCAATTGGCGATCCGCAACCCACTGGTGGTCACCGACCAGAACTTGATCCGAACGGGGCTAATCGATCCCATCCTGCAGTCGCTAAAAGACCACTGCCAATCGGTCACCCTTTTTGATGGGGGTCAGGCCGAGCCTCCCGTCCAGATCGCTCGCGAGGCCGTGGTCCTAGGCCGGCAACACCAAAACGATGGAGTCATCGGCGTGGGCGGCGGTAGCAACCTGGATGTAGCGAAGGTTACAGCCCTGGTGCTTCGCCATGGCGGTGAGCCTGAAAGCTATTTCGGATTCCAGAAAGTTCCCGGTCCGATCCTTCCTCTGATCGCCATCCCCACTACGGCAGGCACAGGAAGTGAAGTATCGCACTCCGCAGTACTCACCGACCCTAAACAAAAGATCAAGGTCAGTACGCTCAGCCCATGGCTAAGACCTACAGCGGCTCTTGTCGATCCCAGCCTGACCGATTCCTGCCCAACCACCGTCTCGGCTCACAGCGGGATCGATGCTCTGGTGCATGCGGTGGAAGCCTTTACTGCGAAGAACTTCAGCCTGATGCCATCTGATCCCTCAAGCAATCTGGGCTACGAGGGATCGCATCCGCTGGGAGATATGTTTGCCCGCGAAGCCATCGGCGCGATCGCCACCCATTTACCGCAAGTCCTGACTCGACCGACTCCCGCAAGCCGAGACGCGATGGCCTGGGCCGCTCTCCTTGCAGGAATGGCATTTTCCAATTGTGGCGTTGGGCTGGTTCATGCGCTGGAGTATCCCGTTGGAGCTTCCTGCCACTGCAGCCATGGCGAAGGCAATGGCCTACTGCTACCGCATGTTCTCCGCTTCCTGCTGCCAGCCAGAAAGGACCGCTTGGCAGAGATAGCCACCCTGTTCGGTGCACAAAGCGGCACGCCTGAGCAAATGGCTGAAGAAGCGATTGAGCGGATAGAAGCGTTGGCAAGACAATGCGGTTTGCGATCCCGTCTGCGCGACCTGGGGGTGCAGGCGGAGCAGTTGGAGTCGTTTGCTGAGAAGTCTCACCGCATCGAACGGCTGATGGAAGTCAGTCCCCGAAAACCCTCCGTAGGCGACCTAGCTTCAATTCTCCAGGCGGCGTGGTAAGGGGCTCTCCGAGTCGACTGGCTTTTCAGGAATCGACATGAGATAGCTCCGGCACTTGGGTCTGCTGAATTCAGGTGAGTCGCTTGGTCTCAAGTTCACCTCCCTGACCAGCTCTCTTGGCCCCAGCAGCCAACCCGACTGATACTCCCCAGGAAATCGATGCGGTATATTCCTGGCGTCCAACTACGTGGAGTTCTAACTCCACCCAGACCACCTGAAAGACCTTGGATGTCGCGATGGCGGTGGCCTTCCCGTTTGCCAAGCAGGAGCAACCAAACGCATGCAGACAGATGGCCGTTGGCGCTATTGGGTGGATGTAGGGGGAACCTTTACCGATGGGGTCGCCGTCGATCCCCAAGGGGGCATCCACACAGGAAAAATGCTCAGCAGCGGCAAGGTTCTCGGGAGTATCCAGTCCATCCGCCCAGGACAGCTCATCGATGCAACTCGTCAAGGGGAGACGGAGAACCTTTGGCAGGGAAGTCAAATCGAACTCTTTGACACGAATCGAAACCATCTGGGCCGCTGGCCCATCCTTCGATCTCAAGGCAGCTTGCTGGAATGGGATCCGATCGACAGCCAGTCCACAGTCCAGGCAGCGACCGACTACACGATTCACAGTCGATGGGAAGCACCCGTCGCGCTGGGACGCAAGCTAATGGGCCTCTCGTCCAACTCCCTGCTACCCGCGATGGAGATTCGCTTGGGTACCACCCGCGGCACAAACGCCCTGCTGACACGGACGGGAGCCGAAGTCGCCTTGGTGACCACGGAAGGCTTCGGAGATCTCCTGGAGATCGGCGAACAAGACAGGCCGGAACTCTTTCAGCTGAAGGTCGAGAAACGCAAACCGCTCTACCGAAGTGTCATGGAGGTATCCGAACGCATTGCTGTCGATGGTGCCATTTTGAAGCCACTGGACATCGAAGAGGCGACCATCCGACTGCAAGAGATCTTCGACTCCGGAGTTCGCTCGCTGGCCATCTGCCTGCTGCATGGATTTCGCCATCCAGAGCACGAAATGGCCCTCGCTCACCTCGCACAACTCATGGGATTCCAGCAGGTCTCAGTCAGCCATCAAGTCGCACCACGCATCAAGGCGGTGCTGCGAGCCGAGACAACGGTGCTAGACGCTTATCTGTCGCCGGTGGTGCGAGACTACCTGAAGCGGCTAGCCGATCAATTTGGATGTGGGGAAGGGTCTGGCAACTCCCGCTCCAACCTTCTTGTCATGAACAGTCGAGGGGGCCTAGTCCCATGGCAGGCCTATCGTGGAATCGATTCAGTACTCAGCGGTCCTGCAGGTGGAGTCACCGCCATTTGCAGCTTGGTGCGATGGGCAAACCTTGGTACCGCCATCGGTCTGGATATGGGAGGCACCAGCACCGACGTCTGCTGCACAGGCACTCAACCTAGAATCCAACAGGAATCGACGAAAGCGCAAGTCCGGATGCTGCATCCGGTGCTGGAGGTCGAGACGGTGGCCGCGGGTGGCGGATCGATCTGTTGGTTCGATGGAGTGGCACTGCGAGTCGGCCCCTCCAGCGCCGGATCGAATCCAGGGCCCGCTTGCTATGGCCGTGGCGGTCCCCTGACCATTACCGATCTCAATCTTTGGCTTGGGCGAGTCGATGCACCCAGCTTTCCTTTTCCGATCGATCGCCAAATGGCCGCAAATCGACTGCTGGAAATCGAACGACAGATTGCAGCCAGTGGCCCGACGAGAGAATCGTCCGAGTCGATGGAGACGGTTTCCTCGCTGGATCGATTGGCAAGCCATTTTCGGATGCTGGCCAACCAGCAGATGGCGGAAGCGATCCGCGCAACCACCATTCAGGCTGGGATCGACCCGCGTTCAATGAGCCTGATCGGATTCGGTGGTGCCGCAGGTCAGCACTTGTGCGAAATTGCCGACATTCTGAACATTCCGCGCATCATCGATTCCCCTCACGCCGGAATGCTCAGCGCCGTCGGCATGGGAATGGCAACGTTGCAGCATGCACAGCAAACCCCAGTGCACAAACCACTCGACGCCGATGCAGGCGACTGGGTTCAAAACAAAATCAACGAAGCAGTCGAATCATCCGTCCAAGCGTGGCATGAAACGTTCGGCATGAGGGATTCGACTGCTGTGCCTACAACGTCCATCGAATTGGAACTACGCTACCGCGGGTCAGATAATAGCCTTTTGATTCCTTGGAATTCGTCGGTCCAAGAGGCTCAAAATGCGTTCGCAAAAAGGCACCAAGACATCTTTGGTTACGCTCGCCCAAATCATCCTGTGGAATGGACTGCCATCCATGCCACTTCATCCGATCCCCAGCCGTCCTCTGAACCCTTGCCAGCTATGCCTGCAGGCCAGTGTGCTACCGAAGCGACGCGGGTTACCAAGCTGTTCTCCCGTCAGAAATGGCAGAAAGCCTGGGTGCTGCAACGCGACGCACTTGAGCCTAATCGTCCTATGGACGGCCCAGGCCTAATTCTTTCATCCGGCCACACCACCGTTATCGATGCGGGATGGACTGCGCGGTGCGACTCTGCCGGCATACTGTATCTGCACCGCAGGTCAGATACTCGGGACACGACACCTGCCAATGCGAACAGGACCTTGGAAGCTGACCTGCTCCCCGAAGTCGTAGCTTTTCGCCTGGGGGCGATTGCCGAGCAAATGGGGCGAGTGCTGCAGCAGACGGCGATGAGCGTCAATGTGAAGGAACGCAAGGACTTCAGCTGCGCAATTTTCACTGCGGACGGACAACTGGCAGCCAATGCACCCCATGTGCCTGTGCATTTGGGGGCGATGAGCGACACCGTGTGCGAGATAGTCGCGAAGTTCCCCGAAATGCACCCGGGCGATTCCTACCTGACCAACGATCCCTACTGCGGTGGCTCCCATCTGCCAGATATCACGGTCGTCTCACCCGTCCATGATTCCAAAGGAATTCTGCGGTTTCTGGTTGCCAACCGTGCCCACCATGCGGAAATCGGTGGAATGTCACCAGGATCGATGCCTCCGGGAAGTCGTTGCCTGGAAGACGAAGGGGTCATCCTGCCCCCCCAGCCGCTGATGGTCCAAGGCACTTTGCAACCGGCAATCGTACAACAGCTCGAGCAAGCAAGATATCCATCGCGCAACCCACGAGAAAACATCGCCGACCTCCTCGCTCAACACGCTGCCAATCAGCGGGGTGTCCAGCAACTTAAGGATTGGATGGGAGAGACTTCATGGAATCGCATCTCAGCATCGCTGGAAGCTGCCAGGGCAGCGGTGCAAAAGAAAACCAGCCTTTGGATCGACTCGCTGCCCGATCGCACGATGCAATGGACCGATTCACTCGATGACGGAACCACGATCTGCGTAACCCTACGAAAACTATCTGGCGGAATCCTCGAGTTCGATTTTCACGGCACCTCTGGGGTGCACCCCAGCCATTACAACGCCAACCCGTCGATTGTTCATGCTGCCGCTCAGTTCGTCATTCGCGCATCGATCGCTGACCAACTGCCGCTTAACAGCGGCCTGTCCCGTTGCTTACGTTTCATCCTCCCCCCTGGCCTGTTGAATCCTCCCAGGAAAACTCCGATTGGAAGCTCTCCCGCCGTCGCCGCCGGGAACGTCGAAACCAGTCAACGCGTGGTGGATGTGATTCTAGGAGCTCTAGGCAACCACGCTGCTAGCCAGGGGACGATGAATAATTTTCTCTTCGGCAACGACCGATTCGGATACTACGAAACGATCGGCGGCGGAGTTGGTGCAGCGGAGGGCTACCAAGGCGCCTCGGCCGTCCATTCCCACATGACCAACACGCGACTGACTGACCCGGAAGTTCTGGAAGCTCGCTACCCGATTCGGATGCTTCGCTTTGCGATCCGTCGTGGCAGCGGCGGTGTGGGGCGCTGGCAAGGTGGCGATGGCATGATCCGCGAGTTCCTCTTCCTGGAGCGATTGACCGTGACGATGATCGGCAATCGGTATGGAAGCTGGCCACCCTATGGAGCCGGTGGTGGTGCGCCGGGGCAAGCGGGAGAAATCTGGCTGGTCAGGGAGAATGGTGAACCGACTGCGTTGCCAGGGAGATGCCAGATCGAGTTGCAGCCAGGTGATCGATGGACGATTTGCACGCCAGGCGGCGGCGGATTCGGTATGAAGTGAAGGGCTTACATACCAGGAATAAAACTCTGTTTGGTCGTCAATAAAAAAACCCGTGCTGTTTTCAACACAGCACGGGTTCATAATGCGAGCATCAGAGTTTGAAGCTTACTTCTTCTCGGGAGGAAGAATGACCTGGTCGATGACGTGGATCACGCCGTTGGAAGTTTCGACGTCGGTCTTCACAACCTTCGACTTGCCGTTGAGGATCACGCCACCATCCTTGACTTCGACGGCGATATCACCACCCTGAACGGACTTGGCACTCTTCACCTTGACAACGTCGGCAGCCATAACCTTACCTGGCACAACGTGGTAGGTGAGGATAGCGACCAACTTCGCCTTGTTTTCTGGCTTCAGCAGCGATTCAACGGTGCCGGCAGGCAACTTTTTGAAAGCTTCGTTGGTGGGGGCGAAAACGGTGAAAGGACCTTTACCTTGCAGCGTTTCAACCAAGCCGGCGGCCTTCACGGCAGCGACCAGGGTGCTGAAATCTTCGATACCTGCGGCGGTGCCGACGATATCCTTGGCTGCAGGCTTCTTGTCATCGGCGAACAACGGGCTGACAGCAACAACGGCCAGCAGGGAAAGGACCGACAAAAACTTCAACATGGGCACGTCCTCGTGTTTTTGGAATCAACTTCGATCGATGTAGCATCCGGAAACAGCAGCAGAACCGTTCGGCCTAGGATTGAACCACCCTGCGTGTTTGACGGATGTACTGTAGGACGTTCGTCAAGCGGTTTGGGGTAAAAAATCTAAAATCATTCATCTTCCGAAGACTGGCCGTACATTTCTTCACGACTTCGTAGTTGATAGAAGAGGGCACGCTTTTGATCTGGTAGGGAATAGTCGAATCCCAAATGCCTCAGGAAACCGTCCGAAGCACTGATTGCCATCACCTCCAAAATCCCCTTCTCTCTCGCTCTTTCGACACAGCGACGGACCAGTTGGCCTCCGATCCCTTGCCCTTGAAATCCACTGGAGACAGCTAGGCATTGGACTTCTGCAAGTTTGCGTGAATAGACCTCGATGGCGGAAAACCCGACGATTCTCCCCTCCACTTCCGCGATGAAACCATTGGTGATCAACGTAGCTAACTCCGCGCGCGTTCGCCGCAACAGTTTCTTTTGTTCGACAAACCCCTGAAGAAATCCCTGGACAGCGGAAAGATCGGCGGGGGTCGAAGGGCGAATTTGAAAATTGACATTCGTCCCTTGCAGTGCCTGGCCTCCGGAATCTTCATCGTTGGCTCGCCAAGCCATCTTTCGCCGCTTGCCCAGCAATGCGGCTTTCTCTGGTGCAAGACTCCAGGTGGCCCACTCCTGAAATGCTCGAAGGTACGTTTCGGTCCCGGCTTGCAACTGCTTCAGCTCGATGTACTCATCCGAACGATGGGCCTGCGCCAGATCGCCAGGACCGCAGACCACCATGTGGGGAAGGCTTTGAAGGATACCACCGTCGGTGGTGTAGCAGACGGTGCCTGCCGCCTTGTTTCCGGTCAATTCCAGCATGAAATGGACCGCTTCACTGTCTTCGTCGACATGGAAAGCCGGAGTGCTGTCGATCAAGTGGATCTCCAACCCCAGCCGCTCGGCCTCCTCCTGCACCCTCCGCACCAGACTGGCGTGTTCGACACCGGGCATTGGCCGAAAGAACACCTTTGCCTTTGCGGTGCTCGGGGTGATATTCATGGCGCGAGGTTGGTTGCTGAGGACGATGTTCCAAGAAAGTGTTGGGGGATCGAAGAGGGGATTCTGAAGATCCCTACGCTGTTCGCATTCGCGCTGGATCTCCAGCAGCATCGGCAGGATCGGAATCAACCGGTGGTTGGCGTTGATTCCATCACGCGTGCTGCTATGAGCGCTGATGCCGCGCGATGTCAATTCAATTCCAAATCCCCCTTTGTGCGCATGGATCACCTGCAGCCGCGTCGGCTCCCCAACCAATCCAATGGTCTCAGTCTCGCGCATCTGCTGAAAAAACTTCGACTGATCCCTCACCTGCCTGGCGCCTACCGTCCCTACTTCTTCGTCGGCCGTGCAGACAAAATAAAGGGGCCCCATCTGCTTATGAATCGGCACCATCTCCGCCGCCGCCAAGGCGCAGGCAAGCGATCCTTTCATGTCGCAAGCACCTCTCCCGTAGAGGCGATCGTCGATGACACGCGGCTCGAAGGGCCCCGATCCCTCCAGGCTCCAATCATCAGCGGGAACGACGTCGGTATGGCAAAGATAGGCAACCCCATCGCTGCTGGCGCCCGGTCGGGTCGGCTCACGCTTGGCGACGACGTTGACCTTCGTCTCCCCCAGATCGTCGACGAAGGTCAACCACTCGATCTCAAACCCCATCTGGGTCAGGCGATCGGCCACCCATTGGCTGACCGGCTGATTGCTACGACGAGATACCGAGGGAAACGCAATCAATGACTTGGCATACTCCAGCGCCTGCATCCAACTCTCCAAGTAGAGATTCCACGAGCTTCCAGTAGGTTGAGTCCCGTCGCCGGTCAGCGACCACCTACGATTCTCCTCTATATATCGTTCAGAGGGAGCCTGGGACGCAAGACGAAACCCTATGGCACAACCTCCCCAGCAGACATTTGCCGTGCCTACAAAGCCACCGCTAGCGGCCCAGAGGTTTCGAATCGACGCGACGCCAAGAACTCTGGTTCCTGGCCAGGAAGATCGGAAACCGGGAGGGTAAAAAGACCATCGCCAGCAGGTTTTCTGATTCACCGGCTTCCCAAGGAACGAAAGTGCCCGTCAGTTGCCGTGGTATCCTATGCCGAGAAACGAATTCCTTCAAAAACGTGCGACAAGCAGCTCAACTCTTCCCCGGTAGGCTTGCCACCCCTGCCAAACAAATTCGGTCGAACAGACCGTGAAAATACTCCCCCCTGCGCACAGGCAACGGAAGCTCGGCAAATCGCTCCAACTGCACCGTCACACCAGGAGCTACTCCCTGCGCGAATCGATTCAACCACCGTACAATAACGGGGAAAGAGCGATTAGGAAACGATGGCATCGGTCCGTCCAAGTTCCATCGATCGCCAGACACATACCTCAGAAGTTGATGAAGGTGACTTGCCATGAACCCGATGCTGAATAATCGACTTTGGCAACGGATGGTTATCGCGTTGGTTTGGTTTGTCGTGCAGCCAGCCAGCAGCAATGCCCAAAATCCAGATGTCGACTCCTTGCTTCGGCTACATGCTTCCTTCGATCGTTCGTTGGACGCAGTTTCCGCCAAGGGGGATCCCAAGCTTTACACGGCCGACACACTCGCCCGAAAAGAGCTTCGCGAGGGAATCCACCGCCCGGGGGTAGAATGGGTTGCTGAGGGAGGGGTGCAGGGAGGCTATTTGAAATTTCGGTCAAAATCCCCCAAGGTGATCTGCTATCGGGGCGACAATCTTTCGAACCTATCTGGACCATGGTCGATCACCGCCTCGCTCTTCTTGCGACTGGACCCAGAGCGCGATCTACAACCCGGATACTGCGATCCGCTTCAGATTACCCAGAAAGCCTGGAACGATGCTGCGTTCTTCGTTGATTTCGATAAGGACTCGCCTCGTGCATTTCGGCTGGGCATCTTCTCGGATCTGACTTTCTGGAATCCGAAGAACATCGCATGGGAAGCGTGGCCCATCGATTCGCGACCGATGATTTCGGTTGCCAAGCCTCCCTTCGGACGCGATCAATGGACGCACGTGGCTTTCACCGTCGAGGGGATCAACGCAGGGGAAGGGAAGAAGGGCAAAGCGATCTTCTATTTGAACGGCCAGAGTCAGGGGACGTATGAAGCACCACTTCAATTTCGCTGGGATCGGGATCAGACGGCGATCATGCTGGGAATCGATTACATCGGCGATCTGGATGAATTGAAGGTGTTTGAAGGAGTTCTCGAACCAGAGCAAATCCAGGCCTTGGCACCGTAAAGCAGGTCGGCGCAGGGCTAGCGGTTCTCGAAGGTGGGCTAACCACACCCAGACATCGCGCTGCCGATCCGCGGCATAGGCAACTACCCAGTTGCGCGAGCGGCAACGTTGCAAACGAGGTTGAAGAATGATCAAACGATTCCTGATTCGTTCATGGGAAGAGAACCAAGGTCCCTGGTTACTTGGCTTCGCAGGCCTTGTCCTAGCGATCGGGTTTTTCGCGATCTACTGGAGGCAGGTCACGCATGTGCAGCCCACTTCGATCCGATATGCACCCAAACCAGGGATCGCACCTGTCCCGCTGCTAGTCGAAGTTTCGGGATTCAAGAATGATCAAGGGGTATGCATGATCGCCATCTACGACGATCCTTTGAAATTCCTTGACATCAACAAAGCCGTTTACAAGGGATCCACCAAGATCATCGCCGGAAAAGCAAAATGGGAGATCCCCGATATCGCTCCTGGAATGCTTGCCGTCAGCGTCTACCATGACGAGAATTCCAATGGCGAATTGGACAAAACACTCGGCGTTCCCATAGAGCCGTATGGCTTTTCGGGCCAGTCGGGGCGTCTCCTGGGTCCCCCAAAGTTTGCTCAAGTCCAGTTCACCTGGGATGGACTTTCGGTCAAACCGCTGGTGCTGGAAGTCAAATAATGCGATGAATCGCTGACACCAGGAAGTCGTTGGTCAGCCCGCACCGGAAACCGGCGTCACCCAGCGAGGCGCCAGCGTCCCGGCCTTGAGGATCCCTCCTTGGATCACCGCCCGAATCCGCGACCGATCCTCCAGCAGCTCGATTCTTCCCAAGACATCGCCGTCGACAACCAAGATGTCGGCCAGCTTGCCTTCTTCCAGCGTCCCCAATTCGTCCCCCCGGCCTAGAATCTCGGCCCCCGTCTTGGTAGCACAGGAGATCACCTCAAGAGGGGTCAGGCCGACGTAGCGGACGAAGAACGAAAGCTCCTTGGCATAGGTCCCATGGGGAGTCCAGGCGAATCCGTAATCGCCCCCCATACCAAGTCGGCCTCCCGCGCGCAAGATCATCCGCGCACTCTCGGCCCCAGCTTCCAAAGTCTCCTGGTGCCCGTCGATCACGCGCTGCGACAGACCAAACTGAGTACCATACTCCACACTGGCCCATTCGAATTGCAGCGCGGGTACGACGGGAACATCACGAGCCAACAGAAGGTCGAGCGCTTCCGCATCCATGAACGTGCCATGCTCGATGGCATCGTAACCGGCTCGTAACGCATTTTTTATCCCCTCATTGGCGCGACAATGCCCGGTCACCTTTAGCTTGTGATTGTGCGCCGTCGAAACCACCGCATGCATTTCTTCGAAGGTCATGCAAAGCGTATGGTGATCGTTGACGTCGGGGGCAGCGGCGTCGCCCGTCGGGTAGGTCTTCACCCACTCCACCCCATCCTTGACCAACTTTCGTACGGCGCTGCGCGCTTCGTCGGGACCATTGATCAACAGCACCAGCCCCTCCATACCAATCTTTCGGTAGTCGGGATTCCAATCCATCAAACCCGCTGCGCCACAGATCTCGCGACCACTGGCCGCCATGCGTGGGCCCAGCACCAAATCCCGCTCAATCGCCTGCTTCAACCAGACATCGACATTGAACAGGCTGCCGCCACTTCGCGCCGAAGTGTATCCGCACTCCAGCGCCAGCTTGGCGTTCACCGAGGCGAGCAGCGAGACGTATTCGACCGGATACTTGATATCCAGATCCTGCAGTTCGGCCACATTGAAATAGGTCGGATGAAAATGCGCCTCCACCAACCCAGGCAGGATCGTTCCACCTTTTGCCTCCAGTCGCTGGATCTCCGGTGGTACCGGCGGACACTCCGCCATCGGCCCCGCATAGTGGATTCTTCCATCCTTGATCCACACGGCGCCATCCGCGATGGCAGGATTCCCCCGGCCGTCGATCAACGTACCGCCGAACACCAGACAATCACCCTCGGCCAATTTCATCGCAGCCACCTTCCCGCCTCATCGGAGGCATCTTCCTTGGTTCTCTGTTCAGTCACTCCTCAAGGACTCCAAGAAGCCGATCAGGCTCCTCAGATAGCCAGAGATATCCCACCAGTGAATCGAATGCCCCACTCCCGCAAATCGAATCCAGTGGCAGTCCTTCATCTCCCGGTACATCCAGCGGGCATCTTCTTCGGACAGCATGCCTCCAGCAGACGGGTCGGCCTGCATCAACAGGGTCGGCACCATGACCTGGGACGCCAAGTCTTGCCAATCGAATCCCTCCAGCCATTGGGATTGGTTGATGGTTGCTAACACCTCGGGATCGACGCGTCGAAGCAACTCCGCACTCCATCGCAGCGAGACCGAATCTCGAAGCTTTCCAAAGGGGATGGCTTGCCCGGTGGCTGGATCCAATATGGGGATCTCCGCAAGATCACGCCACGTCAGCTGATCTTTTCTCTCCCGCAAAACTTTTTCGTACCCCTGAAACTGACTGGCCAGCTGACTTCCCGCCAATCGATCCCCCATCGTATGAAAAGGTGGATCCTCGAGAACGATGCCGAGCAGTTGGTCGCGGGAACATGCAGCAGCTACCCCAAGGGCAACCATGGCTCCCATGGAGTGGCCGATCAGCAGGTAGGGACCCTGCTGATCCGCCTTCAACCATTCCAGAACATCCCCTACGTAATCAACCACCCGGTATCCATTAGCCCGTGCCGATTCGCCATGCCCACGTTGATCAAGCGCGACAAAACGGGTCCGCCCCGCAAACCAAGGAGTCACCCCCGCCCATTCCCGGCAACTTCGCGTGACGCCATGCAAAAAGAGGGCCGTCACTCCTACCTCGCCGCTCTCGATCTGCCGAAAGCCACCGCTACTGAGGCTCACCGTCCTGGTCTTCATGCATACCCGCCTTCCCTAGAAACCGCGATCGAATAATCTTCTCCCGGCCCAGATCCATCCTACCCGGAATGCTCGGTAAGTTGCTAGCAATTGGCTGTCCGGTGATGACCCAAAGTAAAATGCTGTTCCGACGTACTGCCAGGAGTGCTACACTCCGGCAACTTCCGGCCACGGATGGCGATGGAAGGAGATGCCTGCCCCCCTTTTTCCACCAGGCATGCAAACCAGACGGATCGTGCAAGGAAGCTTGGAATGTATCAACTTCTGTTGTGCTGGCGCTACCTCCGTACGCGCTGGATTGCCTTGGCTTCGATCGTCTCGGTGACACTGGGCGTGGCGACTTTGATCGTCGTCAACAGCGTCATGGACGGATTCACCAAGGAGATGCACGATCGGATTCACGGGATCCTTAGCGACATTGTGGTCCAGAGCCACTCGACCGCTGGGATGGGAGATCCGACTCCCTTCGTGGAAACGATTCGCGAGCGATTAGGAGACCGGCTTCAAGGAGTGACGACGATTGTCACGGTCCCTGCCATGTTGACTTTCTCGCGCGAGGGACAGTCGCATACCCAGCAAATCAATCTGATTGGAATCGATACCGATTCCTACGCTTCGGTCAGTGATTTCAGTCGATTCCTGATGCATCCGGAGAATCGCAAACAACTAGAATTCCTGCTTCGCGAAGATGGCTATGCACCCGATCGGGAATCGTTGCAGTGGAGCGGATGGCATTATCGGCGAGCCAGGGCGGACATGGAACGCCAAGCGGCCGATCTACAATCCCGCAATCGGATGCTTCGCGAGCAGATCGCAAGCCTGAACCAAAAGTCCACCGGTGAGGCATCGGTCGGCAAGTTCGTTTCGGCGGAGGCAACTCCAGGCGACCGCACCGACCCCGCCTTGCAGACTCCGGAAGAAACTCCACTGGCGATCCCTCAGGAGTTAGTCCCACCCGTCGATCTGCAGCCCACCACAGCTCCCAGCCCCGGCACAGAAGCATCGCTTGCAGCCGGCCCCTCGATTGTGCCGACCACCGACAGCTTGGGAAGCTACCGCTTCGATCCATCCAAGGACGTCCATTCGGGACTGGTTCTCGGAGTCGGAATCGGCAGCACGCGCTATCGCAATGCCGAGGGAAAGGTGGAAGATTACTTTTTCATCCGCCCCGGAGATGACGTATCGCTGGCGTTCCCTGGCGCTGGGACGCCTCCCCGGGCCATCGAGTCGATGTTCACTGTGGTCGATATGTATGAAAGCCAGATGAGCGAATACGATTCGACCTTCGCTTTTACGTCGATCGAGCAACTGCAGAAGCTGAGAGGCATGTTCGATCCTACGACCGGTATCGGATCGGTCAATTCCATCCAGATCAAACTGACCCCCGGCACCGACCTGAACTGGGCTCGCGATCAACTCCGCGAAGCATTCCCACCGATGCGTACGATGGTGCGTGTCGAATCGTGGAAGGATTCCCAGGGTCCATTGCTTGCCGCCGTGCAACTGGAAACGACGATCCTCAACATCCTGCTCTTCATGATCATCGCCGTCGCGGGATTTGGGATTCTGGCGACGTTTTACATGATCGTCGTCGAAAAAACCAAAGACATCGGCGTCCTGAAATCGCTGGGAGCCCCTGGTGGTGGTATCGCCCGAATCTTCCTGGGGTACGGTTTGCTGCTGGGAGCCGTTGGTGCGGGTGCAGGAGCGATTCTGGGCCTTCTTTTTGTATGGAATATCAACCGGATCGCTCGGATGATCGAATGGATCACCGGACGAGAAGTCTTCGACCCAACCGTCTACTACTTCACCAAGATACCTACCGTCATCCACCCCGGAATGGTCGTCTGGGTCGTTCTTGGATCGATGCTGATCGCCATTCTGGCCAGCGTTCTGCCCAGCATGCGGGCCGCACGAATGCATCCCGTGGAGGCATTGCGATATGAGTGACCATGGGACGGTAGTGGAACGCGAATCACCAGGACGTAGAGGAGAGCCCAGGAACTTGAAACCCAAGACGCCTCAATTGACACTCTTCCCCTCGCGTGACAGCGCCGATCAGGGGATCGCACTCCAAGCGGTCGATATCCACAAAGCCTACCGCAAAGGAAAATCGGTAGTCCCGGTGCTCAAGGGAGTCGACTTCAGTGCCCCAGCAGGGAAGACCACGGCGATCGTCGGGCAAAGCGGGTCGGGGAAAAGCACCCTCCTGCACCTCCTGGGATCGCTGGACCATCCGGATGATGGAGCCATCTTCTACCAGCAGCAGCGGATCGACCAGTTGTCCCGCTCCCAACGCGATCGATTCCGCAACGAAAAACTCGGCATGATCTTTCAGTTCTATCACCTTCTGCCAGAGCTCTCCGCGTTAGAAAACGTCCTGATCCCCAGCATGATTGGGAGATCCTTCGGGAGGTACTGGAGGGAGCGAACCACACTGCGGCGTCGGGCGATGGAACTTCTGGAACGGGTGGGGCTTGGACATCGCGCAAGCCATCTGCCACGCGAACTATCTGGCGGGGAGATGCAACGCACTGCGATCGCTCGTGCCCTTATCGGGGATCCGGAGATTCTTCTGGCGGACGAGCCTACCGGGAACTTGGATCAGGATACGGGGCGAGGCATCCTTCAGCTGTTGTCGGAATTGAAGGAAGAAAAAGGTCTGACGGTGGTCATGGTGACGCACGACGAGTCGATTGCTGCCCGCGCTGATCACCAGATCCGTCTACAGCAAGGACGTATGGAAACACTTCCCCAGGCGAAGGTCGTCTAGCCAGTCGCTCCCTGGAACCACTCGCTACTTCAGCACCAGCAGGAGGTCGTTGGTTTCCACTTGGCTACCCGACCGCACCAAAAGCTTCTCGATGGTCCCTTCCCGATCGGCGTAGACCACCGTCTCCATCTTCATCGCCTCCAAAGCCAACAGCTTCTGCCCCTTGGCAACGCGATCGCCCGCCTGCACCGCAATTCCGATCACCATACCAGGCATACTGGCGGCGATATGCGTTGGATCGGCCGGATCCGCTTTGACCGCTGCCGCGACCGTCGCTTCCAACGACCGATCGATCACCTCAACTTCGCGCGGCTGACCATTTAGCTCAAAGAAAACCGTCCGCGTCCCATCGGGACGTGGCTGACCAACAGCAGCAAATTTGACGATCAGTCGTTTGCCCGCCTCGATATCCACCGAGATCTCTTCACCTGGTTTGGGACCGTAAAAGAAAGCAGGGGTGGGGAGCAGGCTGAGATTGCCGTACTCGATGGCCGAATCGAGAAATTCGTCGAAGACTTTGGGATAGAGGACCGAAGTAACAACTTCCTGGGAGGTGGGAGTTCGCTGAAGTTTCAGCTTCAGTTTCTCTGCCACGGCGTCGAAGTCGGCCGGCGGGAGCGACTTACCGGGTCGCTCCAGCACCGGGGGGCGATCCCTCATCACCTTGCGGATCACCTCAGGCGGGAAACCTCCGGGCGGTTGCCCCATCATTCCTCCAACCAAATCGATCACGGATGCAGGGAACGACAATTCCTTGTCGCTCTGCTGCAACGCCTCGATACTCAATTGATTGGCCACCAGGAACAGCGCCAGATCTCCAACCGCCTTGCTGGTGGGAGTCACCTTCACGATGTCCCCGAGCCACTGATTGACCTCTGCATACATTTTGCAGACTTCGGTCCACCGATCCGACAGGCCAAGAGCCCTCGCCTGCTGATACAGGTTGGTATATTGCCCACCCGGCATCTCGTGCTCGTAGAGATCTCCTGCCGCCGTCAGCGACTCGCTCTCATACGGCCGGTACAAAGCCCGAACATCCTTCCAGTAGTCCGCCAGTCGATTCAACGACTCCGTCTTCAACCCGGTCGCCCTCGGACCGGCGCGAAGCGCCTCAACCAAGGTGTTGAGATTGACCTGAGAAGTACCACCGGAGAAGGGAGCTAATGCCGCATCGGCAATTTCTAGGCCTTCTTCGGCAGCCATCAAGATCGACGCTGCCTGAATCCCTGCCGTATCGTGGGTATGGAAGTGGATCGGAACCCCGATCTCCTGTTTCAAGGTCCGCACCAGCAATCGAGCCGCATCCGGCTTGCAGAGCCCTGCCATATCCTTGATGGCAAGAAGATGTGCACCACGTTTCTCCAGTTCCTTGGCCAGTGCGACATAGTACTTCAGCGAATACTTTTGGCGGTTCTTATCGAGGATATCGCCGGTGTAGCAGATGGCAGCTTCGCAGAGCATTCCGGAATCGACGACAGCGTCCATGGCGACCTGCATGTTCTCGACGCTGTTGAGTGCATCGAAGATACGGAACAGATCGACCCCGGTCTGCGCCGCTTCACGAACAAATGCCTGCACCACGTTGTCGGGATAATTCGTATACCCCACCGCATTGGAGGCGCGTAAAAGCATCTGGAAAAGCAGGTTGGGAATCTTCGCTCGTAGATCGCTCAATCTCTGCCATGGGCTTTCTTTCAGGAATCGCATGGCAGTATCGAAAGTAGCCCCGCCCCACATCTCAAGCGAGAAAAGTTCGGGGGTAGCGTGCGCATAGTAGTCGGCAATCTGGAGCATGTCGTAGGTGCGCAGCCGCGTCGCCAGCAGGGACTGGTGCGCGTCCCGCATGGTCGTATCGGTCAGAAGAAGCGCCTTTTGAGACCGGATCCAGTCGAGGAACTTGGGGGTCCCCAATTGCTTCCAGCGATCACGGGAGCCCTCAGGGATTGGCTTGGTCCGATCGATGCGCGGCGTAGGAATCGGGTCTCTCGAAATACCGGCTGAAGCGCGCCGCACCTCTTCGGGCTGGTTGACAATCGTTTCAGCAAGATACTTCAGCAACCTGGTAGCGCGGTCGCGTCGACGGGTCATCGCAAACAATTCCGGCGTCTGGTCGATCATCCGCGTGGTCGCCTGGCCGCTGAGGAATTTGGGATGTGTAATCAGCGACAGAAGGAAAGGGATGTTCGTTTTTACGCCTCGGATACGAAACTCCTGCAGGCATCTTTCCATGCGTGCGGCTGCCTCGTTCATGTGGCGGCCGCGAGCCGTCACCTTGACCAGCAGCGAATCGTAAAATGGGTTGACCACAGCGCCACTGAAAGCGCTACCGGCATCCAGTCTAATGCCCATACCACCTGCGCTTCGGTAGTGGGAAATCCTGCCGTAGTCGGGGCGAAACTGATTGGCAGGGTCTTCGGTTGTAACACGGCACTGAATGGCAAACCCCTGCGGATGGACTTCATCCTGACTGGGCAGCCCCTGATCGGAATCCCCCAGCCGATATCCCATGGTGACCAGGATCTGGGCTCGTACCAGATCGATCCCGGTCACCTCTTCGGTCACCGTATGCTCTACCTGAATCCTTGGATTGACTTCGATGAAGTAGAACTTGCCCGTATCGGTATCAAACAAAAACTCTACCGTGCCCGCACATCGATAATTCACCCGCTTGGCGATGGCGACGGCTGCCTCGTGCAACTGCGCGGCGACGGCTCGATCGAGATGAGGTGCAGGGGCGATCTCAACCACTTTCTGGTGTCGACGCTGCACGGAACAATCGCGTTCAAACAAATGCATCACCTGGCCATGAGCATCCCCGAGCACCTGCACCTCCAAATGCCTAGCCCGGCCAACTAACTTCTCCAGAAACACCTCATCGCTTCCAAAGGCATTCTTCGCTTCCCGCTGCGCCTGCTCCAGGAGTCCTGGCAACACTTCAGCAGACTCCGCGATTCGCATCCCGCGCCCGCCACCTCCTTTGGATGCCTTCAGCATCACCGGGAAACCTAAAGTCGATGCCAGGTCCTGCGCTTCCTGCAACGACCGGACAGCGTGATTGGAACCCTCCAAGACCGGAACTCCCACCTCCTTGGCAATCCCGCGTGCCGCCACCTTATCGCCCAGCAGCTTCAACGCCTCAACGCTAGGACCGATAAAGGCGATTCCCGCCTTCTCCAAGGCCGCAGCGAAATCGGGATTCTCCGATAGAAAGCCATACCCTGGATGGACTGCATCCACACCACGCTCCAAACAGATTTCGACGATCTGATCGATGTCCAGATACGATCGAATCGGTTCACCTGGCTTCCCGACCTGATACGCCTCGTCCGCCTTGAATCGATGAAGCGCAAAGCGATCCTCATGAGAATAGACGGCAACGGTCCGTATCCCCAGTTCGTGGGCGCTTCGAAAGACTCGCGTAGCGATTTCGCTACGATTGGCTACCAACAGTTTGCGGATCGGTCGGATCATCTGCGACTCCCCTGATGCTCTCAGTCCAGCAACTGCAATAGGATCATTCCATGCATGGATCGTCGTGGCAGGGATGGATATACCTGCCCGATCTTCAACGCAAACAAGATCGTCCCAATGCTCTTTGTAGAAACGTCGTCCAACGACGTTCAACGACGATGTTGTCGATTGTCCAGCCCGGGAGAGAAATCAGCAATAGCCAGAACCGGCACCATCGGGATCCCGTCCATTTTCGCGACGGCCTGCATCGAATTTGCTCATCATAAGCCGTCGTGTTACAGAGTCGCCATCGATTCTCCGGTGGCTCACATCGTCCACCCGTCGGGCAACGTTTCGTCCTTGATCATCACAGGAATTCCATCGCGAATGTAGACGGGGGCGTGATCGTCGCACTGGTCTTTGTGGTAGCGATTGACCACCTGGACATGCTGACCAATCCTGCAGTTCTTATCCAAAATCGCTCGATCGATCAGACTTCCTTTCCCGATTCCAACCGGAATTCCTCCTCGACTTCGCAACTGCTGCCTTTCGTCATCGGATTCAAAATAATCGGCCCCCATCAGGATCGAATTGCGGATGGTGACCCCTTCGCCGATGTTGCAGCGAACGCCGATCACGCTGTTCTCAATCACAGCCCCCCTTCCGATTCGACATCCTTCGGATATCAGGGAATCGTGAATCGTCGCCCCTTCGATCACCGAAGGAGGAAGGAAACGGGGCCGTGTGTAGACCGGTTGCTCCGCATTCAGCAGGTCAAATGATGGATCTGGTTTGGCCAGCATCAGGTTGGCTTCGTAGAACGCGCGGATGGTTCCAATATCCTCCCAATAACCATCAAAGAGGTGCGCCTGGACATGACGACTTCGGATCGCCGCTGGAAAAACCTCCTTCCCGAAGTCCTGGTAATTTGTCTTGTCCAGGACATCAAAAAGCAGATCCCGATTGAAAATGTAAAGCCCCATGCTGGCCAAGCAGTCTCGTCCCTTTGCATCGATCCCCCTGGCATCGATCCATCCGGGCTGCATCCTCATCGAATCGATCTCGACGTCTGACTGGGGTTTTTCCAAGAATCCCTGCACCCTTCCCGAATCATCGCATCGCAGCACCCCCAGCGACTTCGCCTCGCCGCGATGCACCGGAATCGCGGCAATCGTCACCTCCGCCCCCGATTCGACATGGGTGCGCAGCATGTCTCGATAGTCCATGCGATAGAGTTGGTCGCCCGAAAGAATCAGGACGTACTTCAAATCCTTCCGGTCAAGGTGAAGGAGGTTCTTTCGGACGGCATCGGCAGTACCTTCGTACCAGTTGGTGCCCGCATCCATCGTCTGTTGAGCGGCGAGCAGCTCAACGAATCCGCCATTGAAATGATCGAACACGTAGGTTTGGCGGATGTGCTTGTGCAGGCTAACCGACAGGAACTGCGTCAGGACAAAGATCTTGTTGATCCCTGAGTGGATGCAGTTGCTGATCGGAATATCGATCAGTCGATACTTGGCCGCGAGTGGTACCGCCGGCTTGGCGCGGATTTTGGTGAGCGGATAGAGCCGGGTTCCTCGTCCGCCCCCTAAAATCAACGCGGACACCGTCCGTAGATCTGGAAGAGCCTTACCCATCGCTCCCTCGCTCCCTCATTGCAGTCGCCATATCAGAAAGGGCCTCTACAGATCGCCCTGCGTGCCCAACATGATAACAGATGGCCGCTGCGATTGCCTCCACGTGCTACGATCTGTCACAGACGACACGCCGGTTGGCTTAGACTTCCCCCCCACTCCTCAGTTCCCTCAACTGATGCTCCACCGAGGGTGCGGTCCACGACGAGGCCAACCAGCTATCCACCTGCAGCCTCTCCATCAACCGCTGCTGCAGCCTCTGCAATTTCGATCGGTCCCAATCGACGATGAAAAAAGCAGCCCCACTGCCGCTCATCGAGTTCCCAAGCCATTCCTCTTCGCCCGCCAATTCCTCAACAGCCCGCTGCACTCCCTGCACCCATGGTATCTTTCCAGCTAATTCCATCTCCAGCCGATTGAAGCACCGGGGCATCCGCCTGGCGTCGCTGGGTACCTCCAGCCATTCCTTCCACGCATCCGACGACACCTTCGCGTGCGAATGACCGACCAACGCAAAGACGTCTCTCGTTGAACAGGTCTGCTCCGGTTGGAACACGAGGAATTCCAACTCCCTTGCAGACGCGATCGGTTCCAGCACCTCCCCCCGCCCAACAGCTCGCGCCGCCCACAATCGCCCCGCAGGAGCCGTCAAGAAGAAGTTGATGTCGCTGCCCAAGGAGGCTGCCAGACGGTGGGCCAGCGGCCAATCGACTGCACCTCGCAGCACCAACATTCCGGCCACCAATGCCGCCGCCGCGTCACTGCTCCCACCACCTAATCCCGCCTGTGCGGGAATCGATTTCTCCAGAACCACGTCCAGCCCCTCAGTGACACCCCACTCAGCTCTCAGACACTCCAAGGCCCGCACGACGAGATTGGTTGCATCGGCCGGAACTTTCCAGTGGGCCGGAAACCGCCCACCCTGCGGCACTTCCACCCGCAAGCCGATAGCCTCGGCTTCCGATCTCCGCACCGTCAACCGATCGGTTCGATCGATCGCCACGAGGATGGTGTCTAGGTCGTGGTAGCCATCGTCCCGCCGCCCCAGCACTTCCAGGTGGAGATTCACCTTGGCTGGAGTCGCGATGCTCCAGCCATCGGTCATTCGTTGCAGAAGCATTGAACCTCCCTACCCCATGAAAGCTTCCATCCATGGAGTCCGCCCATCAAAGGATCGATGCGCCGTCCCCCAACCCACCGCTGCCCAGCAATCCGATCCGACCAGCAAAACCTTCAGCGGTTCCACCCGCCCGGCCCCTGAAACCGACGCACCTTGCTGGATGGATCATTCTGAAATCCAATCGTCGGCTCCCCATGGAACACTTCGAAAATCTTCCAATCTTCACCTTCCCGACGGAATTCGACTTCGACGTACTGGGGAAAATCGCGACCTGCACCACCGACGTCCGCTTGCACGACGACATTCATCCGTACTTTTGCCGTCGTAGGGCTGGAACTGGGAGACAAATCGATTCCGTGAAGACGCGTGATCTGCGCCTTCTCGACCTGAACCCCTCGGCTCTGGGCAATCCCATCGCGGAGCGCCGGAGAGGCCCCTGGCGACAGCATTCGCTCAATCTCTTCGATCCGATTGGCCGCCACCAGACTCATGATGCGATCCATATGCCGGATCACCTCCTTGCGAGGGGAGTTGGAATTGATGGACAGTAGCACCAAAGCCAGCGTCGCAATCGCCAGCCCGATTCCAGCTCGAAATGCCGCTTGGCTCCCTGTCTGAACCCAGCCCCAGAGCGTCGCCAGCGTGAAGAAAAAGCCACCAAGCGCGATCTGCCAGGGGTGTTCTGCAATCCAAGTCATGTGCTGATCTCCCGTCTGCGCTGCAGACAACTGCCTTGTATCGCGGAACTTCGCCAACTGCCTTTGTCACCGTAGCGGATGGCGATCGACCGCTATGAAATGCCTGGCGCCACGGCAATCTTCACCCAACTTCGATCCACCCCACCATCGGAAGGAAGCGCCGCTACGGTCGCTTCCGATCCGATTACGTCCTCGCAACCCGAAAACACATCAGTGCGTCCAATCGCTCACCCACCCCCCCTGATCTATCCAGCCATCCTGGTCAAAACCGGCGTCTTGGGGCTATCCCTACCAGAGGCGACACACCCGGCGGCTGGCAACCCTCGATCCTTTCGTCCGCTACCTGACCAGCGTCTGCGTTCGCCCGTACCCCTGGGATCTCTCTCTCGATCGAACCGGCACCTGCTCCAATGCGAGCGGTCTCGATCCGCTATCGAACCTACGGGAACGCGACTGCTTCTCGGGCCAGGAATCCAGCTTAGGTCGATCGAAAACTACGAATCGTACTATCGGCTTGAATTCCGTGGCACCCACTGAGTGCAGCCCCATCCATCGAACCGAAGCCCCGCTTCATTCTTCCACTCGATATCCAAGACAGACGCGAAACCCGTCGCGGGAATCCGAATAGGTCACTCCGTGAATCCCCAGTCGCACGGCACAGCGTGCATTGCCAGGAACATCAAAGTAATTGCCTCCCCGACACACTGGACGGCTCACTGTCTTATGCGCCGGGTCCTCATAATGAATCTCTTCGTGTCCACCCAATGGATCGAAATGATCGAGGACAAATTCCCAGACCCCACCGCACATGTCGGCAAGCCCAAAACCATTTCTTCCTTTCGGTCCATAGTGGTCGACAGGCGAGACAAACGCATACCCATCGCTCCAAGGCGCTTTGGCCAAAGGCCAACCTTTGGTCCGCCCGGGAAGCAAATCCATAGCAGAGATATTCAGCCTCCCTTCCCCTTCCTCCAGTTCATTGCCCCACCAGAAGTATTGGCTTTCCGAGCTGCCGCCGCGGCAAGCATACTCCCACTCCGCCTCCGTGGGTAAGCGGTACTCCAGCCCGTCGGGCAATCGGTTGGCCGCCTTTTCACGATCGGTCAACCAGCTGCAAAAAGCCTTCATGTCGTTGTAACTGACGCAGACCACTGGGAAGTCCTCGCGATTAGGAAAACCCCAATTCGGATCCCGCCAACTCTTCCCCTGCACCGATTCCCATGGATGAACCACCTCGGTCGTAAGGTGGTAGCCGTCCCACTTGGGATCGAATACCTGAGTCGCACCTCCAGGCCTTTCAGCATCGCTCACGTACCCCGTCGATTCGACGAATCGGCGAAATGCTCCCACCGTCACTTCCGTTCGCCCCATCCAAAAAGCGCGTGGCACCTTCATCCTGCGTGGCGTCACTCCCTCATACGACTCCCGCTCGGTCCCAGGCGTCGCACCACCCTCAATCCCGGTAGCCCAGGCTTTTTCCTCGGCCGAACTGCCCATCCAAAATTCTCCTGGAGGAATGTAGACCACCTCCATCCCCACGTTCGACCCCAGATCTAATCGCCGCGCATCCCCCTGCTTGGGCCCCTCTTGAGCATCGACGGTCTGCGTTAAGAAGGAACCATAACCAAGGGTGAAAAGTAGGATGGCTATCCCCATCATTTGGCTGGCATGCATCGATCATCTCCTTGCCGAGGTAAAATCTCAGAGGTCTCGTCCATCAGGCCCTTCCCAAGCATGGGGGTCACAATGACCAAACACCGAATCTACACCACCAGCTTTGCCAGTGTCTATCCGCTCTATGTCGCCAAGGCAGAGCGAAAGGGGAGAACGCGCGAAGAGGTCGACGCAATCCTTCGCTGGCTGACCGGCTACACCGTCGCGAAACTGGCCAAGCAAATCGAAAAGCAGGTCGACTTTGAGACATTCTTCGCGGAAGCACCTGCATTAAACCCCAATCGCGAACTGATCCGTGGAGTCGTCTGTGGGGTTCGGGTGGAGGAAGTGCAGGAACCGCTGATGCGCGAAATCAGGTATCTCGATAAATTGATCGACGAACTCGCCAAGGGGAAAGCGATGGAAAAAATTCTACGACAACCCAATCCGGAGTGAATCGCAGCTTGGTGCGATGTGCACAGCAGCCTTCGATTTCGTTAAAATCTCGTCTCCAGTCTCATCTTTCTTTTAAACAAAGCTTCCGACGAAGGATTTCGGTATGTTCTCGACCATGTCACGAGCGATGTTCCTTGGACTGACGATTCACCTTTTCCCCTGGATCCAAATCGGCCAACAGCCAGTCTCCGCAGAGCAGCCTGGTTCGACGCAACTCTACTTCGGTGGCGACATCCTGACGATGCGAGGCCCCAAAGCGGAATATGCAGAAAGCTTGGTGGTACGCGATGGAAAGATTCTGTTTGTCGGGGAGTTGGCCGAAGCGGAGAAACAAGCTGGATCCAGTCCAACCCGAATCGACCTAGACGGTAAGACGCTGTTGCCCGGCTTCATCGATACGCACGGGCATTTTGTCTACTTTGGCAAAAACTTGGTCGATGCCAATCTCTTCGAATGCGTGGATATCGCGGAATTGGTTTCCCGCATGAAGAAGCAGGTAGAGAAAACGCCAGCCGATGGATGGATCGTCGGCTTCGGTTATCAAGCGCGCTACATGAAAGAAGGTCGGCCTCCAACCCGCGAAGAACTCGATCTGATTGCTCCCGATCGCCCCGTCATGGTCGTCGATTCTTCGGGGCACCTAGGAGCCGCCAACACTGCCGCCTTCAAAGCGGCCGGTATCTCTGCAGATACGCCGGATCCCACCGGAGGAATGTTTGCTCGTGACAAAGACGGAAAAACTCTCCTTGGTCCGATGGAAGAAACCGCTCTCAATGCGGTCCGCAGCAAACGACCACCGTTCTCAGGTGAATTGGCGGCAAGAGCCATCACGGGTGCTGCACAAGTTTGGGCAAGTTACGGTCAGACGACTGCGATGGAAGCAGGTTTGGGCCTGGGCAACGATGATATCGGAATCGTGCTCAACGCGATCGACAAGAATCTTCTCCCGATCGATCTGTACGTTGCCGCGAAGGACTCGGCGCTCGACGATACCCTTGCCGCCGCTTATTCGGTTGGATCTCAGTACAACCCAAATGCCGGTGGCGTTGTAGAAAAACTTCGGGCTGCTCGCCCCAATCTCGATAATCGGTACGTCAACCGTGTCCGCCTGGGCGGGGTCAAATTTTGGCTTGACGGTAGCCTGGATACAGCATGGTTCACCCAGCCCTACACCGAGAACCCGCCAGGTAAAACCGGTGCATTTTCTGGCTATCGACAGATCCCCGATGAGGTACTAAACGGCGTCTTCGATAAGTACTGGCCAACTGATCTGCAGATCCACATGCATATGAACGGCGATGCAGCCGCCGATCAGGCGCTGGGTGCTATCGCCAAAGCGGTCAAGAAACATGGGAAGCGAGACCATCGTCCGGTGTTTGTGCATGCCACATGGCTGCGTCCTGACCAGATCGTCCTGATGAAGGAGTATGGCGCGATCCCAAGTTTCCTGACTGCAGGTATTACCGTCGGCGGCGATGCGGTTGTCCGCCTCTGGGGACCAGAACGTTCGGCCGGCGCTCTAGCTTCGCGAACCTTTCTGCGGGCAGGCCTCCCTTTCACCTACTCGCACGATGCCCCAGTATCCCCAACACCATCGATTCTCGACCTGGTCGATGCGGGGGTCAATCGACTCTCGGGGTCCGGCCAAGTTGTCGGGCCAGATGAGCGGATTGGGCCTTACGATGCACTGCGTGCCGTGACCTCCACGGCAGCCTACCAGCTCAAGGAGGAAGCCTCCAAGGGAACACTGGAAGCTGGCAAGCTTGCCGACTTGGTGATTCTCGAAAAGAATCCACTGAAGGTAGAATCGACCTCCATCAAAGACATTGTTGTTCTGGAAACAATCAAAGAAGGGGTGACAGTCTTCAAGCGGTGAAGCTGGACGAATGATCCTACCAACTCCCAGCAGCAACCGCTGCTGGGAGCCCCGATGGCTGATTGCGGATCGATCAATGACTTCAGTCGCCCTGCGCCGCCTTGAGTTTTTCGCAGGCTGCCATCGCATGATCCCATTGATCGACCTTCGCCATATCCAAGATCTTGCCGATGGCCTTCCATTGGCTGTCGGTCAATTTCTCCTCATCGTGAAGGCTTCGAAACAAGTCGTTCATCCTGGCAACCCGACTGGCATCTCTTGAGGACACCGCAGTACTCAGCAACTGGACGTAGCGCAAATGCGCCGCGGGGATCTTGGGAGGTTCCCCAAAGGCCCGCACCAAGCCGATCCCGATACCTGCCATGACTGCAACGGCGCACGACAGAGCCAGCCATCGACCGAATGAATTTTTCGATAGAAAACGTTGGGTATCAGTTCCAATCATAATCCGTCATCTCCCACCAGATCCCCCTTGGCACTGCTGGACATGGCGGCCCATGTAGGCTGATGGATGGTGGCGCTAATCCAGCGAACACCGCCATCTCCCATCGCCACAAAAGCCCCGCCAACATGCTCGCTATACATCTGGCAGACACTGGAGAGTGGGCTGTTGGGAGGGTGAATCGGTGCAAATCCAAGAACGGGATCGATCTCCGACTTCGAAGGCCCCGAATGAACATTCAAAAGGGTGGCGGCCAAGTCGCATTCGGCCAGCGGGAATCGATTCGGTTGATTGGCACAAACCATCGCACCCGGCACCACTCCTACCCATGTCTTATCGCTGAGAACGGGGTGGTGCTCCCCTAGAAACACCGTGTGGCTCAGCCCATCGGATACGTCCGCGATTCGCGTACGACTGTTTCGATAGAGCGGACCGTCGGCAATACCTTGGTACTCCTCAACTGTCTCCCCCCAAGGCTCTTCTTGTCCCGCGTTGGCGACGTAGGTACTTCTCCCCAAAGTCGCCAGAAGGTTACTGGAAAGATCGCGAACCTGTACCTTCCCCTCACTCCGCGTAGCAGATGGACAGAGGTAGACGGATAAACGTGCCTGAACCGCATCCCCCTGGATTGGATCCCAACAGGCCGACTCCATCCTAAGTCTTCCATGCAAAACCGCCTGATCCAGTTGCGGCAGAATCAATGCACTCCAAGCGAATCCATTAGGCCCGTCGAAGGTCACAGGGTCTCGGCGAGCGTCGCGGGTATTGGCAACATACGACGGCGGGAAGAGCCGAAATGCACTCTCGTAGTTCAGAAGAGCCAACGCCTGCTGTTTCAGGTTGTTGGAACAAGTCGCTCGCCGCGCCGCTTCCCTGGCAGCCTGGATCGCGGGCAACAAAAGGGAGACCATCACCCCGATGATCGCGATCACCACCAACAATTCAACCAAAGTGAAGCCACGGTTTTTCCAGACCGATTGCTTCCACTTCACCCCGAGGATCAACATCGCTGCAACTCCTCTGTTTACTCTGGTTTTCTTCAAATGTAGCCAGCGCTACACTTGAAGTGTATCCTTGGCTACACCAGATTCAACTACTCCGAAGTGTGCGAAAAAAGGAATCGCTGGCAACGTGGCAGCCTCCCCTTGGAGCAAACTGGAAGCGACCGAAAGATCTGGCTAGAATCAAGTCATCGTGTTTTCAGCTTCTGTAGCCTGACAATGATTTTTCTCACCCCTGCGGATGCACCGATGCGAAAAACCACCTCGCAGAAAAAGCCTGCTAAGAATCAGCACGCGAGCGTCCGAGAAGACCATGCGACGGAATTAGCCCAGGATTACGTCGAGGCGATCGACGACCTGATTCGGGAGGACGGCACCTGTCGTTTGATCGAAATCGCTCGCCGCTTCGCAGTCAGCCATGTCACTGCCAATCGAACCCTGGCGAGACTGAAGCGGGATGGACTGGTCGAAAGCCAGCCCTACGGCCCCATAACGCTGACAAGCCATGGCAAGCGAATGGCCCAGGCGGCACGCCGACGCCACAAAATCGTACTGGACTTTCTCATCTCCCTAGGAGTAGACGAGGAGACGGCGGCCAGCGACGCCGAAGGAATGGAACATCATGTGAGCAAGAAGACGCTGGCAGCGATGGCCCGATCCCTGCGCCGTCGCACCGAATGACCGAATTGCTTCTCGGCGATCCTTGGATCGGACAGCTAAAAATTGGCCGACTAGAAACTTTTGTCCTGCGAGAAGTCCTACACCTGGCCTCAGCCTGAGAGCAATCGCGGTTAGAATCCGGGGAGTCGCTGGGAGTGGGTAAACCACCGACGTCTCCTCATGTTCTTTTCGTAAAGCCAGATAATGCCAAATCACTTTTTTGAAGGATGGAAGCGACTTGGCCTGGGGCTGGTGCTTCTTGCGACGGCGGCTACCATCCTCCTGCTGCTTGATCTGCCATCGCGAAATCGCGAAGGGGCAAAGAGGAACGGAGGAATCCGTAGAGTCGCCATCGTCCAGCATGCATCGATTAAGGCACTCGATGATGGCCGCATGGGACTGATGGAACAGTTGGCACGACGCGGCCAAGTGGATGGAAAAACGCTCTCGGTTCGACTCTTTAATGCCGAGGGAGATATCGGAACGGCCAACGCAATTGCCAAAGATGTCGTCTCCGGCTCTTTTGACTTGGTCGTCACCCTCAGCACGCCCTCGCTGCAGACCGTAGCCAGCGCCAACAAGAACGGCAGCCGCATCCAGCATGTCTTCGGCCTCGTCACCGACCCTTTCGCAGCCGGCGTCGGGATCGATCGAAATGATCCCTCCAAGCAGCCACCTTACATGACAGGCTTCGGAAGCATGCAGCCGGTGGAGTCGCTGCTGAAGACCATCCTGGAAATGCGACCGGAAACCAAACGGATCGGTTTGGTCTGGAACCCTGCCGAATCCAATTCCGTCGCACAGACGACTCTAGCGCGAGAAGTTTGCAAAAAACTTTCGCTCGAACTGGTCGAAAATAGCGTCGATAACACGGCGGGGATCCAGGAAGCGGTCAATTCGTTGCTCTCACGAGGACTCGACGCCTTCTGGATCAGCGGAGACATCACCGTCTCCTCGGCATCAACGGTCATCATCCGCTCGGCCACCAGCGCCGGTATCCCTGTCTTCAGTTCCCTCCCTTCCTCTGTTCTCCAAGGGAGCCTGTTGGACCTGGGGGCCGACTACGTGAGCATTGGAAGAACGCTGGGAGACATCACGGCCGATGTGCTAGAAGGAAAAAGTCCGGCTAGCATTCCTGTTCGGAACATCACCGAGGAAATCCTGCTCTTCAATGAGACGACGATTCCCAAGCTGAGGGATCGCTGGACTGTCTCCCCCGCCATCCGCGCCCGCGCCAATGGTTGGATCACAGAAACCGAGAAAAAGATCCCAGCTCACCTACTTCCCTCCAAGTGATTCCTCCCCAAGCATCTCCAGCTTCTCCCGGGATTCGATCGCACTATGAACATTCAATCGAGAAATATCGGCGATCGCTTGGTCATGCAGCTAGATGGTCGACTCGACGCTAGTTGGGCTGACTATGTCGGAAATGCGATCGAATCAGCGATCCAGCAGGGAGAGCATCGTATCGATCTCGATCTGGCCCAAGTCAACTACGTCAGCTCAGCGGGGATCAGTGTCTTGCTGAAATATCGCAAGAGGTTGTCTGGGGTCAAAGGAGAGCTTCGAGTCTGCAATCCGGTCGAGAATGTCCTCGAGCTTTTTCGTCTGACCAAGCTGGACAAGATTCTGATGGGTAAAGGAGAGGGTGTTGCAACCAGCAGCCTCGGCGACAGCCCCAAACCTTGGGAGGCTGGAGGTGTCCAGTACGAATCGTACCCCGTCAGTGCCCCCAAACCGTTTCATTGGGAGTGGTTCGGAAGACCTGATGACCTAGCGACCGGTTCTCTCCGCGGTACGGATGCACGCACGGTTCGCATGGAGGCAGACCACTGCTGTTTGGGCCTGGGGGCTTTTGGCGTCGAGCACGAATCGTCTGGCCCCAGGAAAACCGAAGAGAAATACGGAGAGTCTCTGGGCGTAGCGGGAGTGGCGATCGAGCAAGCGACGGACGACAGCAGCGTTCCTGACTTCCAGATCGCGCAGGGCGCCATGGTCCCCGAACTGAAACTGCTCTATGGCGGCAAAGGGAGTGGAGAATTTCCTCACTTGATCCGATTCGAGGCGGGCAAAAGCGACCGCCGAACGATTCGATTCTCTGAACTTCTGGAACAACTCCTTCAGACGTTTCACTATGAGTCACTTTGCGTGACGATGGTGGCAGAGGCAACCAGCGTGGTTGGCGCTTCGCTGCTGCGTTCCCCCTCTTCTCCGGAAGCAAGCTCCCTCTGGTCATTCCCTGAGATCCGAGATTGGATCTCATTCACCAGCGAGCAGCACGTCGATCGCAAGCTGGTCCTGCTGCTTGGCATCGCTCAACGTTCCCCAGAGCCTTCCTCGCAACCCTTTGTCCGGCCCATCTGCCAGTCCCTCAAAATGCTTGGGCACTTCCACGCTGCAGTCTTCCCCTATCGCCCGATCGCCAAGGGGATGCTGCCGATGCGGGAGACGATCCACCAACTCTTTGCCACCGATGCACCCAGAAGCGTCGTCCACCTGCTGGCTGATGAACGCCCTATCGAAGGTGTCGGCGAAACGGAATTGATGCGAGGTGCCTGCTGGTGCAGCGAAATCACCCAAATCACTGGCCCCTAAGGGCGACCGCAATCTACCGACTGACACGCCCCCGTAAGTTTCTTCCTTTCGCAGACATCCCGGTCCGAATCCCAACCCCCTCACTCCCCCTGCTCACGGAGCCCTGATACCGATGCTGCTTCTGATCAGTGCACTCAATTTCGGACTTGTCTTCGCGCTACTGGCGTTGGGGGTCTATGTCAGTTTCCGCATATTCCATTTCCCGGACATCACAGCGGATGGATCTTTTGCCTTGGGAGGAGCGACCACGGCAGCAATGCTCGTTGGCGGATGGAGTCCGCTCGTCGCGTCCGCAGGAGGATTTCTAGCCGGTATGGCGGCCGGCACCTCGACCGGACTGCTGCACACCCGCTTCCAGATTCATGGACTGCTCAGCGGCATCCTGGTGACGACGGCACTCTATTCGATCAATCTGCACGTTCTTGGACGCAGCAACGTGTCGCTCAATGAAACCCCGACACTCCCCAAACTCTGGACCGGATTTCTGCAAAAGCTTTTTGGGGAAAGCGACAGACATTCGATCCTGGGATGGACGGTCGGAACACAGGATCTGGCGATCTTGCTGGCGATGAGTCTTCTGGTGACCGCCATCGGGCTGTCCCTGTTCTTTTTTCTGAAAACCAATATCGGGACCGCGATGCGAGGGGCTGGAGACAACGCGCAGATGATTCGCGCCTTGGGGGCCAGCGACCAGGGGCTTTTGATCTTCGGTCTGGCAGTCGCCAACGGCCTGATCGCCCTGTCCGGATCTCTGCTGGCTCAGATCCAAGAATTTGCCGATGTCCAGATGGGCATCGGGATGGTTGTCTGGGGACTGGCAAGCGTGATCATCGGCGAATCGCTGGTCGGTACCTCCCGATTCGGACTGCTTTTGGCAGGCACGGTCCTCGGCTCACTTCTCTTTCGTATGCTGATCGCCATCGCACTAAGGTGTGGCCTTAATCCGAATGACCTGAAATTGATCACTGCCGTATTTGTTTTCGCAGCGCTTGTCGCCCCCAAGTGGATCCAGGCGTGGAAGAAACGATGGTCCACAACCAGCGCGAGGGTGCAATAACATGCTGAAGGTCGTCGATATCGTCAAAACATTTTTCGCAGCGACTCCTAACGAAGTACGATCTCTTCGTGGTGTTTCATTCCAGATGGAACCTGGATCTTTTGTCAACATCATCGGGACGAACGGATCGGGTAAGTCGACCCTCCTCAATTCGGTGGCCGGCGCCTTCCTTGTCGACTCCGGGCAGATCTACCTGGGAGACCAGGAGATCACACAATGGCCGGAACATCGACGCGCCATGCGCATCGGACGTGTATTTCAGAACCCGTTCTCAGGAAGCGCTCCGACGATGACGGTCGTTGAAAACCTCGCCATCGCTGCTCGGCGCGGCATGCGGCGTGGGCTGGGATGGTCGCTTACCAAGCAGCTTCGCGAAGAAATCGGTGAAAGGATCCGATCTCTGAAAATGGGCCTCGAAGACCGGCTCGACAACCCAATCGGCAACCTCTCCGGTGGCCAGCGCCAGGCCATCACGCTACTCATGGCCACCTGGCAGAAACCCGACCTGCTGCTCCTCGACGAACACACCGCAGCCCTCGATCCTCGCTCGGCCGATCAGGTCATACGACTGACCGACGAAATTGTTGCGCAGGATCGGCTGACTACCTTGATGGTGACCCATTCGATGCACCAAGCTGTCCACCTGGGAGATCGTATTCTGATGATGCATCAAGGGAAATGCGTCGCCGATCTCCGGGGAGCAGAAAAGGCTCGCTCACGTCCGGAAGATCTCCTTGGACGCTTCGATGAACTACGCCGCCGCGATCAATTGACGCCAGCGGTCAGTGAGATGCTACAAAGTCTCTACATCTGACTCGATCGACTGCCCCAACCTCCTGCTCGATTGGCCGCCAATCCCAGCAAAAGGTAGGTGGAAATCAAGCGAATGCATTACGGTACCTGCAGATCGAACCCCAATCCGCTCAGCTTCTGTCGGATCGCGGCAATCGTCTGGTCGACCATGACATCCACCTTGGGAACGATTCCCTCAACTTCCACCTTGCAGATCTCGAATTGATCTCGATGGGTCTTCGTTGGACCATGCGTCGAGGAGGTCGCACCGAACAGGACATTATCCAATCGCTCTGCTGGAGATGGCACCGATTCAATGTATCGCTCCTTGAGGATCGGATTCCCCCGAGCCTCCTTGGAAAGTTTTTTCAACTCCACAATTGCCTGCCCTACTTCGGCGCGAATCGCCGGTTCCGCAACTGCTTCGTCCAATACCGTTTCCGCCTCCTCCAGCTGCTGCAATCCTCGATCCAGCTTGGCCATCGCGCGATCGAAGCGGCTCTTCAACGCGGTGACGCCCTTCAGAAACTCCAGCGACTGCTGCCGCTCCACCGGAGGCAACGTCGGGGCCACCATCGGCTCGACCTTGAACGACACCGGTTCAGAAACCACCCGTTGACTCTTCCCATCCCAGACTTCCACCACCGCGGTATAGTCCCCTGGAGGAGCCACTGTTTCCGGCCCAGCACCCCGTAGCGGAGAGCGTCTCAAGTTCCAGGCAACCCGATGCAGCCCCTTCCCTTGCGGAAGGGGTACGCTGGCAACAAAGTTCCCGCCGGCATCATTGATGCGAACAAAGCGTGATGGAACGAGTTCTTCGGCCTCCTTCTCCAATTCGTCCAACGAAGGCAATTTGGCGTCTTTGCTCTCTTTCGCTGCTTCGCTCTCCGCCTCCTTGCGTTTGGCTTCCAACGATTTCCATTCCTCTTTCAAATGGACAGTGAAGACGGCACCATGCGATGGATTGTCGGAAGTGAAGTAGGAGTCACCCTGAAATCCTTCCCGACTTCCCATCCCTCCTAAACGATCTGTCGGCTGGTACCACCACGTCCGACGCACTGGAAACAAGAACGCTTCGCGATCCAGCCGCTCGATGGTCAGCTCCCGGAGCGGCGAGTAATCGTCCAGGACAAAAAAACCGCGTCCAAAGGTCGCTGCAACCAAATCGTTTTCTCGTTTCTGAATCGCCAGATCACGTACCGGAATCGTCGGCATCCCGGTTGAAAACTTGAACCAGTGCTCTCCCCCATCCACCGTAGCGAAAACCCCGAACTCAGTCCCGAGGAAAAGAAGACTGGCCTTCACATGGTCCTGTTCGATCCGCCATACCAAATGCCGCTCTGGCAACGTCGATGCGATCGACGACCAAGTCTTACCCCGATCGGTACTCTTGAGCAGATAGGGTTTGTAGTCACCGGTCTTATGATGATCAAAACAGGCATAGACCGTATCAGGCTGGTGCCTATCCGCCTTGATATCATTGACGAAAGCGCCCTCGGGTACATCGAAGAATCGATCGATTCGCCTCCAGTTCTTTCCCCCGTCCTCGCTGACTTGAATCAATCCATCATCCGTCCCCACATATAGCAACCCTTCCACCAAAGGGGACTCGCTAATCGACGTGATGTTCCCGTAGGCGCTCATCGCCAGCAGGTCGAACCCGGCATCGATCCCCCAGACTCTCCCCATCACGGGCAACGTCCATCGGTCAATCCCTTTGGATAGATCGGGGCTGATGGTCGACCAAGAGTCGCCGCGATCGTCACTGCGGTGCAGCCTTCGGCTGCCGAAGTAAATCCTCTTTGGATCATGAGGGCTGATCAGGATGGGGGAATCCCAATTGAACCGAAAATCCTGCTCGCCACTTCCCGGCTGGGGGCGAATATCCAACGCCTCACCACTCTTCCGATCATACCGATGCAGAAATCCCTGCTGCGATTCACAGTAGATGATGTTCGGGTCGGTAGGATCGATCGCGTTGTCGTGCCCATCGCCACCCAGAACCACCCGCCAGTCGGAGTTGGTGATTCCTTGCACATTCGCAGTTGCTACAGGACCGTACTGCGTATTGTTGTCCTGCGTCCCGCCCACCACATGGTAAAAAGGCAGATCGTAGTCGACGTCAACCTTGTAGAACTGAGTCACTGGGAGATTGGGAAAGAAACGGTAGCTCTTCCCGAAATCGTTCGACTGATACACACCGCCATCGCAACCGACCAGCAGGAAATCGGGGTCGTTCGGATGAAAAACAACGGCATGGTTGTCAACATGCTTGGTCCGCCCCTCGATCGGCGTGAACGTCAGCCCCCCGTCCATGCTTCGCACCAGCGTATCGTTCGCGTGGTAGATCACATCAAAACGGTGAGGGTCCAGATAGATTTCCTGGTAGTAGTGAGGCCCAGTACCACCCGATACAAAATCGCTCCGCTTCTGAAACGATTCACCCCGATTCTCGCTGCGAAAGAATCCGCCCTTGCGATTTGGCAGTTCAATCGTTGCATAGACAACATCGCTTTTCTGCGGTGACACCCCCAAGGCAATCTTCCCCTTGTCCCCCGATGGCAATCCCTCGGTCAGCTCCTGCCATGTTTCGCCACCATCGAATGACTTGTAAATTCCCGACTCCGGTCCTGTATCCAGAAGCGCCCAGACGGTTCGATGACGCTGATGGGTCGCAGCGTACATGACGTCGGGATCCTTTGGGTCCAATACCACATCGGTGACACCGGTGTAGGGACCTTTGCTTAGGACGTTTTTCCATGTCGCTCCACCATCGGTGGTTTTGAACAAACCTCGCTCGCCCCCAGGAGACCACAGGGGCCCCTGGGCGGCTACGAATACCACATCGGAATCGCGAGGATCGATGAGAATCTTGCTGATGTGCTCCGATCCCTTCAGCCCCAAATGCTCAAACGTCGCTCCACCATCCTTGCTGCGATAGACCCCGTCGCCAAAACCGACATGTCTACCGCTGACGTTCTCCCCGGTCCCAACCCAGATCGTATCGCTCTGCCTGGGATCGATCGAAACACAGCCGATGGAATAGGACGGCTTGTCGTCAAAAATGGGAGTGAAGGTGGTTCCCGCATTGGTCGTCTTCCAAAGTCCTCCCGATCCCACGGCAACGTACCAAGTGCTGGGCCGCAGGGGATCGATAGCGATATCAGCGATTCGCCCCGCCATGAAAGCCGGCCCGATGCTCCGGAACTTGAGTTCTCCAACCAGGCCAGAGTCGACCTGATCGGCCAGCGATTTGGGGGCAGACTCTTTCGAAGAGTCTACAGCTTCCTGTCCGAAGACAGGGTCCGGGCAGACCGCCAGGAAAAGCATCAATACAAAACCGACGCGAAGAGATCGCTTCATGGCTACGGCAACCATCTTGTCAGACAATGGAATGGAATCGATCGATTCCCTCCAGTCTGCTTGCTAACTGCATCAGCGTCAATTTCCAAGTCGCAAGGAGAATACAAAGTTGTCGGCAGGAATCGCTGCAGCGACCTCGATGCCGCCTAGAATGTCGAAATGCCCGTCGATTGCAATGAATCAACGGGCATTCCCGTGGACGAACTGATAGTCTCGCTTGAAGAAGCAACAGGCCCCAGCCTACTGCCCCTGTCCTCTGGAGAATCCAGGCTTGCCGTCAAAGTTGTATAGCCCCTCCAACTTGACGAACTCCAGCCCCGCCTTGGTGATCCGATCCAGAAGTGCAATGATGGCGGTATGTGGCACACTGCCCCCCGAACCTTCGGGCAAGCTAAAACGGCAGCGACTGACATCGACCGTAAAGGTCTCCGCCATGCCGCCCGGCCAAACCTTCATGCCACGATTGGAAATCATTTCCAAAGCCATCCCGTCGGCCGCCAGCGGTTGCAGTTTGGAGGCAAGCGCGTCGATCGAGTCGGTCCAGGCGATAAAAACATCCGCTCCCACCATCTCTCGCTTCTCGCTGGATCGCACATAGAGAGGCCGAGTCGTCAGGGGACGTCGAGGTGCCTGGCTGTAATCGACGGCGCGAAGTACCTGAGGTTTCTGACCCAGCCGAGCCACCACGGCTTGGGCGAACTCCTTGGTGCCGACCTTCTCGCGGGACACACCTTCCTTAAAGATGTCGTACGTGTGGACTCCATCCTCGATCGTCTTCAGCCACGCGTTGTGAGCCCTCTCGGCAACATCCGCCTGTCCGATATGAACAAGCATCTGAATGGCCCCCAGGAACAGCCCGGAGGGATTGGCCAAGTTCTGACCTGCACGCCTCGGCGCCGATCCATGGATCGCTTCGAACATCGCACATCCATCGCCAATGTTGGCGCTGCCCGCAAGGCCCACCGATCCGGCAATTTGTGCCGCCACGTCCGAAAGAATATCACCGTACAGATTTGGCATGACGACGACATCGAATGCTTCCGGTGTGTCGGCCAGTTTCGCTGCCCCGATATCGACAATCCAATGTTCGTTCTCGATATCCTTGTACTCTGCCGCTATCTCATCAAAGATCTTGTGAAACAGACCATCGGTCAGCTTCATGATGTTGTCTTTGGTGAAGCAGGTCACCTTCTTGCGGCCGTAAGCCCGAGCGTACTCAAAGGCGTAACGAACAATCTTTTCCGTGCCTGGTCTCGAGATCAACTTCAGACATTGCATCACGTCCAGCGTCTGCCTGTGCTCAATCCCAGCATAAAGATCCTCTTCGTTCTCACGGACGATCACCACATCCATCTTGGGGTGCTTGGTGCGAATGAACGGATCATAGCTAAGGCAAGGACGGATGTTGGCATAAAGCCCAAACGCCTTTCGCGTCGTGACGTTCAGGGATTTGAAACCACCCCCTTGCGGCGTCGTGATTGGTGCCTTCAGAAACACCTTGGTAGCTCGGAGTGACTCGAATGCACTTGGCTCAATCCCGGCCATGTTCCCTTTCAGATACTGCTTCTCTCCGATCTCGATCACATGCTTCTCTAAACTGGCGCCTGCCTCCTCGATAATATGCAGCGTCGCCTGCATGATTTCCGGGCCAATGCCGTCGCCGTATGCAACTGTGATGGGTGTGGATGCCATGGTTGTTTTCAGCAAGAAAATGACTTGGAAATGTGTCCCTGAACTGGCTCGCTAGTCTAATGGCGACCCGGCAAACGCACAACCACCGTTGCCGTCGCTTCCCACCCCCAAAAGCCACCCCACGTCGTCCGCCCATTGCTCCTTGGGAATTGGCGTTCGTTGGGAATTGGCTACCGAACCCCGAAGCCGTAGGCGACGATGAAGAATCTCCTGGCATGGAACACTCACCAGGGAACAGAACTTCAAGGAGCTTGATTTTTCGCAAGGAAACGCCCGAACTGCTCTGCCCCCCCCGCTCACTCTGTTCATTCGCATCGAAGTGCCCCTGTCCCAGCTTCATCGATCGCCCCAGAGCACCGATAGCGAAAAACGCAACGCTTGAGACAAAGTGATCCAAACGCCCCAGCCCATAGGGCAAAGCACCACCATCCAGAAAAGCACCAACGGAAGTCGACCGTAATGGCGACGGCGGCGACCTGCAGTCACCTCAGCCTCCCCCGACTCTGGCAACTCTCGCTCCCTCGGCTTCGCATCTTCCTGAAATAGACCTGCAGCCACCGGCTTCACTAGGGCATTGCAGACGAAACCAACCGCAAGCATCGTTGCCAGCAGATACATGGTCGTGTCGTAGGCCCTCGCCGGCGCCACCCCGCTACGGACCTGATAGGCATTGAGGTAGTTGACCAGCACCGGTCCAAAAACTCCGGCAACGCTCCAGGCCGTCAGTAGCCGTCCGTGAATCGCGCCAACCATTCGAGTCCCGAACTGATCGGCCAGATAGGCGGGTATCGTCGCAAACCCACCGCCATACATCGTTAGGATTCCACAGAAAACGGCTACATATAGCGCCACATTGCCGAAGTGCCCCAGCGAAGGAATCGACGCATAGCCAATACAGCCCAACGCAAAGAACGACGCGAAGGTCGCCTTGCGCCCCAGATAGTCCGAAAGCGAAGCCCAAAAGAATCGCCCGACAATATTGAAGAAGCTCAGTAGCCCAGTAAAGCCAGCCGCAATCGAGGCGACTTGCTGCAACTGCTGACTGTCCAGTTGCTCAAACGCCAGTTGCTCCCCGATCAATCTCCCACCAAAAACCTCCTGCAGCAGCGGTGACGCCATCCCCAAAAGCCCAATCCCAGCCGACACATTCAGGCACAGTACCAGCCACAGCAGGACGAATTGAGGCGTTTTGCAGGCGCGATCCAGCGGAACATGGCGGGCCTGCGTATCGCCTTCCGGGTGCAAGAACTTCCACCCATCCGGTCGCCACCCTTCCTTCGGGATTCGATAGGCGAAGGCCCCGATCATCATGTAGAAAAAGTAGAGGAACGCCAGCACGACAAATGTCTGCCAGACTCCGGGGGATGTGGAGCTGGAAAAGTACTTCATCAGTCGATCGGCCAGTGGCGAACCAATCATCGCCCCGCCGCCAAACCCCATGATCGCAAGCCCAGCAGCCATGCCACGTCGGTCGGGAAACCATTTGATCAGGGTCGAAACGGGGGATATGTAACCCAGCCCAAGACCAATGCCACCGATTCCTCCAGCACCTAGCCACACCAACCAAAGCTGATGGCTGTAGACGCCCAATGCCGCCACAAGCAATCCACCGCTCCAACAGCAAGCCGCAGCGAACCCCGCAGCTCGCGGCCCCACCGCCTCTAGCCAGCGACCAAACCAAGCAGCGCTACCTCCCAGAAAGACGAAAAAGAGCGTGTAGATCCACCCCAGGCTTGGCTTGTCCCAGTCATACTCGGTGGTGACCAACTTCCCAAGGAGCGTCATCTCCGCAGGTGCTTCGACGCTGTGGTCGCCCCCAATCAAACGGGTCATCGGCAACCAGAAAACAGAAAAACCATACGCCATCCCAATGCACAGATGAATGCAGAGGGCGGCAGGTGGCACCATCCAGCGATTGAATTGATCGCCTGCAACAGTACGACCTCGCTCCAGAATCGACCACATGACCCGCCCCCTGACTGTATCCAGTCCTGGCCGCTCGTTGACCGCGTCTTTCGGATAGACCAGCCAGATGACTGTGTCGATTCAAGGTTCTTGGCGCGGCATTCGACCGCGAACCCCAAAACTCGATTCGCCCGAACCCAGACACACTGCTATCTGCCCGTAGGCCAAGCGATACATACTGAACTTCACGACGCTTCGGTAAAGAATCCGAAGTTTAGACTCCGCAACCTCGAAATACCATCTGGGAGTAGCCGCTGCTTGCTCGCCAATTGAGCCACTCAGCCGTCCCAGATAGGTCAACTCTTGAATGAGAAACACTTTTTCTTGATCCGCACTTTGCTGCGATCATCCGAGTAGTCACCTCGAACACTAACGAAAGCCGTCAGACCGGAAAAAAAGCCCGCTGCATCCTGAGCATGCAGCGGGCTTCACGGTTGCATCCGGAAAGAGTGACTCATACCGCCAGTTCAATCGCCTCCACTTCGTCAACCCAGTGCATCGGCGAGACACCGAAGAACTGACCGATCGTCGAAAAAACGGCATCCGAAAAACCACCGATGTTCATGATGTCCTGCCGATCGCAAGCCTGAGTCGTCGTGTTCGGCTGAAGATCGATGCAGACCATCTTCGGATGAACCTCCTCACCAAACAACTGGCGCTGCTTTGCCGCGAAAGCATTCCACGCATGGATCAAGCCGGTTTCCCCCTCGCACTCCTCGCCTACCCAACTCTCATTGTCGCTGACGATCACCACCCCGGCGAAGCGATTTCGCCCATGCCACTCCAGCGCTGCTTCCACCGGCAGCGCACAGTTGGTCCCCCCACCACCAAACCTAGCAAGATTCTCGGCAAGCTTCATGATCGATGTGGAGGCCCCCCAATCGGCTCGGTAAGCCTGCGTATCGAACGGTATTACGACGCTTCCCGGATTGCTGTGCAAAATAGCGGCAGCAAACAACGCAGCAACATCGATGCAGCGCATGTGGCTGGTGCTCCCAAACCTTCTTCGCCCCGTGACCGGGCTGCCCATCGAACCGGAGACATCCAGACCAATCAAAAGCGGCGCTTTCAGCTTCGGTACATTTCGGCAAGCAAACTCCACTGCTCGCTCCAACGACTGCTGGATCTGCTTCGGAGCTTTCTCGCGGCTATGCAGGTAAGCAGCAAAGTACTGGTACGGAAACTGCCTTGATCGTTCGACCTCAAGCTTATCCCCAATCCTTTCGGCCACCACATCGATCATCGACTTGCCACTGGTCGACGACTGCTCAAAAACCCCATGACGCGTCAGCGTATTGAGGTTCATCCGAAGAGCCTGCGGGCCCATCGTTTCAGCAATCCTCGCCCAGACCTTCGGTCCTCGGGCGGAATCGGCTAGCAGATCCCA
>Ga0315902_10000394_pt1 | contig 73636 bp, 60 predicted proteins | sample LakEriMetagenome_9_FD_203523 | JGI IMG/M metagenome (GOLD analysis project Ga0315902, IMG submission 203523) | Freshwater fungal communities from buoy surface, Lake Erie, Ohio, United States - Buoy 12 MA117 | ecosystem: Environmental > Aquatic > Freshwater > Lake > Lake biofilm | place: USA... | reverse complement strand
TCACCATGCCGGGTCGCATACGAAAGTCTGTCGCAAGTTGAATGCCACCGAACCGCAATGGTCTACCAAGCGATGTTACTGGTCGAGTGATGGAATCTCCCAGACGCAGCACGGTCATGTCTGATGGTGAGTCCTGGGTATAACTCGTTTCTAATCGCATGAACCGATGGGACTGATCATCGCTAATGCCAGCCACATTGAGCAATGCGATTCCTTTTCCCAGGGCGAGTCCAAATTCTGAGAACAAACTCTCGGAATGAAATGAGGATCCTCTTGTCAGTGAAAGGTCGTAGTTGACAAACAGACCTTCGGGTGACGAGAAATCTCTCGTTTGATACTTGGGTTGAACCACAAGCTGATTGGTATCAAATACTGATGCGTCGAAAATGATATCAAGTGATTGGGTACGCTCGTCGAATGTCAACGACACGATTTTTAGTCGTGTGAGGGGCGCGTAGACGATTCCGTCTTCAATAAGCATTTCGGTTTGAAATGGCAGACGGATTTGAAATTTTGATAATAAGTTTGCAGGTATCAGCCAACTACCCTGATCATCACGCATCATGATCACGGCTGCATCTGTCGCTTGTCCATTGATTGACACGTTGATCAGATGAGGAGCAAGCGCGATGATCTTGCTCGGAAGGGGCTTTGTATCAACATCAGCAGAAACCGCCGGAGCTGCTGACAACACGAGAAAAATAAAACTTACACTTATACCTACACCAAACCAGCAGGCCCATTCGAATATCCAGCTGAATTTAATTGAATTATGGCGGAATTGACTTTGCATGCAATTCCAGCTTTCCGGTCGAAGTTTCAGCTCGGATCAGGAGAATATCGGATGAACGGATCGGGTTTTTGGTTTGCAGAGTTATTTTTCTTTTCTGACCGGCCAGTAAATAGATTTTTTTTTCCAGCGTTGCGAGTAATTCCTCCCTGTTATCTGCCGGGTGTATTGTCAAGTTGAGCAATTGCACATGGATGCGACCTGTATTAATTAGTTCGAAAGCAATTTGCTCAGTGGAGGTCATGCTTTGGGGGGCGATACGCACTTCGAGCGACTGAGCCGCCTGGCCTGCTGGCTTCACGAAGACCGGCAGGCTGATGCGCAGCGCGAGCTGCAGACCCTGAAACCCTGGCTCTGGAGGCGGCGGTATCTCTTCGATAATCAGTCGATAAGCGCTCTCACTGGTGGAATCAATTTTTTTTACAAGTCCGATGCGAATGATCTGGGTAGCACCCGCTTTCAGATTGAATATCTGCGGCGTAGTAATGAGATCACGTGTTGCCTTTAGTTGATCTTCACCGTCCTGCTGAAGCCATTGCAAAGACTGTAACTGAATCGTGACGTCTTTTTTTCCTGAATTTGTTACGTGTAATACTTCTGAGGTCGATGTTGGCGACAGCTGAATACGAACAGGATTGATGTTGAAAGATCCTGCAAAAACTTGAGGCGCCTGACAGAGAGCGAGCAGTCCAAGGGTGTGTATTATTTTCCACCCATACCCTGCGGCGATACGCGCGATCGTATCCCAGCCAGCATCGCTGGAAAATACTGTACTGGCTGGGGTAACCATCATTAATAACTAACCGTTGCAGTCAGAGTATCTTTGTACTCACCAGCACCCACGTCCTGCTTTGCGGCGATGATGCCGCAGAGGTTATAGCTTTTGGCGCTGGCGTCGTTTGCGATTCCTGGCTTGAGTGCATTGCTTCCCGTACCCCAGACAGTCATAGAACCAGCGGTGCATGGCGCACCAGCGGTATCGCCTGCTTTGTAGATCTGATATTTCAGACTTTCGGAGCCATTCGTCATCTGACGAAGACCAGTCGAATCGACCAGACCACTGAGTTCAACACCGGTCACGGGAGTATTTTTTACGCAAGTCAAGGTAATCGAGGTATTCGCCGTGGTGTCATTTTCATTGAGGGGATCATATTTTCCAAAGGCGAGTGAATTAGCACTGATCTCACAATTCGACTCAACTGTGGCGGTGACCTCGACCGTAGTTTTCTTGAATTTGGGCGCTGCTTGTGCATACGCGCCAAACGAAAGTGTTGCTGCACAGATTGAAAAACTCAGTTGAAGTACGATTTTTTTTACCATGATCTTTTCCTTTGGGAGGTTGGAAGGGAGATCAATTGTAGAATTTTAGAAATGAATTTCTTTTGAATTTAATATTCTTTTTTGGAATACGATTATTCATTCCATTTTTCAATAAATGGAATGAATAATAAGAATGATGTGTGTACGTAAAAAATTTAAATATGTTCCAAAGGAAAAAATACATATATTTTGTCGGGATAAAACAACAAAAATATTTGTCGATCTACAACACGTACTTCCGACAATGTACCGTTGGCTTTGATCACTCATAAAAAAATTAATACTTGTCTACAATCCTTGCCACATAAAAATTTTTTGGAATTCGTGTCGATGCGCTGAATATCATGCGTACACATGATGTGCGCCGACCGATGTCACTCCGCACTATGGTGGGATAGGGAAGATACGAGCTGTATCGCGGCCATCGAATGGCGCACGCAGCCGTCAAAAGACAGCAGTCAAGACAATTTCTGACGAAGATTGAGCATCAGTTCTCCGTCAGGCTGACCAGGAAAGCAACGTTCAGTTGAATGTTTTACTCTCGATGGCGAGTTTACTCAGCAGCGGCGCGGGAACCCAGGCCTCCGAATGTCGACCTTTCGCATAACGATGGATGGACATCAGTACATTGGACAGGCCCACTGTATCTGCGTAGAACATCGGACCGCCACGGAATAAGGGAAAACCATAGCCGGTCAGATAGACCATGTCGATGTCAGAGGCACGAAGCGCAATGCCTTCATCGAGGATCAGAGCGCCTTCATTCACCAGCGCGTACACGAGCCGCTCTACGATCTCCTGGTCGCTGATTTTTCTGCGCTCCAGGCCTAGATCCTTCGAATGGGCGATGATCATCTGATTGACGTCATCGGAAGGGTAGGCTTTGCGGTCCCCTGATTTGTAGTCATACCAACCCGCGGAGGTCTTTTGGCCAAATCGACCCTTCTCGCATAGCAGATCGGCGATCTTCGAATACGTGACATCGGGCTTTTCCACATATCGACGTTGGCGTATGTACCAGCCGATGTCATTGCCTGCAAGATCGCTCATCCGAAAGGGGCCCATCGCAAAGCCGAATTTTTCAATAGCCCTGTCTACCTGTTCGGGCAGACAACCCTCCTCGAGAAGGAAGCCCGCCTGACGAATATACTGCTCGACCATGCGGTTACCGATGAACCCATCGCAGACGCCAGAGACCACGCCTGTCTTGCGTAGGGTCTTCGCCAGCGCCATGGTAGTGGCCAACACGTCCTTGGCGGTCTTCGCGCCACGGACGATCTCGAGCAGCTTCATCACGTTGGCCGGACTAAAGAAATGGGTGCCGATGACATCCTGAGGGCGCTTGGTAAATGCCGCAATCTTGTCGACATCGAGTGTTGAGGTATTTGATGCGAGTATCGCCCCGGGCTTCATCACGTCGTCAAGCTTCTTGAATACCGCCTCCTTGACGCCCATGTCTTCAAATACCGCTTCGATCACCATATCTGCCTGACCGATATCGTCATAGGACAGGGTGCCGCTGATCAGCCCCATGCGCTTGTCGAGCTGGTCTTGCGTGAGCCTGCCCTTCCGCATGCTGTTCTCGTAATTCTTGCGAATGGTGGCCAGGCCTTTGTCGAGCGCTTCCTGCTTGGCCTCCAGTACCTTGACCGGTATGCCGGCGTTAGCAAAATTCATTGCAATGCCGCCCCCCATCGTGCCCGCACCGATGACCGCAGCTGAGCGTATGGTACGTAACGGCGTATCCGCGGGTACATCAGGAATCTTGGATGCCGCACGCTCGCCGAAGAATGCATGCCGCAGTGCCTTCGATTCGGTGGTCTGCACCAATTCGAGAAACAGATCGCGCTCGACTTTCAGACCGTCATCGAATTTCTTGCTGACCGCTGCAGCGACCGCTTCCACGCATTTGAGCGGTGCGGGGAAAGGGCCTGCCACCACGCGAACGGTATTTCGGGCAAATTGCAGATAGCCATCCGCATTGGGATATTGGATCTTCATGTCGCGCACTTTGGGCAGCGGTCGCGCATCAGCCACTTTACGAGCAAACGCCATCGCGCCTTCCAGCAGATCACCGGTGATCATTTGATCGAACAACTTGGAACCCGCCAGTTTGTCGGACATCACGGGATTACCGGAAATGATCATGTTCAGCGCCGGCTCCAGCCCGAGTATGCGTGGCAAGCGTTGCGTGCCGCCAGCGCCGGGGAGAATACCGAGCTTCACCTCGGGAAGAGCGATTTGGGCACCTGCGACCGCGACCCGGTAATGACAACCTAACAGCAGCTCGAGCCCACCACCCATGGCCACGCCGTGAATGGCGGCGATCACTGGCTTGCTGCTGTCTTCGACAATGCGGATGACAGTTTGCAGCCAAGGCTCCTGCAAGGCCTTGGGCGTGTTGAACTCTCGGATGTCGGCACCACCGGAGAACCCCTTGCCCTCGCCAATCATCACGATCGCCCTGATCGCATCATTGTCGATGGCGCGCTGTATACCATCGACAATGCCCTTGCGGGTCTCATAGCCCAGACCATTGACGGGAGGATTGTTCAGGGTAACGACGGCAATGTCACCCTGCTCGCGGTAAGTGGCAGTCATACGCTTGTCTCCGGTAATTGTGATCGATCAGGCCGCGCTCGTTTGACCTTACGTCCCGCATTATGGCCTCACGTGCCTCACTATAGCTCAAAAAAGCACGATCGTATTTTAATTTCCCACGCGTTTCATTCTCAGCAGTGCACTACGTTGCTGATCCTCAAGGTACGCATAGTCGACCCGCCCTGCGCTCACCTTGCCGATCACGATCATGTTGGCAGTGATGGCGTCATGATCCTCGGCACTGAACGGGTCGTCGTAACTGGTCACCGCGCCTTGGTAGCGAAAATTCAAATTTTCCAACGCCGTCCGTATCGCATCACCATCGACCGAGCGCGCCTGTCGGATTGCGTGCGCGAGCAGATGCATGCCGTCGTAGCCTTGTGCGGCGCTCATCGGCGAGGGAATGAGCCCCGTCCCGAACATGCGCCGGTAGGCCAGCAAAAAACTGTTTTTCGCGGTCGATCCGGCATCCTGGATGAAAGTCTGTGGCATCAGGGCACCGTCACCGGCCGCACCAGCAAGATCGATGAAATTTCGCATCGACAAAGTCCAGCTGCCCATGAGTGGCGCTCGCCAGCCTGCCGCGCGCATCGCTTTCGCAATCGCGGCCAGTTCCGGCCCGATACCCCATCCCACGATGGCCTGCGCGCCCGCTGATCTGGCATTTTTGATCAGGCTGCTCATGTCGCTCTCGCCAATCTTGAAACGAAATTGGGATACCAAGTCCAAGCCCGCCAGTCTGGCCTCCTCTGCGAATGCTGTCGCGCCACTGTCGCCGTAGGGTGTGTTATCCGCAAGCAGCGCTACCCGCATCATCGACTTTTTTTTGAGATCGGCGGCCAGCACTCGAGCTTCGAGATCCAGCGTTGGCGACACTCGAAAAATATAGTTGGCGGCTGCCGCGGGGGGAGCAAATTTTCGCGTCAGCACGGGCCCAGTGGATACTGCTATGACCAAAGGAATCCTGGCTCGCTGGTAGTGATCGATCGATGCCAGACCCACGCCAGTATTAACAATACCTATCGTCGCCACCACCTTCAAACGCGTCAGCTCCTCGGCAATCTTTGCGCCAATTTTTTCATTCGCTGTATCGTCCCGCTCGATCAGTTCAATAGGAACGCCTTGGATGCCGCCGGCGCTGTTGATCTCATCCACCGCGAGCCGGATGCCATTGCGCATGCTCTCGCCCATGGGGCTCGAGCCGCCAGTGAAAGGCCCGCTGAGACCTATCCTTACGGTCTGCGCGAATGAAACACTTACCGCCCCGCACAGGGCAATCAGCAGTATCAGGCAGTTCACATTCTTTCGCTTTTGCGAAAACCTGGGCACAGCTCGGAACAAGCGGCGGCACGCTGAAGCCATCTGCATCTCCTTGTGAAATCGATGAGCGCGAGTTTCCGGGCTATCTCAACGATCTGTCCAGAGCAGAGCTTCGACTGTGGCGCAGAACCCACCTGCGACTAAGGTGATGCCATTACTAACAAAAAAGCCTGCAAGAAGCAGGCTTGTAGTTCGGCGGGAGCGACCCTATCAACAGCGCTTATGAAGGACGCTTCATACTGCAGGATGTGGGCTGCGCGGCGACATAGGGCTCGACTTTCTGCTCTGTACGCCAGCCGTAGCCAGTATTTTCCTGATCGTACTTGACTTCTTTGCCATTCACCTTGATCCAGGTGCTGATATACAAGGGCTGCTGAAGCTGATGATCGGTCTTGCGCATTTCCACTTCACCATTGAGCGATTTGAATTTTTGCCCCTCCATCGCAAACGCTACTTTGACCGGATCGGTTGACTTGGCCTGCGTCACGCCTTTCGCCAGTAACTGAATCGCCGAGTAAGTGGATGATGCATAGAAATCATCGTTGTATTTTTTCTTGAATGACTCGACGAGATCCTTGCCAGCGGCGACCTCACTGTTCACGTTCCAGGTACCTACATTGCGTACATGATCAGCGGCGCTAGATCCCATCACCGTTGGCACTCCCGTCGTGTAAGCATAATACGTGTAGAACTTGGCCTTCAAGTCAGATTCGCGTGCAGATTTCACCAGCAATGCCAAATCAGAACCCCAGTTACCGGTGATGACCGTATCTGCGCCGCTGGCGCTGATCTTGGCAACATACGGGGCAAAATCCTTCACGCTGCCGATTGGATGCAGATCATCGCCGACGATCTCGATATCCGGCCGCTTACGCTTGAGGTACTCTTTCGCTGCCCTGGTCACCTGCTGACCATGGGCGTAGTTCTGTCCGATGATGTAAACCTTTTTTACCGACTTGTCCTTGGACAGAAAAGTGGTAAGCGCCTCCATCTTCATATCCGAATTCGCATCGAGGCGGAAATGCCAGAAGCTACACTTGCTGTTGGTCAGGTCCGGGTCGACCGCCGCATAATTGAGAAACACGATCTCCTTGCCTGGGTTGCGCTCGTTGTGCTTGTTGATCGCATCAATCAGCGCACCTGCCGCCCCCGAGCCATTGCCCTGAGCGATATAGCGAAACCCTTGATCGATGACGGTCTTGAGCACTGTCAGCGATTCTTGTGGGCTGGCCTTGTTGTCGAAACCAGTGATCTCAAACGTGTGACCGGGCGCCCATTTGTCGCGATTCGCAATCTCTGCAGAGATCTGGAAGCTGCGGAAGGTGTTCTGTCCCACCGGCGCGAACGGACCCGATAACGGATCAATAAAGGCGATCTTAATAGTGTCTGCCAGAGCAGCTGCGGGAAGGATGGCGGAAGCCAGCATCAGGCCAGCCATCAAGGGGCGGTTCAGCGATTTCATGAGTCTCCTTCGTTGCATATTCATTTTAATTGACGAGGGTTGATGAACAAGGGGTTCATAGGTTCAGGGTTTTACACTTCGAGCCATTCTTTACGCACGATAGCATCGCTGCCCAGTTCGGCAGGGGTTCCTTCGAAAACGATGGCTCCCCTTCCCATGACATAGACGCGCTGTGAAATGTCGAGTGCAATCGCCAGTTTCTGCTCGACCAGAAGCACCGAGATGCCTCGCAGCTTCAGCGCTTGCAGGTAGCCAGCGACCTGCTCGACGATTTTGGGCGCAAGCCCCTCGGTGGGCTCGTCGATCATGATGAGATCTGGGTCGCCCATCAGCGTGCGACACAGCGTAAGCATCTGCTGTTCGCCGCCAGACAGCACACCCGCCTGCGTATGCTGACGCTCGCGCAGCCTCGGGAACATCTGGTACATGTCGTCGATGCCCCAGCGCGACGATTTTCCCTTTTTCTCACCCAAAATAAGGTTCTGCTCCACGGTCAGGGTTGGAAAAATATCCCGGTTCTCAGGAACATAACCCAAACCGCAGTGCGCGATCCGGTACGCTGGCAGGCCCAGCACCTGCTGACCCTTGAACATCACCGACCCGGTTGCGCTGACCTGACCCATCACCGCTTTTACCGTTGTCGAACGACCCACACCGTTTCGGCCCAGCAGGCTGACAATTTCGCCCTCACCCACGATCAGGTTCACGCCGTGCAGCACATGGCTCTTGCCATAGTAGGCGTGCAGATCGCGTATCTCCAATAGCGCGCTCATGAGTGCTCCTGTACGGGCGCATGAGCACCGAGATACGCTTCCTGAACGCGTGCATTGTCGCGTATCGCCGCAGGTGTGTCGCAGGCGATGACTTCTCCGTACACCACCACGGCGATGCGGTCAGCGACCCCAAAGACGACGCTCATGTCATGCTCGACCATCAACAGCGTCTTGCCCACTGTGACTTGGCGTATCAGCTCGACCGCCTTGTCCGACTCCGATCGGCTCATGCCTGCAGTCGGCTCATCCAGCAAAATTACCTGCGCGCCCCCCGCCACGGTGATGCCAATCTCAAGCGCACGCTGCTCGGCATACGTCAACAAACCCGCTGGCGTATCCCTCCGCCAGCTCAGCCCTATGGATTCCATCACCTGTTCGGCCAGTTCGCGGGCGTCTTTCAATACGCTCAGCCTGTGCCAGAACGAGTATCGGTAGCCAAGCGACCACAACACCGCGCAACGGAGATTTTCAAAAACGGACAAACGATGAAAGATATTCGTGATCTGGAAGCTACGAGACAAACCAAGGCGATTAATCCGTGAAGGCGCAAGACCAGCGATCTGGCGACCATTGAGCAAAATCTCACCGCCGCTCGGCGCAAACCGTCCGGAGATCAGGTTGAACAATGTCGATTTGCCGGCACCGTTCGGCCCGATGATGGCGACCCGCTCGCCGGGCTGAACAGAGAGGCTCACGCCGCGAATGATTTCGGCACTGCCAAACTGCTTGCGCACGTTCTTAAGGTCGAGGGCAGGCGTCGTCATCCTCGCCCCCCTCCGGAGTGACGTTCAAGCGTGGCCTTGGCATCCTCCCAGACATCCAGAAACGCGCCTCGCAGCCGCAGAAAAAATGCGCCGCCGACAAGCAGCATGGAGATCGTGATCAGCCAGGCAGGCACCGAAGCGGCATCGACGTGCAATCCGAACAAATTCAGGGACGTGCCATGTGCCGCATCGAGCGACAGTCGGTAGGTCATCTCGATCAGCAGCACGAACCCGATCAGAGCAATGACCGCAGGTGCGGCAAGCCGCAGCATGGCAGGCAGTACACGCGGCATTAGTCCCTTGGAGACGAGGCGCAGGTTTATCAGGATCAGGCTCGCCATGCCGCCCGGCGCGTACATCACCATCATAATGAAAAAAATCCCGAGATACAGCAACCAGGCCTTGGTGAATTCCGGCAGCATTACCGTCAGCAGCACCCCGACGATTGCGCCGAGCATGGGTCCAAAAAAGATCCCAATGCCACCGATAAAGGCAAACAACAGCACGGCGCCAGAGCGAGCGGCACTGACATTCTCGGCGCTGACAATTTCAAAATTGATTGCGGTGAGCCCGCCCGATATCCCCGCAAAGAAAGCGGACAACGTCAGCATCAGGAAGCGAACGCGCTGCGGGTCATAGCCAATGAATTCGGCACGTTCCGGATTGTCGCGCACCGCATTGGCGATACGTCCCAGCGGTGTATGCGTCAGCGCGAACATTGCCGCAGTGCTGATGAACAGCCAGAAAGCAATGAGGTAGTAGACCTGTATCTGAGGACCGAAGCTAATCCCGAGAAAAGGCTGACCGAACACCCGATTGCCCGACACACCACCTTCGCCACCAAAGAAACCGGGGAACATCAGTGAGCATGCAAAGACCAGCTCGACGATACCCAAGGAAATCATGGAAAAAGCGGTACCGGATCGCTGAGTCGTGACGTAACCGAACAACGTGCCGAACAGCAGGCCAGCCACACCGCCAACAAGCGGCACCAGGGTCAGCGGCACCTGTAAAGCGCCACTACTGGACAGATTGATCGCATGAATGGCGAAAAAAGCCCCAAGACCGGAATACACGGCGTGCCCGAAGGACAGCATGCCGCTCTGCCCCAGCAGCATGTTGTACGAAAGCGAAAAGATCATGATCGTACCCATTAGTGACAGCAGGGATAAGCTGCTGCCGGAGCTGAATACCAGCGGCACGATGACCAGCGTCAGCGCAAAGCCGCTCCAGACCAACCAGCGGCCCAGATTGATGGGTGAGTAGCGGATGAGTCCGACGGGCATGCTCAGCTCTCCCTCTTGCCCATCAGGCCACGTGGTCGAAAGATCAGGACCAGCACCAGCAGCAAGTACGGCAGGATGGGGGCAATCTCGGACAGTGTCAGAGACAACAGGCGATACACCGGAAGTTCCGGGCTCGGTGCGATGCCCACGCGTGCCAGCGGCCCGAGCAGCGACCAGTCAAGTGCGACGGCGAAGGTCTGCACCATGCCGATCAGCAGCGATGCCAGGAATGCGCCGCCCAGCGAGCCCATGCCGCCAACTACCACGACCACAAAGATGATGCTGCCGACGGTCGCGGCCATCGCCGGCTCCGTCACGAACGCATTACCACCAATGACGCCAGCCAGTCCGGCCAGCGCGCAGCCGCCGCCAAATACCAGCATGAACACGCGCGGCACATTGTGACCGAGTGCCTCGACGGTCTCAGGGTGCGTCAATGCCGCCTGGATGACCAAGCCGATGCGGGTGCGGGTCAGCAGCAGCCAGATCGCAACCACCATCAGCAGCGCCACTAGCATCATGAATCCCCGATAAGCGGGAAATGCCATCGTGAAAAGGGAGAACAGCGGTCCGTCCAGCTCGGAAGGTATTTTGTAGGGTACCGGCGCGCGCCCCCAGACCAGCTGCACCAGCTCAGCAACCACATAAGAAAGACCAAAAGTGAACAGCAATTCGGAGACATGCCCATGCTGGTGCACGGCGCGTAGCCCGAAACGCTCGACCAGCGCGCCGGTCAGCCCGGTCAATACGGGTGCGATGACCAGTGCTGGCCAGAATCCGAATTGCTGGCTGATCGCGTAACCAAAATAAGCGCCCAGCATATAAAAACTCGCATGCGCAAAATTCAGCACGCCCATCATGCTGAAAATCAGCGTGAGACCGGACGACAGCATGAAGAGCAGCAGTCCATAGCTCAGGCCGTTCAGTAATGAAATGAGTGTGAATTCCAATTCCCGAATTCCTAGCGCGAGATGCTGTTGGCGATGTCAGTGATTGTCGGCGATTGTCTGTGAATATCAGGCAGTCGGTAGCTTGTAATCCCGATAGGCCTCCCGGATTTTATTTTTCAGTATCTTTCCGGTGGCGCCGAGCGGCAAACTATCGGTAAACACTACATCATCCGGCGTCCACCATTTTGCTATTTTTCCCTCGTAAAAACTGAGCAGCTCGTCTTTGCTGACTTCCATGCCAGGTTTCTTCACCACGACCAGCAACGGACGTTCGTCCCATTTAGGGTGTACGACCCCGATACAGGCTGCCTGAAGCACAGCGGGGTGTGCAACGGCGATATTCTCGAGGTCGATACTGCCTATCCATTCGCCGCCGGATTTGATCACGTCCTTGCTACGATCGGTGATCTGCATGTAGCCTTCTTCGTCGATTACGGCCACGTCGCCGGTCGGGAACCAACCATCCTGGAGCACCTGCCCCCCTTCATTTTTGAAATAGCCTTCAATGACCCAGGGGCCTCTCACCAGCAGGTTGCCGTAGGTCTTGCCATCCCAGGGCAGTTCCTTGCCATCGTCATCGACAATCTTCATATCAACGCCGAAAATTGCACGTCCCTGCTTTTCAAGACGCGCTTGCTTCTCATCCTCAGACAGGTGGACGTGTTTACCCGTCAGCGTACAGCTTGTACCAAGTGGCGACATTTCAGTCATCCCCCATGCATGGACTACCTCGACACCGTACTGATTGCGCAGTGTCTTCATCATGGCGGGCGGACAGGCAGAGCCGCCGATCACAGTGCGTTTAAAGGTGGAGAATTTCAGGTTGTTCTGGGCGGTATAGGTCAGGAGCCCCAGCCAGACCGTTGGCACGCCGGCCGAAAAAGTCACGCCCTCCTGCTCGAACAATTCATAGATCGACTTGCCATCCAATGCCGGTCCGGGGAACACCATCTTGGCGCCGGTGAGCATCACCGAATACGGCAAGCCCCATGCATTCACATGGAACATCGGTACGACAGGCAGCACCACATCGCGCGCTGACACATTCAACGCATCTGGCAGCGCCGATGCGTACGAGTGCAGCATGGTCGAGCGGTGCGAGTACAGCGCCCCTTTGGGATTGCCGGTCGTGCCCGAGGTGTAGCACAGACTGGACGCTGAATTTTCATCAAATAGCGGCCATTCATACTCATCGCTGCTCGCAGCGACCAGCTCTTCATAGCAGAGAAGATTCGGCACCTTCGAGTCGACCGGCATGCGATCGCGGTCACACATCATGACATAGGCCTTGATGGTCTTGGCCAGCGGCGCGATGGTCTCGATCACCGGAAGGAAACTCATGTCGAAAAAGAGATACTGGTCCTCGGCATGGTTGGCGATGTACGCAATCTGTTCCGGATGCAGTCGCGGGTTCAGCGTGTGCAGCACGGCGCCCGATCCGGAGACTGCGTAATACGCCTCCAGATGGCGATAGCCATTCCACGCGAGGGTAGCGACCCGGTCGCCCATGCGCACGCCCAACTTGTTCAGCGCATTGGCGAGCTGTCGGGCGCGACGGTGACAGTCACGGTAGGTGTACCGATGGATATCTCCCTCAACCCGTCGCGACACGACCTCGGTCTCGCCGTAATATCGATCCGCATGTTTGATCAAGCTTGAAATGAGCAACGGCTGGCTCATCATCCGGCCCATCAAAGGGCTCTGGGCGTACTGCGTCATGATGTCTCCTGTCTCGTTTCTTTTTTAAGAGCAATTTTTGACGGGCGATTTTTGTGCGGGACTTATCCTTTAGTCAACGAATTTTCATCTTGCGCCGCAGCAATTTCTGGCAATAATCTTCTGTGCTGTCCGTTCAGCTGCCCGTTCGGTGAGCTGCGCGCTTCTCTGTCAGAATAAGGGTTCGTCTCCGCCCGCGTCGCCGACATGGACGACTTGATTCTCTCGAGCATCGTAACAGAAGCCTTTCGATGAATTCCCCTGAATTGCCTTTTACTGCGCGGCAGCGCCTGAGCGAACTCGTGTTGGGGAATACCTTCGCTGGTCTGCCGCCCTCGTTCTACACCCTGCTCAACCCCACGCCGCTACCCTCGCCCTACCTGGTCTGCGGTAGCGAAGCGGCCGCTGCGCTGATCGGCCTCGACCCCGATGAGTTCAGCAGTGAAGATTTTCTGCAGGTGTTTTCCGGTAATGCCGTTCATGCGCATTCAAAGCCACTCGCTGCTGTTTATTCCGGCCACCAGTTTGGCGTGTGGGCGGGCCAATTGGGTGATGGCCGCGCGATTCTGCTCGGCGAGGCAAAAGCACCCACAGAGCCTGGCGGCTCGCTGGAGTTACAACTCAAAGGGTCTGGCAAAACACCTTACTCGCGCATGGGCGATGGCCGGGCCGTGCTGCGCTCCTCGATACGCGAATTCCTCTGTTCGGAGGCGATGGCCGGGCTGGGTATTCCAAGCTCCCGCGCGCTGTGCGTGATCGGTTCGGACAGCCGCGTCATGCGCGAAATGCCGGAGAGCACTGCTGTGGTCACTCGCATGGCTCAGAGTTTCGTCCGCTTCGGCTCTTTCGAGCATTGGTTTTATCGCCAACATCCGGAGCTGCTGAAAACACTGGCCGATTACGTGCTGGCGCAAAGTTATCCTGAGCTGCGCGATGAGCCGCATCCCTACCGAGCGCTGTTGCGCGAAGTGACGCGCCGCACCGCTGAGCTGGTCGCGCAGTGGCAGGCCGTGGGTTTCATGCATGGCGTGCTGAATACCGACAACATGTCGATACTTGGCATCACGCTGGACTACGGTCCCTTTGGCTTCATGGAAGCCTATGATCCGGCACACATTTGCAATCATACCGATCAGCAAGGCCGCTATTCGTATCGCATGCAGCCACGTATTGGCGAGTGGAATTGCTACGCACTCGGTCAGGCGATGGTGTCGCTCATCGGCGATGTCGATGAGGCGCATCAGGCGCTTTCCATTTATAAGCCCGCTTTCGATGCGCGCATGGCGGCACTTTGGCAGGCCAAACTTGGCCTACGCGGCATCATGGAGGGCGACGAGGCACTCGTTGAGCGCTTGCTGGAGATCCTCTCCGCCAATCGGGTCGATTTTCCGCTTTTCTTCCGGCGCTTGTCCGATCTCAAGCTCAACGATCCCGGCGCAGATACCCCTCTACGTGATCTGTTCATGGATCGTCCCGCATTTGATGCATGGTCAGTAGAATACCGGCTGAGGTTGAGACAGGAGCAGAGCAACGATACCGCGCGCAAGCTGAGCATGGACCGGGCGAATCCCAAGTATGTGCTGCGCAACTACCTGGCTCAGACGGCGATAGAAAAAGCTCAGCAAAAAGATTTTTCCGAAGTACAGCGGCTGCTAAAGATATTGCAGCACCCGTATGACGAACAGCCAGAGCACGACGATTACGCGACACTGCCGCCCGAGTGGGCTGCGAATATCGAGGTCAGCTGCTCATCCTGAGGACAAACGATGAAGACCAAAATTACGCGCAGCGATGAAGAATGGAAGGCCATGCTAGACCCGATGGAATATCAGGTCACCCGGCACGCAGCCACCGAACGCGCATTCACAGGTCGCTACTGGGACCATCACGAGCAAGGGATTTACGCCTGCGTCTGCTGCGGCACGGCCTTGTTTGAATCTGACGCCAAATTCGACTCAGGTTGCGGCTGGCCAAGCTATTTTCGCGCGCTTGATCCGGCAAACGTGATTGAACGCACCGATCGCAGCCACGGCATGATACGCACTGAGATCTTGTGTGCGGTTTGCGATGCGCACCTCGGCCATGTATTTCCCGATGGCCCGCCCCCCACCGGCCTGCGCTACTGCATCAATTCCGCTGCGCTGCGCTTCAGTGCCGATCACTCTGCATAAACAGCGATGAAACTTCTGTTCGACCTGTTCCCGGTGATTCTGTTTTTCCTTGTCTTCCGGCTCGCCGGCTCGAATCCCGAGGCGGCTCAGGCATTTGGAAGCCACTATCTTTCGGCCCTGGTATCGGGCGGCGAGGTCACGCTGACTCAAGCGCCCATACTCTTGGCGACCGCAGTCGCCATACTCGCCACCATGGGGCAGATCGGCTGGCTACTGGCCAGGCGTAAGCCGGTCGACAACATGCTCTGGGTGTCGCTGGTGATCATTGTGCTCTTCGGCGGCGCAACGATTTACTTTCATGATGAGCAGTTCATCAAACTCAAGCCGACCGTGCTGTACTGGTGCTTTGCGCTGGTACTGCTCGGCAGTCCGCTGCTACTGAAAAAAAATCTGATGAAAGCCATGATGGGTAAGCAACTCAGCCTGCCTGATAACGTCTGGTCTCGGCTCAATCTCGCCTGGGGATTGTTTTTCTCGCTGATGGGCGCGCTGAATCTGTACATCGCATTCAGTTTCCCACTGGACTTCTGGGTCAATTTCAAGCTGTTTGGATTTCTTGGATTGATGATCGTGTTCGTCGTCCTGCAGAGCATTTACCTGTCGCGCCATCTGAAGGAAGCCGAATGAATCGCGTGGAACGTATACATCAGTTGCTGACGCTCGAGCTCTCGCCCGTGTCACTGAACATCGACGACGAGTCCGCGCTGCATGCCGGGCATGCCGGTGCGGCTTCGGGCGGCGGACATTATCGGATTCGCATGATTTCAGAGCGCTTTGATGGGCTGGGCAAACTTGGTCGCCATCGGCTAGTGTATGATTGCCTGCGCGAGATGATGCAAAAAGATATACACGCTCTCGCAATGACCTTGCTGACGCCGGCCGAGGCCGCTGCATCGGAAGCTTGAACACCGATCGGCAGCTGACTATGGCGCCGGCCGTTTTTTATCAACGACCCCCTAAATCTACAAATATGATGAACCTGAAAACCGCTCGCCTGCTCGTGCTGCTGATGGCATCGGCCGGCCTGCCCGCGCTGGCGCAGAACGTCGCCGTGGTCAATGGCAAGGCAATCCCGACTTCGCGCGTCGATGTGATGGTCAAGCAGATGGTGCAGCAAGGCCAGCAAGACACGCCCGAAATGCGCTCGATGATCAAAGACGAACTAATCAACCGCGAAGTGCTCGCGCAGGAAGCCGACAAGCAAGGCATCTCCGGCCGTGCCGACATCAAGAATCAGATCGAAATGGCGCGCCAATCGATCGTGATCCGTGCGATGGTTTCCGAGTACCTGACCAAGCACCCGGTCAAGGAAGAAGACATGAAAGCCGAGTACGAGAAAGTAAAAGCCTCGAACAACGGCAAGGAATATCACGCACGCCATATCTTGGTCGAAAAGGAAGACGAAGCCAAGGCCATCATCAGCAAGCTGAAAGGCGGCGCCAAGTTTGAGGAACTAGCCAAGTCTTCCAAAGATCCCGGCTCAGCCGAGCAAGGCGGCGATTTGGGTTGGGCACCGCCCGACGCCTTCGTGAAGCCTTTCTCCGAGGCCATGACTGCACTCAAGACGGGGGAATACACGCAGAACCCAGTCAAGTCGCAGTTCGGTTATCACGTGATCCGGCTGGACGAGACTCGCGATGCGCAATTCCCTCCGTTTGAGGAGGTCAAAGGTCAGATTGGCGAATCGCTCCAGCAGCGCAAGCTGCAAGCTTTTCAGCAAGACCTGAAGAAGAAGGCGAAGATTCAGTAAAACGGTTTGCTGAGTTCAACGACGCAAAAAACGCTCCCCAGGGAGCGTTTTTTTATGACGGTACTTTCGATGCGGCGCTTCAGCCCACCCATTTGCGCGCATTGCGGAACATGCGCATCCATGGCGCGTCCTCGCCCCACCCATCCGGATGCCATGAGTGCTGCACCGTACGGAACACCCGCTCGGCATGCGGCATCATCACCGTGAAGCGGCCATCCGCCGTGGTGACTGCCGTAATGCCCGACGGCGATCCGTTAGGATTGAAAGGATAACGCTCAGTCGGCTGACCGAAGTTGTCCACGAAGCGCAAGGCTACCTGCACTTTCGTCGGATCACCCGTATGCGCAAAATTCGCAAACCCTTCACCATGTGCCACCGCAATCGGTGTACACGTGCCCGCCATGCCAGTAAAGAAAATCGAGGGTGACTCCGGTATCTCGACCATCGCGAAGCGCGCCTCGAACTGCTCGGACTGATTACGTGTGAACTTTGGCCAGTGCTCGGCACCGGGGATGATGGATTTCAGGCTGCTCATCATCTGGCAGCCATTGCAGATGCCTAGTGCGAAGGTATCCTTGCGCTGGAAGAAGCTGGAGAACTGCGCCGACAAGGTCGGATTGAACAGGATAGTCTTGGACCAGCCCTCGCCGGCACCCAGCACATCACCGTACGAGAAACCGCCAACTGCGATCAAACCGGTGAAGTCCATCAGCGATGCACGCCCGGCGATCAGATCGCTCATGTGCACATCAATCGCATCAAAGCCCGACTGATGCATCACATACGCGGTCTCGACATGCGAATTCACGCCCTGTTCGCGCAAGATCGCCACCCGGGGACGCGCACCGCTTGCAATAAACGGTGCCGCCACATTCTCCGACGGATCGAAGCGAATAACAGGCTGCATGCCGGGATCTGATTCATCCAGCCAGCGGTCATAGTCAGCATCTGCACAAGAAGGATTGTCACGCAGGCGCGCCAGACGCCAGCTCGTCTCGCTCCACAGGCGATGCAATACCGAGCGCTTCTGGCTATAAATGATCTTCGCGTCGCGGGTGAATTCGATCACATCGCGATCGTTAGGTTTGCCAATGATGTGACTGCAGGCACCCAGCCCAAACTCTCGCAGCACATTCATTACCTCTGATTTTTCAGCGGCATGCACTTGCAGCACTGCGCCGAGTTCTTCATTGAACAGCGCACGCAGCGTCAGGTCGTTTCGGCGCTCATCGACTTGGCTTGACCAGTTCTTGGAATCGCCCCAGTCGGTCGCATGCTCGCCCTCGGTTACCAGAATGTCGAGATTGACCGAAAGGCCCGTGTGACCGGCGAACGCCATCTCGCACAGCGTCGTGTACAGACCGCCATCGGAGCGGTCGTGGTAAGCCAGGAGCTTGCTCTCACGATTGAGTCGCTGTACCGCATCGAAGAAGGCTTTCAGATCACTTGCCTCATCAAGATCGGGCACTTGGTTGCCGAGCTGCTGTATCACCTGCGCCAGCGCCGAAGCACCGAGGCGATTTTTACCGCGCCCGAGATCGATCAGAATCAGCGATGTCTCTCCCAAATCGGTACGCAGCTGCGGCGTCAGCGAGCGCCGAACATCCGACACCGGCGCAAAGGATGACACGATCAGTGACACTGGAGAGATCACCGCCTTGTAACCTTCGTCATCGCGCCAGGTAGTACGCATCGACAAGGAATCTTTGCCGACCGGGATGCTGATACCCAAGGCCGGACACAGTTCCATACCGACCGCCTTCACGGTATCGAACAGCGCCGCATCCTGCCCGGGCTGGCCGCAGGCTGCCATCCAGTTCGCCGAAAGCTTGATGTCCGATAGCTGATTAATCGCTGCAGCGGCGATATTCGTGATTGCCTCACCGACGGCCATGCGTCCCGAGGCCGGCGCATTCACCACTGCCAGCGGCGTGCGCTCGCCCATCGCCATCGCTTCGCCGAGATAGCCGACGTGGCTCATCGTCGTCACCGCGCAATCCGCCACAGGAACCTGCCAGGGGCCGACCATCTGATCACGGACCGTGTGTGCGCCAACCGTGCGATCGCCTATCGTGATCAGGAAAGATTTGTCCGCAACGGTAGGCAGCTTCAGCACGCGCTCGGCGGCCTCTTCCAGCGAGATCCCGGTCAAGTCGAGGGATATCGAAGTCTGTTGCGTACGCTTGACGTCTCGATGCATCTTCGGCGGCTTGCCCAGCAAGACATCCATTGGCATGTCGACCGGATAATTGTCATGCTCAGGATCGATCACGCGCAGCTGCCGCTCTTCGGTTGCAATACCCACGACCGCAAACGGACAGCGCTCGCGCTCGCACAGCGAACTGAACAGCGGCAGGCTGGACGGCGCAATGGCCATCACATACCGCTCCTGCGATTCATTGCTCCAGATTTCTTTTGGTGCCAGTCCGCTCTCTTCAAGATGCACCTTGCGCAGATCAAACACGGCGCCCCGTCCGGCATCATTGGTCAGCTCAGGGAACGCATTCGACAGACCGCCCGCACCCACATCATGAATAGAGAGCACCGGGTTGTTTACACCCATCGCCCAGCAGGCATTGATCACTTCCTGCGCGCGGCGCTGCATCTCGGGATTGCCGCGCTGTACAGAGTCAAAATCCAGGTCCGCCGTGTTCGCTCCAGTCGCCATTGACGAAGCAGCACCGCCACCCATGCCAATGCGCATGCCGGGGCCGCCGAGCTGGATCAACAAGCTGCCGACCGGCAGCGCTTCTTTTTGGGTATGCAGGCCAGAGATATTGCCCAAACCCCCGGCAATCATGATGGGCTTGTGATAACCGTAAACCGTACCGCCGACATTCTGCTCGTAACTGCGGAAATAACCGGTCAGGTTCGGTCGGCCGAATTCGTTGTTGAATGCTGCGCCACCAATCGGGCCATCGATCATGATCTGCAGCGGCGACGCAATGCGTTCTGGCTTGCCGGTGATGCCTGACATGCCAGTTTCTTTGCGCTGCGAAGGCGGGGCATTGACGTCGCGAGCGTTCTCCCACTGGCGCACAGCATGTGGGATCATCAGGTTGGATACTGTGAAGCCGGTCAATCCCGCCTTGGGCTTGGCGCCACGGCCGGTCGCGCCTTCATCGCGAATCTCGCCGCCGGCACCGGTCGATGCGCCGGGAAACGGCGAAATCGCCGTCGGATGGTTGTGCGTCTCGACCTTCATCAGGATGTGTGTCGGCTCGTCGCTGCTCTGGTACTGCCAGCCCTGATCGGCGCGCGCATAAAACCGCGTGACGTTTGCTCCCTCGATCACGGATGCATTATCAGCGTAGGCAACGATGGTGCCTCTGGGGTTGAGCTGATGCGTGTTGCGGATCATCGCAAATAGCGAGCGATCCTGCCGCTGCCCGTCGATGGTCCAGTCGGCATTGAAGATCTTGTGCCGACAGTGCTCACTGTTCGCCTGCGCGAACATCATCAATTCCACGTCAGTCGGGTTGCGTTCCGCACGGTTGAATGCATCGAACAGATAATCGATTTCATCATCTGACAAGGCGAGGCCAAGCTCGGCATTCGCGTTTTCCAGCGCCTGCCTACCGCCTTTGATCATGTCGATATAGGCCAAAGACTGCGGCTCCAGTTCGCGGAACAGTCCGGCGGCATCAGAGGTGTCTCGCACCACGGTCTCGGTCATACGGTCGTGCAGCAGCGCGATGATCTCGGCGAGCTCGCTTGCGGCAAGCGTTTTTTTTCCGAGCAAGCCGGACTTCAGCTGAACGAAGTAGCGAATACCGCGTTCGATTCGGTGTACATGGCGCATGCCGCAGTTGTGCGCGATATCGGTGGCCTTGCTCGCCCAGGACGAGATGGTGCCGATACGCGGTATGACGATGAACGGTTCACCGGACTCTTCTCCGCTAAAGGGTTCGCCATAGGTGAGCATGGCAGAAAGCTGCTGTTTTTCTTCCTCGCTCAGTCCGGAGGGCGCATCAATGAAGTGACAGAAGCGCCCGGAGATTCCAGTAATCGCCGGATTGATGTCTTTCAGTTGTGATAATAAACGCTGTAAACGGAAGCCTGACAGGGCGCTGGAGCCCGGAAGAGTGAGCATGGCGAAGAAGCGGTTGGCGAGACGGGTTTCCCGGCGAAAAGTACGGCGCGGCCCCGTGTTCTCGGGTTGAATCGGCAAGCAACATTATACCGCGCACACCTTCTTTGCCCGTTAGCTGGATCACAGACCGGCGACCTTGGGCCCGAGGACCCAAGGCTCATGCTATCGTTGTTCTGGATAACAAAAAGTACGGTGCTTCAACCCCATCCTTCGATGCCGATCACTTCGCTTAACACCCAAAACCGCCGCGAGTTGATGCAGGCCAGCCTGGCCATCGCGCGTGAATCTTCGTCGGTCTACACTCAGCTGTATGTCGACGCGGCGCTGGCGGCTGCCGCGCACGCGGATGTGCTGCGGGTGACGGGTCAGCACCGCTCTCCACTGGCCGGATTGTCGGTATCGGTGAAAGATTTGTTCGATGTGGCGGGTGAAACCACGCTGGCCGGATCGATCGCATTGTGCGATGCGCCTCCCGCAGCATCGGATGCGGTCGTTGTCGCGCGCCTGCGCGCGGCGGGTTCGGCAATCATCGGCAAGACCAACATGACCGAATTCGCTTACTCGGGCGTGGGCATCAACCCGCATCACGGCACACCTGCTAACCCGGCTGATCCAACGCGTATCCCTGGCGGTTCGTCATCTGGTGCTGCGGTGTCGGTCGCCATTGGCAGCTGCGTGGCCGCGATCGGGTCGGATACCGGAGGCTCCGTGAGGATACCGGCCGCCTTATGCGGGCTGGTGGGTTTCAAGCCCACTATGCGCCGCGTGCCCGTGCGGGGCGCGCTGCCGCTGGCGCCCTCGCTCGACTCCGTAGGGCCAATTGCAGTGACCGTCGATGATTGTGTGCTGATCGATCGCGTGATCGCCGATGATCCACTCGATTTGCCCGCAGTGGAACTTGCCCAACTGAAGCTGGCTATCCCGGAAGATGTAGTGCTCGATGGAGTGGATAGTCAGGTGGCGAAGGCATTCACGGCGACCGTGTCGCGCCTGTCTGCTGCCGGTGCTCAGATCGTTGAAGTACCCATGCGGATGCTGGCTGAAGCAAAAGATCTTTATCTGATCTCACCCTACGAGGCCTACCCTTTTCACGAATCGCTGCTGTCCCAGCGCAAGCATGAATATGATCCTCGCGTTGTCTCGAGAATCTTGCTCGGTGCCGATGCGACGGACGAGGACCGAGACCGCTTGCGTCGCGCGCGCGAATCATGGCGCAAGGGATTGGAGCACGTTCTTGCAGGCTATGATGCGATGATCATGCCCACGGTGCCCATCGTTGCCCCCAAGACCGAGGCACTGCTCGCTTCCGACGACGCCTTTTTCGATGCCAATCGGCTGTTGCTGAGAAATACCTCCATCATTAATCTCTTGGATGGTTGCGCGATCTCACTACCGTGCCATCGCGAGGGTGATCTTCCGGTCGGTTTTTCGCTGGCGTCCTCGGCAATGAAAGACGCCCGTATCGCATCCATTGCTCGCCTTATGGAAGCACTGCTTGCGCCATCTCGTCTCGGATGAGCCTCTGTCGGCGATAGATCTTGTTCGCCAGCTGCTGCCCGTAGCGATCGCCAAGACCATACGCGCGTCGGGAAAGATCGCGGTTCTCGAACACTGCCACCACTTCGTTCATACCGCAAGCGAGCCAATACCGGGAGGTCGCTTCCATTTGCGCCACGCTATCGGGGGGGAACCTGCCTGAACCAAAATTGATGAACACCTTTCGATGATCGGTATCACTGAAAAATGCTTCGCCGCCTATCGCAGCCCAGCCGTTCACGGCGGGCAGCTGCGGATGTCCGCCGAATCCCCGCGCAGTGGTCGTACACGGCGTTAGCTCATGCAGAACATGAAGACCGTACTGATCAATCAGGAAGAGGTATTTGCCGGCGCGCCGATCATAGGGACCGCGAAGCAACGGAGGCAACTTGCACTCACCGGGCAGCAGATCGATGATGAAGGCATTCAGGGCGCTGGGTGAGCTATCCAGCAGATTGGCGCCGGTCGCTGGTTTCAGTGGGCCGATGCCGAAAATGGCTGGATTGCCGGGCAAGCTTGCGGGCAAGCGTTTTCCGGAGATCCTCTGCAGTTGCGCCAAGCGATCCCGGTAAGCCATGGTCTCCACTTCCAGCGCGTCTAGCGTATCGCTCTTGACGATCTCTACCGACCAAGGGGGCGCGAAACTTGAGCCCGAAGCTCTATCCGCTGTCATCAATGCACGAATATCGACCTTCGATGCTTTTTCGCGCTCACGCTCCCAAGCTGCCATCTGCGACTCAAGAAACGCACAATACGATGAGGCGGGCTCGCCGGATTTCCTGTTCGGCAGTGAACCTGGCGGCATTCTGATGTGAGCCGTATGATGACCCGTGTGAAAGGGAGCAGGCGAAGCGGTGATCGTGCGCTGCCGATGCGACGCGGATATTTTTCCGATGGCTTTCATGGCGAATGCTTCCTTCAATTTAAAATGTTGGGGTAAGCGCGACCGACATTTCTTTTTTTGCAATTCGCATGCCAAACATATTCGGAGATCGAACTTTTTATTCAAAGGGCGATTTATTTTTTTTGTGGCGTGCCAAATACACGGAGATCAATCCATGCACCATGTTAACGAGCGCAAAGAGTGCAGGCTGTTCAATTGCACCATGCAGATACCTTGACTGCTCCGGGTGCGGATTGTTTTAGAGCAGTTTTGCAGATACTCTAGAGGGCGTTGCTCGATTATTCTCCATGACAAGTAGCACTCTTCCTGCAAATTGAGTTAATCGAGCGGTTTTTCCTGAACTTGCAGGCACAGACCTGTCCCACGGCTACAGCAGAACTGCCGTGAGGTTCTTCAACAAGCTGGAGTCCAATGCGCGTAGCTGTAATCGGTGGCGGTGTTATCGGTGTATGCACTGCCTATTATCTGGCCGAAGCCGGCCATGAAGTCGCGGTGATCGAGCGATATGGCAATGTGGCCCAAGAGGCCAGCTTCGGCAACTTGGACCTGATGGGCCCGTCCGGACTGAGACTGTGGGCAACTCCAGGCGCTCCCGGCCGCGTGCTCTCCATGCTTTTTCGGCCCGAATCATCGCTTGCCTTCAGCGCACGCTTTGAGCCCGCTATGTGGCGTTGGCTCAAGCGCTCGATCTCGGAAACCTCACTCGGACGCTACAAACAGAACCAGCAGCGGCTCTACCGTCTTGCCAGTTACAACCAGGAACTGATGCAGCATCTGGTGCAGACGCATGATCTGGATTTCCAGCAGCGCAGCGGCATGATGATCATGTTTCGCACTGCCAAAGAATTGGAAATGGCACTACCCTACATGGAGTTGCTGGGCGAGTTTGGCTGTCGTAATGAATTGCTCGATATTGATGCCGCGCGCCAGCTTGAGCCAGCGCTGTCCGGGGAGACAAGCTTTCACTCGGCATTGCATGTACCGGACGACTGGGCTGGCAACTGTCCGCTGTTCGTTAGGCAGCTCAAGGCACTGTCACAAGATAAAGGCGTGGAATTTCATTTCAATTGCGAGGTACAGGCCATTCGTCCTGAGCTTGGCGGCGTCAGCCTGCTGATCGAGAACCGCCAGATCGATGCCGATGCCGTGGTGGTCGCAGCGGGCAGTGACAGCACGCGACTGCTTAAGGCTCTGGGTATCAGTCTTCCGGCGTACCCGGTCAAAGTGTACTCCGCATCGACTGCCATCCAAGAATTTGAGCTGGCGCCGGAAACTTCGGTGTTCGACGACACGTATCGGGTCGCCCTGACCCGTCTGGGCAAGCGGATTCGCATCGCCGGCTGCGCCGAGCTAGGTTCTTCCAATCTGGACCTTCATCAAAAGGCGATCAACACGCTGGTCAAGGTCGCGGATGACTGGTTCCCGAACGCCGCCAATTACCGAACTGCGAATTTCTGGACCGGCCCTGTGGCCATGTTGCCAGAAGGAGTGCCGCTGCTGGGTGCGACCCGTTACCCGAATCTCTTTGTCAACACCGGACAAGGCTCGGCATCATGGGCCATGGCCGCAGGCAGCGGCAAGCTGCTCGCCGACATGATCTCCGGCAGGCGCGCTGAAATCGATACCGACGGCCTCACACTGACCCGCTATGGCGACCGCATGCGCTGATCGCGCAGGCGACGGGCTCTACAGCATCTCCCAGATCCGGGCGATAGAACAGACCGCGCTGGCTGCCCTTCCTGAAGGTACGCTCATGCAACGCGCAGGCGCCGCCGTTGCCCGTGCGGCCAGCCAGCAGTTGATCTGCTCCTCGTCCAACGCTCGGCTTCTGGTTGTCGCCGGCCCGGGCAACAATGGCGGCGACGCACTGGAAGCCGCCGCCCGGCTCGCCTGCGACGGATATCAGGTGAGCATCGTGATGCCACTGATGCCCGCCAATGCCTCCCCAGAGGTCCAGCGCGCGCTCGACAAGGCCCATCAGAGCACTGCTCGCTTCATCACTGCGGAGTCACTGGCGGATTCGGACGGATGGGATTTGCTCATCGATGGGCTATTCGGTATCGGACTCACGCGTCCGCTTGATGGCGTGTTCGCCGCGCTGGCGGCCTACATGAATGCCCAACCCTGTCCCTGTCTGGCCATCGATGTGCCCAGTGGACTGGATGCTGATCACGGTACCGTCGTTGGCGGAACCAGCGCAGTGGCCGTGTGCGCCAGCACCACCGTCAGCTTTATCGCCAACAAGCCGGGCCTTCATACTGCAAATGGGCGAGATCACGCGGGCAACATCATCATCGACACACTAGAGATCGATGCCTCGCTGTATCCACTGCCTCTGGCGAAACTGAGTCAGCCGGCCATGTTTCGACACCTGGCAACACCGCGCTCGCATGCGTCCCACAAGGGCAGCTATGGTGATCTGGCGGTGATGGGCGGCGCCAGTGGCATGGGCGGTGCGGTACTGCTTGCAGCCCGCATGGGCGCGATGGCGGGCGCAGGACGCGTCTACGCCGGTTTCATTGAGGCCGTGCCCGCGTTCGATCCGCTGCATCCGGAGTTGATGTGTCGCGATGCCGATGCGCTGGCGCTATCCTCAGGCGCTGTGGTGGCGGGCCCAGGGCTCGGACAGTCGCGACACGCCCATGATGCGCTGGCCCGCGTACTGGCCAGCGAGCTGCCGACAGTGCTCGACGCCGATGCGCTCAACCTGATTGCTGCCGAGCCGGCATTGCAGCAGAAGACTCGCCTGCGTCGCGCGCCGACGCTGCTGACCCCTCATCCTTTGGAAGCTGCGCGACTACTCGGCACCGGCGCTGCCAGCATTCAATCTGACCGGCTTGGCGCAGCGCGCGAGCTGGCCGCATTTTTTTTGTCGACCGTGATACTCAAGGGGTCGGGTACCGTGATCGCCGATCACGACGGACATCTGGTAATCAACACCACAGGCAATCCGGCGCTGGCGACTGCCGGCACCGGTGATGTGCTTTCAGGACTGTGCGGCGCGTTGCTGGCTCAGCACTGGCCGGTGTGGGAGGCTGCGCTGGCTGCCGTGTGGCTGCACGGTGCCGCAGCAGACAAGATGGTCAGCGAAGGTACAGGCCCGCGAGGACTCACCGCGGGCGAGCTGATGCCCAACATACGTGCATTGCTGAATCAGCTCGATAGCGGTTGAGCGCTGTCTGCGACAAGCCGGCCCGCCGAGATGGTCAGCGTCCGTTCGCAACGCGCGGCAATCGACGGGTCATGTGTGACCAGCACCAGTGTCGATCCTTGCTCGCGGTTGAGCGTGAACATCAGCTCGATCACCGACTCGCCAGTGGCTGCGTCAAGGCTGCCGGTAGGCTCATCGGCCAGGAGTAGTGGCGGATCGGTCACGAAGGCACGGGCCAGCGCGACACGCTGCTGCTCACCACCAGATAAAAATTTCGGATAGTGCCGCAATCTCTGCGCCAGCCCGACACGGGCCAGCATCTGCTCTGCTTTCTGGCGCGCGTGCGGATCGGCGCGCAGTTCGAGTGGCAGCATCACGTTTTCCAGCGCGGTCAGGTGAGAGAGCAACTGAAATGACTGGAAAACGAATCCCAGTTGCGACTTGCGAAGTGCCGCGCGCCCATCTTCATCGAGCGCGTACAGATCTGCACCATTGATCAATACTTTGCCAGATGAGGGCAAATCCAGCCCGGCCAGCAAGCCGAGGAGCGTCGATTTGCCCGAGCCCGACGCACCGATCAGCGCGACCGTCGAACCAGACCGCACGGTAAAATGGACATCATCAAGTATCGTCAGTTCGCCACTGGCATCGGCGACTCGCTTGGTGAGTCCGGTCACATCGATCAACGGCGGCGGCAGGGAGTTTTCGGGCATGCAGGATCAATCAGAAGAGGGACTGCGTTCAACAGAGCGTGCATTCAGAATCGCCGGCTTTAGCGCATTCAACACCGTTCGCGCCATTCGCCGATTTTGCGCGTTGTTCTGTCGCTCGGCACGTGCGCTGATGCTGGCAGCCCTGCTGGGTCCCGGGCTGCTTGCATCTAGCAGCGCGCATTCTGCAACAAAAAACGTGCTCGTGCTCGGCGACAGCCTGTCAGCAGAGTATGGGCTGCCGCGTGGAACTGGCTGGGTCAGCCTGCTCGATAAACAACTCAGAGCGGAAAAGATTTCATTTGGCGTGGTCAATGCCAGTATCAGCGGCGAGACAACCGCCGGCGGCAAGACTCGGCTACCCGCTTTGCTGGAACAGCACAAGCCGGCGATCGTTATCCTTGAGCTGGGGGGCAATGATGGCTTGAGAGGCTTGTCTCTGGCTGCCACGCAATCCAATCTGCGTGAGATGATCACGGCGTCGACTGCCAGCGGCGCCAGAGTACTCCTGGTTGGCATGCGCCTGCCACCCAACTACGGCGTCGATTACAGCAAACGCTTTGCCGCCATGTACCAGGGACTGGGGCGAGAAAAATCCGTCAAGCTGGTGCCTTTCATGCTGGAAGGACTGGAAGATACCGAGCAGTATTTCCAACCGGATCGGATTCATCCCAACCAGAAAGCGCAACCCATCATGCTCGACAATATCTGGCCGGCACTGCGCACTTTGCTCAAATAAAAAACAAACAGATACGCCCCTCTGACTGCCTGATGAAATATCCCGTCCTGCTCTCTGCCGGCGAGGCGCTGTCCGACATGGCAGCATTCGATACGGTCATCGATGTGCGTTCCGAGTCCGAGTTCGCGCTCGATCACGTTCCCGGCGCAATCAATTGCCCGGTGCTGCATGATGATGAACGCGTGAAGGTCGGCACGCTGTACAAGCAGGACAGTCCGTTCAAGGCAAAGAAAATCGGCGCAGCCATTGTCGCGCGTAATATTGCATCGCACCTCGAGTCGCGTTTTTCCGATCACCCTAAAAGCTGGCGACCGCTGGTCTATTGCTGGCGGGGCGGCAATCGCAGCGGCGCGATGGCGCATATTCTGGCCAAGATCGGCTGGCCGGCAGTACAGCTCGAAGGCGGCTACAAGGCCTACCGCCAGCACATGGTCACTCAAATCGACGAGATGGCTGGGCGCTATCGTTTTCAGGTCGTGTGTGGCACCACGGGAAGCGGCAAGAGCCGTTTGCTGGGAACGCTCGCGGCGATGGGTGCCCAGGTACTGGATCTAGAAAAGCTCGCGGCCCACCGAGGTTCTCTCCTCGGCGGCCTTCCGGGCGAGCCCCAGCCCACGCAAAAAATGTTCGAGAGCCAGATCTGGCAGACGCTTCGCCAGTTCAATCAGGAGCGATGGGTCTACGTGGAATCGGAGAGCAAGAAGATCGGCAATCTGCGCGTACCCGAAAAACTGATGGAATCGATGCGGGCATCAGCCTGCATACGGATCAACATCAGCGATGCGAATCGCGTTCAACTACTGATCGAGGATTATCCTCATCTGGCGACCGACATGGCACAGCTGATGTCGCAACTAGAGCACCTGACGCCTCTGCACGGCCGACAGAAAATCGATGCATGGCGCGCGCTGGCGGAATTGGGGGACATATCGGCTCTGGTGGAAGCGCTGCTGACGCAGCATTACGATCCCGCCTATCTGAAATCGATCAACCGCAATTTCAGCGGCTACCATAACGCACGCGCGGTCAACTTGCAGGATATCTCTGCTGATGCTTTTGGCTCGGCGGCCGCGACACTACTCAGCGACGTCATCTGAGATAAGCGACACTCTAAGCGCTCGAGCATCTTGCCGAAAACTTCAGAAAGATGCTACCGAAGTGATCCGATCTGAACTTTACTTGATGGGTGTCTGTTGCGGCTTGGCAGCGGGTACTGGTGCAAGGATCTCTGCTTTCGCACGCTTCTTGACCACGCCAAGATAGGCAGCCATCTCCTGCGCGGCAACGAATTCATTCACCTGCTGCTGCTCGGCCTTCATCGCGGCCTCATCGCCCGCTTCTTCAGTCACCTTGCTGATCTTGAAGATGCGGTAGCCCATACCACCGAGATCCACGCCGACATAGGCAGGCAACTTGGCTGGGTTGGCTTTCATGATCGCAGTCAACGCAGGAGGTGGCAGCCCTCCCGCGCTGTTTCGCGATACCGGCTTGGACGCACCGAAATCGGCGCTACCACCGTTCCTGAGCTCGGCCAATTTGGCTTCGCCAGCGGCGATCGCGAGTTTCTCTGCCTCGATCGCGATGACGGTCTCCTCGACCTGTTTTCTTACCTGCTCCAGCGGAATGCGTGTGACGGGTTTGTAGTCGACCACATGTCCGGCAATCAAAAAGCGCGGACTGACTTCGATCGCTTCGGTATTACGCTTTGATTTCGTCGATTCGTCAGAGAACAGCGCACTCAGGAATTTGGCCTGGTTGAAGGCTGCGGTCTTTGGCAATGACGGGTTGGGCTTGCGGGTCAGGCCGCTGATGGTCTCGATCCTGAGACCCAGCTTGTCAGCAACCGGCTTGAGGCTATCCGATTGCTCATACACCATGTTGGTGAAGATCTCAGCCATTTCCGCGTACTTCTTTCCGGCTTGCTGGCGGCGCAGGTCATCGGCGATATTGGCCCTTACTTCCGTCAGGGGACGGACGGTTGCCGGTTTGATCGCCGTGACACGGATGATGTGAAATCCGAAGTCTGACTGCACCACGCTGCTGATCTCGCCTTCTTTCAGCGCGTAGGCCGCATCCTCAAAGGGCTTGACCATCATGCCCTTGCCGAAGAAATCCAGATCGCCGCCGCGCTCGGCAGATCCGGGGTCCTGCGAGTTCTCTTTCGCCAGTTTGGCAAAGTCGTTCGGATTCTTGCGCAACTGCTCGAGCAGTTTTTCTGCCTTCGCTTTGGCAGCTGCCTTGTCGGCCGCCGCAGCTTCACGGCCTGAACTAATTAGAATGTGGCTCGCGCGGCGCTGCTCATCCGTGCGGTAGCGCGCGAGATTCTGTTCGTAATACGTCTTGATATCAACGTCGGTGATCTCGATACGCGACTCGACGATATCGGGATTGAGCACAACGACCTCTGCCTTGATCGTCTCGGGCTGTTCGTATTGTGAAGGATGCTTGTTGTAGTGCTCCTCGACCATCGCGTCCGTTGGCTTGACCTGGGAACGGAAAGACTGCGGCGGGAAAGACAGTTCCTGTACCTCGCGGACCTGCTGGTTCAGTGCAGAGATACGCGCTGAGACAGATTTCGGAGAGAATGCCGTGCCCTGCACGACGGCATTGATCTGCTGCACGGCCATGTCATGCCGAAGGCCTGCCTCGAACTTCTCGGGCGTCAAGCCCTGCGCTGCGAGGAGCTGCTGGTAACGCTCCTTGTTGAATTGTCCGTCCGGATCTCTCAGACCGGGAATCTCGAGAATGGTCTTGCGCAGCGTGTCGTTTGATACCGTCAGATGGTTGTCCATCACATGCGCTGACAACGCCTTTTGCGCGACCAGATTTTCGAGCACACCCTGACGCGCCTCTGGATTGTCGAGCATCGCCGGATTGAACTGCTCACCGAACACTTGCTTGAAGCGTTCAACCTGACGCGCCTGTGCCGCCTCCCATTCGCGCTGAGTGATGCTCTGACCAGCGACTTTGGCGACTGGAGGCTCGCTGCTGTCCATGCGCAGATAGCTCTCGATGCCAAAGAAGGCAAACGAAGGGAGAATGATCAGAAGCAGCAGGAACTGCATCAGACGCTGATGGTTACGGATGAATTCAAGCATGTGCAAGTACTCTGTGAAGTCTCTGACCGATCGCTGATACGCAACCGGAACTCGTTCTAATGGACTGCCCTTGGACTACTCTGTCGGACTGCATATGAAAAAAGGCGAACACAGGGTTCGCCTTTTTGGTTTTGGCGGAGTGGACGGGACTCGAACCCGCGACCCCCGGCGTGACAGGCCGGTATTCTAACCGACTGAACTACCACTCCAATACTACGTGCACTGCTTCGTGGCTGCTTGGTGGGTGCTGAGAGGCTCGAACTCCCGACCTACGCCTTGTAAGGGCGCCGCTCTACCAACTGAGCTAAGCACCCCTGAAACTCCGCTTGCATTGATCGCTCGTTTCGACTTAGTCAGCCAACTCCGACGTTGTCACGACGTCGGAAAAACCGCTAGTTTAGCGCATCTTTCAAAGCTTTGCCAGGCTTAAATTTCGGTACCTTGGATGCATTGATCTTGATCTCCTCTCCGGTGCGCGGGTTGCGGCCCGTGCGAGCAGCGCGGGCGGTGACGGCAAAGGTCCCGAAACCAGCCAGGGTCACTGAACCATCATGCTTCAGTGTAGTGGTTATCGATTCAATTACGGCCTCCAGCGCGCGGCTGGCAGAAGCCTTGGAGATGTCCGCCGCTTTGGCGATTTCATCTATCAGTTCAGTTTTGTTCACTGACTCCCCCTGGGACGTGTTGTTGAATTTGTTCCCGCTGTCGGAACGCTTGCACTATGCGACAGCACGATGTGCAGAGTTATCTGCACTGAATATTAGACTCGTCGCCACCCGTTAGTGTCAAGAAATTTACCTGATAACACCATCCAAAAAAGATGAATTTCCGACCTAACAAACCTTACAAAACAAACCAAAAATGTCACAAACTCTCCGAAACATTTAGTTTGCGATCACAAAACACTGCTAACTCGTTGATTACGCAAGTCTTGCACATCCTATGTCCGGCTTTGCTCTTGCACAGCACAAAAAGTCTTGTCGAAAGAATTTCAACTGGCATAAAAATTTTGCATCAAAAAAGCGCTCCGTGGAGCGCTTCTTGATGGTGCTTGAACAGGCTCAGTGCTTGACTACCGGTGCCTTCGATTTTTCTTCTGAAGAAGCAACCGCAGGCGCTGGTGCGGCTTCTTCATCGGTCAGTGGCACTGGCTGACGCTCCAGCGCGATTTCAAGCACCTTGTCGATCCATTTGACTGGCACGATTTCGAGGCGGTTTTTCACGTTTTCGGGAATCTCTGCGAGGTCTTTCACATTCTGATCGGGAATCAGCACCGTCTTGGTGCCACCGCGCAGCGCAGCCAGTAGTTTTTCTTTCAGCCCACCAATCGGTAGCACCTCGCCGCGCAATGTGATCTCGCCTGTCATCGCCACATCCGCGCGTACCGGAATACCGGTGAATACCGACACCAATGCCGTGGTCATTGCAATACCAGCCGATGGGCCATCTTTCGGTGTCGCGCCTTCAGGCACATGAATATGAATGTCGGTCTTGTCGAACACATCGTTTTTGATACCCAACACCTTGGACCGGCTGCGCACCACAGTGCGCGCTGCCTCAATGGATTCTTTCATCACATCGCCCAGGGTGCCAGTACGGATGACATTACCCTTGCCCGGCATGGTCATCGCTTCGATAGTGAGCAGATCACCGCCGACTTCCGTCCATGCCAGACCGACCACTTGCCCGATTTGATTATCTTTTTCGGCGACGCCATAGTCATAGCGGCGCACACCAAGAAGCTTGCCGAGATTCTTGCTGGTGACGGTGATTTTCTTCTCCTGCTTTTTGAGCAGCAGCATCTTGACCACCTTGCGGCAGATCTTGGAGATTTCCCGCTCGAGCGAGCGAACGCCAGCCTCCCGCGTGTAGTAGCGGATGATGTCGCGCACTGCCGATTCGGCGACGCTGATCTCGTTATCCTTCAGACCATTGTTCTTGATCTGTTTCGGCAATAGATAACGCTGGGCGATGCTGGTCTTTTCATCCTCGGTGTAACCCGAGAGGCGAATAACCTCCATCCGGTCGAGCAGCGCCATGGGGATATTCAGGGAGTTCGCGGTCGCGACAAACATCACGTCCGAGAGATCAAAATCGACCTCGACGTAGTGATCCGCAAACGTGTGGTTCTGCTCGGGATCAAGCACCTCGAGCAGCGCCGATGCCGGATCGCCGCGGAAATCCTGGCCGAGCTTGTCGATCTCGTCGAGCAGGAACAGCGGGTTGCGAACGCCCGTTTTGGTCAGGCTCTGCAGGATCTTGCCCGGCATGGAGCCTATGTAGGTACGACGATGGCCGCGAATCTCGGCCTCGTCACGCACACCACCTAGCGCCATGCGAACGAACTTACGGTTCGTCGCACGCGCAATCGATTGTCCAAGCGAGGTCTTGCCAACCCCCGGTGGGCCAACAAAGCAGAGGATGGGCGCTTTGACTTTGTCGACTCGCTGTTGCACGGCGAGATATTCGAGGATCCGCTCCTTGATCTTATCGAGTCCGTAGTGATCGTCCTCGAGTACTTTCTCTGCATGGGTCAGGTCATTGTTGACCTTGGATTTTTTACGCCACGGAAGACCTATCAGCACATCAATGTAATTTCGCACCACAGTGGCCTCGGCCGACATGGGTGACATCAGCTTGAGCTTCTTGAGTTCACTTTGTGCCTTCTCGCGTGCTTCTTTAGGCATCTTTGCGGCAATGATCTTCTTTTCCAAATCTTCGAGATCTGCACCTTCTTCGCCTTCGCCGAGTTCTTTCTGAATCGCCTTGACCTGCTCGTTCAGGTAGTACTCTCGCTGAGATTTTTCCATCTGGCGCTTCACCCGACCACGGATGCGCTTCTCAACCTGCAGAATGTCAAGCTCGGCTTCAAGTTGACCGAGCAAGTGTTCGTGGCGCTTGGCGACGTTGAAGATTTCGAGAATGACTTGTTTTTGCTCTAGCTTCAGAGGTAAGTGCGCGGCAATAGTATCGGCAAGCCGGCCGGCATCATCGATGCCTGCGAGCGAGGTAAGGATCTCCGGCGGTATCTTTTTATTGAGCTTTACATATTGATCGAACTGCTGGACGATCGCGCGACGCATCGCCTCGACCTCGGACTCGTCGCCCGGCTCGGATTCAACTGGCGACAAATCGGCCATGAAGTGCGTATCGACTTCGGTGATCTGATGGATACGCGCGCGTTGCGCGCCCTCGACCAGCACCTTCACGGTGCCATCGGGCAGCTTTAACATTTGCAAGATGTTGGCGATACAGCCGATTTCATAGATGTCATCAGCGGAAGGCTCATCCTTGGCGGCCGCCTTTTGCGCGGCGAGCATGATGCTCTTGCCCTGCTCCATCGCAGCCTCGAGTGCCTTGATGGATTTGGGACGACCAACGAACAGCGGTATCACCATATGCGGGAACACCACCACATCGCGCAGGGGAAGCAAGGGCAATTGGGTGGGTTCGGAAAATTGGGAAGTGATCGTCATTGCGAGCCTTTTGATAAAACCTGGAGCTTATGTTGGCATGTTTTGGCCAATCACAAGTCCCATACCTGCCAAACCTTACAACAGCTAATGCATTTTCGCCTTAAAAACCTGACAAATCGGCCCTTTACCCCTGTTTATCGCCGGAGAATGCGTGGGAAAGCGCACTGGCAGGCGACAGCGGGATCCGTTTCCACCAAGCAAGCGCCCGAAGCTCGCTGGGAGCGCCTTGCGATGTACGCCGGAATGCATTGTTGTTGAGTCGATTGTACTTTGTTTGTTCAAAAAACTGACGAAAGACAGCGTTTTTAATCAGTTTTTTGCGATTTTTGCAGGGTTTTGACGAGTAGACAGCCAAGGTGGGGCGAAGCGGCGCGCCGGGTTTACTTTGCGCCGGAGACTTTGGGCTGTTCGTGGTAGATCAGCAGGGGCTTCGCACCATTCGTGATCGTGTTCTCGTCAATCACGACCTTGGCGACATTTTGCTCATTTGGCAATTCAAACATCACATCGAGAAGTGCATGCTCAACGATCGAACGCAACCCTCGGGCGCCGGTCTTGCGAGCCAGTGCCTTCCTGGCGATCGCATGCAGCGCCGCAGGACGCACCTCGAGTTCAGCACCTTCCATCTCGAGCAGCTTCGAGTACTGTTTGATGAGTGCGTTCTTGGGTTCAAGCAGAATCTGTATCAGTGCCTCTTCCGTGAGCTCGGACAAGGTTGCCACGACGGGCAAGCGGCCAACCAGCTCGGGAATGAGACCAAACTTGATCAAGTCCTCCGGCTCCGCGCCGGTCATGACTTCGCTCGCTGTGCGCTCCGACTGGGTCTTCACCTCGGCAGAGAAACCGATGCCGCTTTTCTCGGAGCGATTGGAAATGATCTTTGCGAGACCATCAAACGCACCGCCACATATGAACAAGATGTTGGTCGTATCGATTTGCACGAAATCCTGGTTCGGGTGTTTGCGTCCACCCTGCGGCGGCACTGAGGCCATCGTGCCCTCGATCAGTTTGAGCAGCGCCTGCTGAACCCCTTCACCGGATACATCGCGCGTGATCGACGGATTGTCCGACTTGCGTGAGATCTTGTCGATCTCGTCAATATAGACAATACCCTTCTGAGCTTTCTCCACTTCGTAATTGCAGTTCTGAAGCAGCTTCTGAATGATGTTCTCGACATCCTCACCCACATAGCCGGCCTCGGTCAGCGTAGTGGCATCGGCAATCACGAAAGGCACATTCAGCATGCGTGCCAACGTTTGCGCGAGCAGGGTCTTCCCCGAACCCGTTGGGCCAATCAGCAGGATGTTGCTCTTGGCAAGCTCGACTTCGTCTTTTTTGCCCAAATGACGCAGGCGCTTGTAGTGGTTATATACCGCGACCGACAGTGTGCGCTTAGCGGTCTCTTGTCCGATCACATATTGGCCGAGTAAGTCGCAGATTTCCTGAGGGGTCGGAAGGTCCGATTTCGGCGTGGCAACCGTCTCGACCGTGGAGGCTTCGTCCCGGATGATGTCATTGCAAAGATCAATACATTCGTCGCAGATGAATACCGATGGGCCGGCGATCAGCTTTTTAACCTCGTGCTGGCTCTTCCCGCAGAATGAGCAGTAGAGCAACTTTTCGCCGCTGGACGACTTTTTTTCGGACATGGACTGACCAGAAATGGTGAATTTGAGTCGATCTTACCTGCGAAATCAGAATCCGTCACGCAGGGCCACCGCCTCCCCTGGCAGCAATGTTTTACCGGGAAGACAACTGTTATAAAATTACTATGCTCAAGTGCGGTGGGTCAAAACCTTGTCGATCATTCCGTATTCGACCGCCTGCTCGGCGGACATGAAGTTGTCGCGGTCGGTGTCACGGCTGATCTGCTCGATATCGCGACCGGTCTTCTCGGAGAGGATGCTGTTGAGCCGCTCGCGCAGGTAGAGAATTTCGCGAGCCTGGATCTCGATGTCAGACGCCTGCCCCTGTGCACCGCCCAGAGGCTGGTGGATCATCACACGGGAATTCGGCAGCGAAAAACGCTTGCCCTTGGCACCGGCGGCCAGCAGGAAAGCACCCATTGAGGCTGCCAGCCCGGTGCACAGGGTGGAGACGTCCGGCTTGATGAACTGCATAGTGTCGTAAATCGCCAGACCGGCCGAGACCGAACCGCCGGGCGAGTTGATATACAGAGAGATGTCTTTGTCCGGATTCTCGCTCTCAAGGAAAAGCAGCTGCGCGACCACCAGGTTCGCCGTCTGGTCATTCACCGGGCCCACCATGAAGATCACGCGTTCCTTCAGTAGACGAGAGTAAATGTCATAAGCGCGCTCGCCACGGCCGCTCTGCTCGATCACCATGGGCACCATGCCTAGCATCTCGGTATCAATTGCAGATTTGCGATAAACGCTGTCTACCATAGTCATTCCCATCTTCTAACGTTGAGTGGCGGTCAGGCTGGCGGCGCGTTAGCGTTCAGTCCTGCGAGTTGTTCATCAGATCGTCAAACGGTACCGTCGTTTCCTTGATCTTGGCTTTTTCCAGCACAAAATTCACCACATTCTCTTCGAGCACTAGCGCTTCAACTTCGGCAATACGGTTGCGGTCACTGTAGTAATACTTGATGACTTGCTGCGGATCTTCGTAGGCCTTCGAGAAGTCTTCGATATAGGTCTTGATCTGATCGGGAGTCGCACTGAGCGAATTTGCTTTGACCATTTCGGACAAGATCAGACCCAGACGAACGCGGCGGTCTGCCTGCTGCGTGAACAGGTCAGCGGGGAAAGGCATGTCTTTCACATTGACGCCGCGCTGACGCATGTCTTCGCGGGTCATATCGGCCAGACGCTCAGCATCCTGCTCCAACAGAGACTTGGGAACGTCCAACTCGGCCACTTTCAGCAGCGCATCCATCACGCTCTGCTTGGTGCGCGATTTGACGCGGCTGCCGACTTCGCGTTCCAGATTCACGCGAATATCGTCGCGCATTTTTTGCAGATCACCATCGGCGATGCCCAGACTCTGGGCGAACTCGTTATTTACCTCGGGCATGTGCGCCCATTCGACGTTCTTCACGGTTATCGTGAATTCTGCGGTTTTGCCGGCAACATCTTTGCCGTGGTAGTCCTCGGGAAAGTCGAGCGGGAAAGTACGGCTCTCGCCGACTTTCAGGCCAAGGGTGGCTTTTTCGAAATCCGCCAGCATGCGGCCCTCACCCAGCACGAAAGAGAAATTGTCTGCCTTGCCACCAGCGAACTCAACCCCATCGATCGTGCCAACGAAATCGATGGTCACGCGGTCGCCATTCTGCGCGGAGACATCCGCACCACCGTCGCCGTGCGCATGATGCTCTCCCTTGGTATGGAAGTGGACGCGCTGCTTGCGCAGGATATCGATGGTCTTGTCGATCTCGGCATCGGTGATGTCAGAGCGGCTTTTCTCGATTTCGATCGACGACAGGTCACCGATCTTCACTTCGGGGTAGATCTCGAAGGTCGCCTGGAACACCAACGAGCCTTCGACACTGGCGCCCTCTTTCGGCTCGATGCGCGGATAACCAGCGACTCGAAGGTTGTTCGATGCCGCTGTCGTCGCGAATGCGCGGCCCACGGTATCGTTCAACACTTCGTTCTCGACCATCGGGCCATACTGTGCAGCGATCATCTTCATCGGCACTTTGCCGGGCCTGAATCCGGGCGCCTTGGCCGTCCGGGCACGCACTTTCAGCCGCTTCTCAACCTCGGCGTTAATCTCAGCCAGAGGCACGGTCAGCGTCACGCGGCGTTCGAGTTTTTCAAGGGTTTCGACTTCAGTTGACATGCGCTTCGTCCAAAAATGTTAATCAGAACCGTGGTGCGAGGAGGGGGACTCGAACCCCCACACCATTGCTGGCGTCAGGACCTAAACCTGGTGCGTCTACCAATTTCGCCATCCTCGCGGCTATCGGGCGCGGCATTTCGGAAGAGCCGCTGACCCGACACAGTTTCAACAAAAGCAAAGGGCGACCCAGCGTCAAGAGCGGTCGCCCTGCGTTGCCATTGTGGTGGCTGTGACTCCAGACCGAATTTTACTGGAAAATCAAGCAAAATGCTCCGGTTGTACACCCCGCTGTCACAGCAACGGGGGGAGATTTTGCTTCGTTCCCGGTCATCGCGCCACAGGGGAAACCGGGCGCTTCACCCTGAACCACGCCGCATACAGCGCGGGCAGGAACAGCAGCGTGAGCACGGTTGCCACGATCAGCCCGCCCATGATTGCCACGGCCATCGGCCCCCAGAACACCGAGCGTGACAGCGGAATCATCGCCAGCACCGCCGTGGCCGCCGTCAGCATGATGGGGCGACAGCGCCGGACGACTGAACCCACGATCGCATCCCAGGCCGGGATCCCGGCCTCGATATCTTGCTCGATCTGATCAACCAGAATGACAGAATTTCGGATGATCATCCCGAACAGTGCAATGACCCCGAGCTGCGCGACAAAGCCGAAAGGACGCTGCAAGATCAACAGCGCCATCGCCGCGCCCGCTACGCCCAACGGTCCCGTCAGGAACACCAGTACCGAGCGTGAAAAGCTGTGCAGCTGCAGCATCAGCAAAGTGAAAACAATAAAAATTACCAGGGGCACATTGGCCGCGATGGATTCCTGCGCCTTGCCGCTATCGGCAATCGCGCCCTCCAGACTGATCTTGTAGCCCAGCGGCAGCTTCGCACGCAGGCCATCCAGCTGCGGATCGATCTGCATCGAGACAGTTGGCCCCTGAATGCCGTCGGCCACATCGGATTGCACTGTGATCGCCCATTCGCGACCATAGCGCCATATGACGCCAGGCTCCCAGACGAAACGCGGTGTCGCCAGTTGCGAGAGCGGAACTGCACGGCCACTGGGCGTCGGTATGCTGGCGTTGCTGAGCGCGGTGATCGTGCTGCGTTCCTCCACCGGTTGCCGCATCACGATATCGATCAGCTTGTCACCGGTGCGGAACTGCCCGATGGTCGAGCCACTGAGTATCGTGTTCGCCGCCCGCATCACCGTCTGAGAGCTAATGCCCATCGCTCTGAGCTTGTCCTGATCCAGATCGATGCGAAGCACCTTGACCGACTCGTTCCAGTTGTCGTTCACACCGATCGCATACGGGTTGTTGCGCATGATCGCCTTGACCTCATCGGCGATCACTCTCACCTTGTCGATCTCGGTACCCGTCACACGGAACTGCACCGGGTAAGGCACGGGCGGACCGTTCGGCAGCAATTTCACCCGACCCCGAACCTCGGGGAAATCCGTTTTGAACGCCTGAACAATCTTCAGGCGCAGCGCCTCGCGCGATCTCGCATCCTTTGGCAGCACGACGATTTGCGACACATTCGTCTGTGGGAAAATCTGGTCCAGCGGCAGATAAAAGCGCGGGCTGCCCGTGCCGACATAGCTCGTGACACTGTCCACGCCGGGTTGCTGTGTGATGAATCGCTCGAATTTTTTCGCCTGTGCCTCAGTCGCCTGATAAGACGAACCCTCGGGAAGCCACAGCTCGACCATCAGTTCAAGACGGCTGGAATCCGGAAAGAACTGCTGCTCAATGAATTTGAAGCCAAACACCCCCAGGAAAAATCCGGTCAGCGTCAGCATGATCGTGGTCTTGCGCCAATCCACGCACCAGTTCACTACACGCCGCAAGCGCGTGTAGAACGGGGTATCGAAGAGCTCATGATGACCATCCGCTGTTGTCGCCGGCTTCACTCGCAACAACACGTAACCGATGTAAGGCGTGAAAAGCACGGCGGCGAACCACGAAATCAGCAAGGCAATCGCATTCACCGAGAACATCGAAAAGGTGTACTCGCCCGCAGCGGACTTTGCAAAACCGATCGGCAGGAAACCGGCCGCCGTAATCAACGTGCCGGTCAGCATGGGCATCGCGGTGGAGGTGTAGGCGAAGGTCGCTGCATCGAAACGAGACAAACCTTCTTCCATTTTGCGCACCATCATCTCCACTGCGATGATTGCGTCATCGACCAGCAGACCCAGTGCAATGATCAGCGCGCCCAGCGAAATTTTGTGCAGGTCGATGCCAAAGATACGCATCGCGAGAAACGTTGCGGCCAGCACCAGAGGAATTGTCAGCGCAACGACCAGCCCGGGACGTACATCAATGCGTAACGGTTGGGTGTGCAAGCCCAGCGAGATAAAACTCACGGCCAGTACGATGAGAACCGCTTCAGCCAGCACCTTCAGGAATTCATTCACCGAGGAACTGACCGCGCGAGGCTGATCAGCGACGCGCTCTAGCGTGATACCGATCGGGAGCTTGGCGCGTAGCTGTTCGGCGGCGGTATCAAGATGATGTCCCAGCTCGATGATGTCGCCGCCCTTTTCCATCGACACGCCCAGCCCGATCACTTCCCTGCCGTTGTAGCGTAGCTTGTCGCGCGGCGGGTCCGCATAGCCGCGCGTGATGGTCGCGAAATCACCTAGCCGGAAACTGTTGCCGTTCGCACGCAGCGGCAAGTTCTCCAGGTCTTTCGCGGTCATCAGAGCGCCCGTCACACGCACCTGCAAGTTATCGGTGGGTGTCACGAGGACGCCGCTGCCTTCGACGGCGTTTTGCGCATTGATCTGCGCGATCACGCTGTCGACAGGAATGCCAAGCTGCGCGAATTTTTTTGTCGAGAAATCGATGTACAACTTTTCGTCTTGTACGCCGTAGAGCTCCACTTTGGAAACTGCGGGTACCGATAGCAGCTGCTGACGCACGAAGTCTGCGTAATCTTTCACCTCGGCATGACTGAAGCCGTCACCCGACAGCGCAAAGATGGAACCAAAGGTGTCGCCAAATTCGTCATTAAACAAAGGGCCCTGCACGCCCGACGGCAACGTGCTGCGGATGTCGCCAATCTTTTTCCGTACCTGATACCAGACCTGAGACACCTCTCTCGGTGGTGTCGATTCGCGCAACTCAATGATGATCAGTGTTTCGCCCGGCTTGGAGTAGCTGCGTATCTTGTCGATGTATGGCGTCTCCTGAAGTTTTTTCTCCAGCTTGTCGGTCACCTGCTCTGCCATCTGCACCGAGCTGCTGCCCGGCCAGTACGCGCGAATCACCATCGCGCGGAAGGTGAATGGCGGATCTTCGTCCTGCCCGAGTTTGCTGTAACTCATGACGCCGCCGAGCAGCAGCACCACGATCAGATAACGAATGAATGGTATGTGCTCCAGCGCCCAGCGGGAGAGATTCAGTCTGCCTTTCATTTTCCAGCCCCGGCGTCCGGCTTGCCGGTCTCAACCGCCGGAGCTTTCGCAGACAACTCGTCACCGAGCAAACTGACCTTTTGTCCCACCTGCAGCTGATTGACGCCAGCGGTCACGACCACCTGCCCGGGGCTCAGGCCAGAGGCCACCAGCAACTCATTACCATTGGTACCGGCGACTTGCACCGCGACCAGCGAGACCTTGCCACCGTCTACCACCCAGACCGCCGTGCCCTCTTGCTGCCGGACCAGGGCCGATAGCGGCAAGCGGATTGCGGCCGGCGCAGGTACCGCAAATTGCACCGTCGCCGTCATGCCCAGCCGGACATCCGCCCCCGCCTTGGGCAACGCGATCTTCGCCGTGTAGGTTCGAGTCGCCGGATCCGCGACGGGCGAGAGCTCGCGCAGCTTGCCCTCCATCGGCGAACGCGGATTAGCCCAGGTGCGCACCGTCAGATTGCTCACCTGACGCAGTGCATCGACCTGGTCCTCGGGGATACTGACTCGGACTTCCTTGTCACCAGCACGTGCAAGCCTGATCACGGGGACGCCAGCGGCGACCACCTGTCCGACCTCGGCATCAATGCCAGTGATCACGCCCGCTGCATCGGCGTACAGGTTGTTGTAGCCACTCTGATTGGTCTGGATTTTCAAGGCGGCGCTGGCCTGCTCATGGGAGGCGAGCGCCGATTGGTAGGCCGCTTCTTTCACATCAAGCAGCGCCTGACTGACAAAGTTCTTCTGGCGCAGTTCTCGATAACGCTGCGCCTCGGCACGCGCCAGCGACAAGTTGCTATCGGCTGCGCTGACTGCTGCCTTCGCCTGTGATTGCGCAAGCTGAAGGTCCGCAGGGTCAAGCTGCATCAGCAACTGGCCACGCTTGACCAGGCTCCCGATCTCGACCTGTCGCCCGATCAGCTTGCCACCGACGCGAAAACCCAGTCGTGATTCGTAACGCGGCTGAATGTCGCCTGAGAGCTCCACCAGCGCACGATTTTCAGCAGGCGCAACCGTCACGGTCCGAACCGGTCGCACTATCTCGACTCGCTCGATCGGCTTGGAGCAGGCTGCCAGGGCGAGCACCAGCGAGACCGCCGGCCAGTTCAGCCAGTTCATCGCAAGGGGCGGGGTGCGGGAAGCGGAGCGGACCACGTTTTTTCCTTTACTATTCGGCATGCAAAATGAAGATGAATCAGACAATGCACAGCACAGGTGGCCATGCAACACCGACAGCCTTGCTTGAGCGTCGCGAACGAAAGCCCTGGCCTATGGGCCATATCGGCACCGAGGTTGCCGCCAATCCGCTCACTACTGACTCTACGGTTAGTAATTATAGCGAAAGCACATTCCTTTGCCTTAACAACATCTCCGCCCGCCCTCATCTGCATGCCTGATCAACACTACGAAAACTTCCCGGTCGCCTCGCCGCTCTTACCCCGCGAGATGCGCGCCCCGGTCCGGGTGCTGTACGCATTCGCTCGTAGCGCCGACGATCTGGCTGATGAAGGTCATGCGACGCCGGAGGAACGCATCGCGGCACTTGACGCATACGAGAGAGAGCTCGACCTGATCGATGCCGGGCAGAACCCAAGCTCTCCCCTCTTTCATCAGCTGTCTGCGGCGCTGCGTGAGCGACGCATCGGCACGGCTCTGCTGCGCGACCTGTTGTCCGCGTTCAAGCAAGACGTTCGTCAGACACGCTACGCCACTTTCGCCGTACTGCTCGACTACTGCAGACGCTCGGCCAACCCGGTCGGGCGTCTGATGCTGGCGCTCGCTGGCCAGACACGCGAGAGCTCGCTCAGCATGAGCGATGCGATCTGCAGTGCGCTGCAGATCATCAATTTTTTGCAGGATGTGGCCATCGACTGGGAGAAATCGCGTGTCTACCTGCCGCAGGAAGATATGGATCGCTTCGGGGTGACTGAGCAGCAGATCGCGAACGGCGAGATTGACGAGCGCTGGCACGCGCTGATGCAGTTCGAGATTGATCGGGCCCGCGAGATGATGTGCTCCGGTGCGCCGCTGGCACTGGCAGTGGGCGGCCGATTGGGCTGGGAATTGCGGCTGGTGGTGCAAGGCGGGCTGCGCATCCTCGAAAAAATCGAGGCGGCCGGTCATGATGTGTTTCGACGCCGTCCCACGCTGCATACGGCTGACTGGCTGCTGATGATCTGGCGTGCATGGTCACAACCCGTGCCTGCGCAGCGTCGGTATTCTGCGCGCTGAATTTTTGTTCTTTAGAGTCTTCCCGGTCTGACGATGACACCCGACGAATACTGCCAACAAAAAGCCGCACAAAGCGGCTCGAGCTTCTACTACAGTTTTCTGTTCCTGCCGCCGCAGCGGCGCAAGGCCATCACCGCACTGTATGCGTTCTGCCGCGAAGTTGACGATGTGGTGGATGAGACCAGCGATCCTTCCATCGCACGTACCACGCTCGACTGGTGGCGGCGCGAGGTACAAAGCCTGCTATCGGGCTCGCCGACCCACCCCGTGACGCAGGCGCTGCAGCCGCACCTGTCCACGTTCGGCCTGCGTGGCGAGCATCTGCTGGCCGTCATCGATGGGATGGAAATGGACCTGACGCAGACCCGCTATCTTGATTATCCTGCACTGAAGCGCTATTGCTGGCACGTCGCCAGTGTCGTCGGCATCATGTCAGCCAGTATCTTCGGCTACAGCGACGAGCGCACGCTAAGCTATGCAGAGAAACTCGGACTGGCTTTTCAGCTCACGAATATCATCCGCGATGTCGGTGAAGATGCTCGCCGGGGCCGCATCTACCTGCCGATCAGCGAATTACAGGAATATCAGGTCACTGCCGCTGAGGTCCTCCAGGCCAGGCACAGCGAACGCTTTGAAGCGCTAATGCAGTTCCAGACACAGCGCGCGCAGTCGCTGTATGACGAAGCCTTCGCCGCACTGCCCGGCGCCGACCGCCGCGCGCAACGGCCCGGTCTGATCATGGCGGCAATCTATCGCACCTTGCTCGACGAAATACAGCGCGATGGCTTCCAGGTGCTTCAGCATAAAGTATCACTGACGCCGCTGCGCAAGTTATGGCTGGCATGGAAAACCTGGGTCAAACCCTGAAAAACACCTCCTCATGAAGAAAACACAGGTCGCCATCATTGGCGCTGGCTGGGCGGGTTGCTCAGCGGCGGTCGAGCTGGCGCGGCGCGGCGCGCGCGTCACGCTGTTCGAGGCGTCGCGCACTGCCGGCGGGCGAGCGCGGCGTGTCGAGCATGAGGGTCGAACGCTCGACAATGGCCAGCACATCCTGTTAGGCGCGTACCGCGACACCCTGCACATGATTCGGCAAGTCGGCATCGATCCTGCGAGAGCTATGCTCCGCTTGCCGCTCCAAATGCGCTACCCGCCCGGCACCGGCGGCATGGAATTCATTGCGCCGCGCCTTCCCGCGCCTTTTCATCTTCTTGTCGCCATCCTGCGTGCGAAAGGATTAACCGCCGCAGACAAGCTCTCGCTGGCACGTTTTTCTTCTGCCGCTCGCTGGATGGACTGGCAGCTCGACATTGATTGCAGCGTAGCTACGCTTATGGACCGATTCGGACAGAACGAGCGACTGGTACAACTGATGTGGCGACCGCTGTGTATCGCTGCGCTGAACACCCCACCCGAGCGCGCATCGGCGCGAGTGTTTCTGCGCGTGCTGGGTGACTCGCTGGGCGCTGCCCGCAACGCATCCGACATGCTGCTGCCCAAGGAGGATCTGTCGACACTGTTCCCGGACGCGGCCATCGCTTATCTCGAGAAGCATCATGGCCATTACCAGTCGGGCGCACGAGTGCGCTCGCTGCAGGCAGTGAACCGTCGGTGGACACTGGAAATCGAAGGAAACGATCTGCCTTTGGCAAGCTTCGAGCGTATCGTCATCGCCAGCCCGGCGCCGGTAGCGCAGTCGCTGCTGGCACCGCACGACAGCGCGCTGGCGGCATCGCTACAGTTCGAGCACGAGCCGATCACGACCTGCTATCTGCAATACGATGCCCGCATGCGGCTTGCTCAACCTTTTTATGCGCTGGCTGACCAGCGTGCTGAGAATCTGTGGGGGCAATTTGTCTTCGATCGGGGCTGGCTGGACGAGGCGCAGGCGGGCACCGTGGCAGTCGTTATCAGCGCTTCATCGGAAGCGATGAAACTGTCTCATCAGTCATTGATCAACGCTGTCGCAAGCCAACTGGCAGCCGTGTTCCGCGATCCTGCCCTCGCCTCGCCAGTCTGGACTCAGATCATTACCGAGAAGCGCGCGACGTTTGCTTGCACGCCTGATCTGCAGCGCCCGACGAATCAGACCTCGCTGCCGAATGTCTGGCTGGCGGGGGATTACACCGCCGGACCTTATCCTGCAACGATAGAAAGCGCGGTGCGCAGCGGCCTTGCAGCGGCACAACTTGTGCTGGCATCAATGCATTGAGATGGGCTAGTGAATAGCAAGAAAGGCTCACGCGGTGCATGATGCCAGTCAGTGAAGCAGGCAGATTGTTCGAGATCATTGAACATCTTAAAGTCACTGGATCCGCGCCTGCGCCGTGCTGAGGTTTCAGCTGCTACCGGCTGTCATGTCGTCGTCCCGGCGCAGGCCGGGACCCAGCGTCTTTTGTTGCGTATAGAGACGCTTGGGCTTGACTCACTGGAGAGGAAGAAAGACTTCGGGAGCTACTGCAACTCCCGCACGCGATTCATCGCTTCATCAATACGCTCAACGCCAATCACCTGAAGTCCTTCGATCTTCTGCTTGGGAAGATTCGACTTGGGCACCAGCGCGACCGAGAATCCCAGCTTCGCCGCTTCTTTCAGACGCTCCTGGCCACGCGGCGCCGGGCGAATCTCGCCCGCAAGGCCGACTTCGCCAAAGGCCACCAGTCCGCGCGGCAGGGGCTTGTTGCGCATCGAGGACTGTATGGCCAGCAGCACCGCCAGGTCCGCTGCAGGCTCGGTAATTTTCACACCGCCGACAGCGTTGATGAACACATCCTGATCGTAGGCAGCAACACCCGCATGCCGATGCAGCACTGCGAGCAGCATCGCCAGCCGGTTCTGTTCCAGCCCAACCGAAAGCCGGCGTGCGTTCGGCACGTGCGAGGCATCGACCAGCGCCTGTATCTCGACCAGCAGCGGACGCGTTCCCTCTTGCGTGACCATCACACAAGAACCGGGTACCTGACTGTCATGCTGCGACAGGAACAGGGCCGAGGGATTGGAGACGCCTTTCAGGCCTTTCTCGGTCATGGCGAATACACCCAGTTCGTTTACAGCGCCAAAGCGATTCTTGAAGGCACGCACCAGACGGAAGCTGGAGTGGGTATCACCCTCGAAATACAGCACGGTATCGACGATGTGCTCGAGCACGCGCGGGCCTGCCAGCGCGCCCTCTTTGGTGACATGCCCGACCAGGATGATGGTGATACCCGACTGCTTGGCCACGCGCGTCAGTTGCGCTGCGCATTCGCGCACCTGCGCAACCGAACCCGGCGCGGAGGTCAGCGCATCCGAGTACAGGGTCTGAATCGAATCAACGACCGCGACTTCCGGCTTTTGCTCGGCCAGCGTGTTAAGGATTTTTTCCAGCTGAATCTCTGCCTGTAGCTGCAAACTATCGGCGTCAATCGCCAGCCGCCGCGCGCGCAAAGCGACTTGTGCGCCGGATTCTTCACCACTGACATAGAGTGCACGCTTGACGCGCGACAGATTCGCCAGTGCCTGCAACAGCAAGGTGGATTTGCCGATGCCCGGATCGCCGCCGATCAGCACCACGCCACCGGCCACCAATCCGCCGCCCAGCACACGATCGAATTCATCGATGCCCGTGCCGAACCGGGGCACATCGCTGGCTTCGATATCGGCCAGCCGCACCACAGGTGCGCCCTGCACCAGGCCTTTCTGTGACGAGAAGCGGTTGCCGCCCGAGGGCTCGACCAGGCTTTCGACCATGGTATTCCAGCTGTCGCACGAAGGGCATTGCCCCGCCCATTTGTTGCTGACGCCGCCGCACTCGGTGCAGCTGTACTGGATTTTTTGTTTAGCCATTGCGGCGCTTAACGCGTGGTCGCGCGCTGTACACGCGGCGTGATCGAGCACATCAATTCATAGCCGATGGTACCCGCCGCTTGCGCGACTTCATCAACCGGTAGCGCCGCGCCCCAGAGCATGACCTCGCAACCAACCCGTGCATCAGGAATGCCGGACAGATCAACGTTGAGCATGTCCATCGACACACGTCCCAGCAACTGCGACCGTTTACCATCGACCAGCACCGGCGTCCCGGTCGGCGCATGGCGCGGATAGCCATCGGCGTAACCGCAAGCGACAATGCCTATGCGCATCTCGCGCTCGGCGCGGAACAGGCTGCCATAGCCGACCGAGTCACCGGCTTTCAGTGATTGCACGGCGATCAGGCGGGTGGTCAGACTCATGGCGGCTTTCAGACCAAACGACTGCGCGCTACCCCCTCCCGGAGAGCCGCCGTACAACATCACGCCCGGCCTGATCCAGTCGCAGCGGATGTCAGGATGAAGCAAAATGGCGGGAGAATTCGACACGCTGACCTCAGCCTGCACATCAGCGGTAGCTTCATTGAAGCGACGCATCTGCTCGTCTACATCGGGATCCGCGCTAGTCTGATCAGCATTCGCGAAATGCGTAATCAGCGACACTTTGCCCACTGCCGGCATGGCTGAGAGGCGCTGCCACACCGCCCTTGCCTGCGCAGAGGGAAAGCCAAGGCGGTTCATGCCCGTGTTGATCTTCAGATGCACGTGGATAGGCTGCAACGGCTTGAAATGCTCCAGCATGTCGAGTTGCTCGGACGTGTGGATGACCGGCTGCAGGCCGTAGTCGCCGATCATTTTCAAGTCGCTGCTGTCGAACATACCCTGCATCATCATGATCGGTCGGTGCCAGCCAAGTTCGCGCAAGTGCGCGGCGCGGTCGAACTCGATCAGTGATAATCCGTCGGCCTCTGCAAAGGCGATCAGTCCGTTCTCCAGTCCGTGACCGTAAGCATCGGCCTTGACGACTGCCCATACCTTTGCACCCGGGGCTGCGGTTCGCGCAAGCGCGAGGTTGGCACGCATGGCGCCAAGATCAGTGGTCGCAACGATGGGACGAGGCATCGAGAAGAGTCGAATCAAGTGCAGTGGCAAACCCTGAATTCTACCGGACGCCGACCGAGTACTGCCGAGGAAAGGACGAGATTTCATGGTATAAAGCCGGGGTCGCTGCGGGATCAAGCCACTTTTCGGATCAATTCGGCAAAGACACAAAAAGCGCAGATCAATCGTAGGCAGCCTGTCTTTCCATGAATCCCGGCTTTTATACCATCATGGCGGCGCAGTTTTTCTCGTCGCTCGCTGACAATGCGCTGCTGATCGTCGCCATCTCGTTGCTGGCATCCGCCGAATCCCCTGGCTGGATGACACCCATGCTGAAGTTGTTCTTCGTCACTTCCTATGTGGTGCTGGCACCCTTCGTCGGTGCTTTTGCCGATTCGCTGCCCAAGGGCCGGGTGATGTTCATCACCAACCTGGTAAAAATTGTCGGCTGCTTGATGATGTTCTTCAGCATCCACCCGCTGCTGGCCTATGCGGTCGTCGGCTTTGGCGCCGCCGCCTATTCGCCGGCGAAATATGGCATCCTGACTGAGTTGCTGCCCGCAGAAAAACTGGTTGCCGCCAACGGCTGGATCGAAGGCCTGACCGTGCTGTCCATTATTCTAGGCACCGTGCTGGGCGGCGCGCTGGTCAGTGAAAAATTTGCTGCGGCCATTGCCGCCATGCTCCCCGTGAACCATTTCGAACTCAGCGTGTCGCTGGAAGTGGCACTGGGTGTCGTCATGGTGGCCTACTTGCTCGCCGCCTTGTTCAACTTGAAGATACCTGCCACTGGCGCGCACTACCCGGCGCAAGAACGGCATCCAGCGCGGCTGATCGTTGACTTCTCGCATTGCTTCGTCGCACTCTGGAAGGACCGCCTCGGTCAGATTTCATTGGCGGTGACCTCGCTGTTTTGGGGCGCTGGCGCGACCCTGCAATTCATCGTGCTCAAATGGGCCGAGAAAGCGCTGAACATGCCTCTCGCGCAAGCTGCAATCCTGCAGGGCGTGGTGGCCTTTGGCGTCGCCTTCGGCGCCATGGCAGCGGCGCGGCGCGTGCCCCTGAAAAAATCACTGACGGTGATGCCGCTGGGCTTTGCAATGGGCATCATCGTGATCGTGATGGTGACGGTGACGAAGGTATCTTTCGCTTACCCACTGCTGGTGCTGATCGGTGCACTGTCCGGCTATTTTGTGGTGCCGATGAATGCCTTGCTGCAGCACCGAGGACACGTGCTGATGAGCGCAGGGCACTCGATCGCGGTGCAAAATTTCAGCGAGAACCTGTCCATTCTGATGATGCTCGGCCTCTATGCGCTACTGGTGAAGCTGGATTTCAGCGTCGACGTAGTGATCGTGCTGTTCGGTTTGTTTGTGGCGGGTGTGATGTGGGCAGTGATGAAACGCCATGCCGCCAACCAGCGAGAGTATGATTCGCTGCATCTGATCGGCGAGCAAAAACACGTTGGCACCTGATTCAGGCGTGTGCCGGCGCTTTCTGCTCCGCTCGTTCTTCCCAATCCGTAGGCACCACGAAACCGCGATCAGTTTCTGTCCACCGTCCTTTAATTTGCGAAAGGTTGGCAATCATCACGGGCATGTCGTGGGATGCCAATCGTTGTTTGAGTGCGGTATCGGCTTGGGCGAATGAGCTGAATTCTGTATGCGCAACCTGCGCCGGTGCAAGCCACGACAGGCGCGGCAGTATCAGCGAAGACTCCGACAGATGATCCTTGAGCTCGTCGATGCGGCACCACCAGCCTCGGCAGTGTGGCGACGACACGCCGAAAGCGTCGCCATTGATTGGATCATCTCGGCGGTAGAACAGCCAGCCCTTAATCAGTGCCTTTGCGGCTGCCAGCGGCTCACCCAGCAATGCCCTCGCCGCAGGGCGCTCACCTAGTGCCAACTGCCGGCCAAAGATCTTTTGCATCTTCGCGCCTAGCGTGTCGGCAAGATTCGGGCCGATGAAATAATCGGGCCTGTCCACTCGCTGGTCCGTTGCAGCGCCGTCAGCCGGTTGCGGACGCAGCAGGTAAAACTTGGTCGCCAATTCCCAGTGCTCCAGCCCCGTTGGCAGACGCAGCAGAAAATCGAATTCTCCCAACGTTCCTTCCAGCGGATCGCGTACTTGAAGGCCATGCACATGCAGCACCCCCGATTGCGCGAAGTACCAGGCGAGGAGTTTTTCGGCATACCGTCCCAGTCTGACCAGCGGCTGCTCATTCAAAAACTGATGCAGGCCTGCAGGTTGCTGATCCAGTGCGTGCAACCACTCGGCGTGATCCAGACCGATCAGACTGGCCAGCCTGCCTTGCCAGCGAGGTGAGCTGGTATCCAGCAGATCAGGGGCATCGAGCAACCAGGCCAGCGAGCGCACATGCGGATCGAGCAGCGCGCCCCAGCGGTGATGAAATTCAGATTGAAATACAGAAAAATCAGCGCTCATCGTAGAGCCGCTGCGCCAGGCAAAGGTCTTGCCAGCTCTTGGCCTTGTCGGCCGGCTTGCGAAGCAAATACGCAGGGTGATAGGTGACAACCAACGGTATGCCCGCATACGAATGCGGCTTGCCGCGCAGCACGGACAAGGCCGTGTCCTCACCCACGCCCAGCAGCGACGCGGCCGCCGTCTTGCCCAACGCGATGATGACATCCGGCTTGATCAGCGCGATCTGGCGCTCGAGATAAGGCATGCATGCCGCGGACTCATCTGCCGAAGGCGGACGATCGCGGCCATCATCGCCAACTGGCCGGCACTTCACGATATTGGCGATGTAGGTGTGCTTGCCGCGCGCCAGACCGAGCGCGCGCATCATGTTGTCCAGCAGCTTGCCTGCAGGACCGACAAAGGGCTCGCCCTGCAAATCTTCCTGGCGGCCCGGCCCTTCCCCAATAAACAGCCAGCGCGCCTGCCGATCGCCGATGCCGGGAACGGCGTGACCTCTATCCTTGCACAATCCGCAGCTAGTACAGCTGCGTATGGTCGACTCGAGTGTGTCCCAATCCATCGCAGGTATGGCACCGTTGGCATGCGCTGACGAATAGTCTTCCGACCGAGGCGCTGGCACGTGTACCGAAGGTGCAGCTGACTCGGAGCGCGACGCATCGAGAGCGTGCCCTACCGTCATGCGCAAGACCCAGACCGGGCCCAGACCCATCTGCTCCAGCCGCCTCGCCTTGAGCTGATCAATCGCCATGGCTATCCAGCATCAATCGCATCACGATTGCATCCTCGCGCGATGTGCCGGCGGCGGGGTAATACTGTTTGCGAACGCCAATCGGCTGAAAACCGCAGTGGCGGTACACCGCCAGTGCATGTTCGTTCGACGGACGAACTTCCAGCAGCACCGAGTGCATGTTGGCATCAAGCGCGAGCTGAATCACCTTGTCCAACAGCAGTCGTCCATAGCCTCGGCCGTGCAGATCGGGCCGGACGGTAATGTTCAACAAATGCGTTTCATCGACCGCATGCATCAGCAAAAAATATCCCGCGAGGCGCGCATCCGCCTCGTGCAGCGTCCACGCCTCATAGCGACTGGCGAGGGAATCGAGGAAGTTACCGCGCGTCCAAGGAAAAGGATAGGCATCATTCTCTACCGCGACCACCGCTTCCACATCCTGCGCACGCATCATCGCAAAACGCAGCGCCGCTGCCGAACCGATCATTGACGCACCGCTCATGGCGTGGCCCCTGCCAAGCGCTCTCGTGTCGTCAGTGCCACCTTGTTGCGCAGATATATGGGTTGCGCTTCTCTCGCAGGGACCGACTTGCCCTCTCGGAGGGCGATGAGCGCCAGCGTCAGAACATCGGTCGCATGCGGCATCACCTCCGGCAGATAAGAGGTCACTCCAAGAGGCGAGAGATCACGCTGATAAGCGTTGAGTCCACTACCGCAAACAGCCGGCAAACCGCTCGCTTTCACTTGGGAGGCAAACGACAAGGTCGGCGCGGTGATCGTACTCCAGCCATCATTGAACTGATACTGTGCCCAGTACACCTCGCCCATTCGCGCGTCGAGCAACGGCAGCACATTGTCTGCACCCAGGCTGCGCGCGCGTTCTGCCATCGCCAGCAAAGTAACGACAGGTACCACGGGCAAACCTGCACCGAAAGCCATTCCCTGCGCAAGGCCACACGCCGTTCTCACCCCAGTAAAAGCGCCCGGACCCGCGCCAAATGCCAGCGCATCGCAATCCGACAAGCGAATGCCCGCCGCTTTCAGCACGGACTGAATCATCCCCGGCACGGTCGACGAGTGCGTTTGCGCACCCAGAGATTCTCTGCTGAATCGAGCTCCGCGATGGAGTAGCGCGACCGATGCGAGTTCCGTCGAGGTTTCAATGGCGATCAGCGTGGCGGAAACAGATGTCATGTGGGCTATTTTACCGCGCAGGGCTGAGCGGGTTCGGTGATCGTCTCGATGGCGATGAGCCGCTCAGTGCGCTGCGGTAAAATCCGGGTTCATGAGCAGCTTGTTCCTCGTTCCCGATAATTTTTCTCAGCTGTCGGCCGCGCTTGCGTCGGGTCGCTGGGTAGTGGCCTGCCTGTGCGCGGCCTGGTGCGATGTATGCAAGCAGTATCGATCCGGATTTGATGCGCTGGCCGGACAATATCCTCAGCACCAATTCGTCTGGATCGACATCGAAGACCAGGCAGATCTGGTCGGTGATCTCGATGTAGAAAATTTCCCAACGATACTGATTCAGAAAGATGACATTGTCGCCTTCTACGGCACGATGATGCCGGAGCCACGGCTGATTGCGCGCATGATGGAAACGCAATTAACTCGCTCGGAAGGCGAATTGCGGCGTGAGGCGTCGAGCACGCCGGAGCGACAGAAATGGCAAACGGAGTGCAATCTGATCGCGCGGCTGGATGAGGTCAGTTAAGGGCCGGGAACCATCGTCAATCGCGCAGCAACTGTTCATGGCGAATGCTCTCAGTTTCCAACGACGTCGCCCGACTTCATTCAGAATTCCGAGTTACAGCAAGACAGGCTCACTCATCTGACAGCCCTCAACCGGTGAGACGCAACGGCAAGCTGCGCAGGCGTTTCCCGGTGAGCTTGAACAAGGCATTCGCCACCGCCGGCGCAATCGGCGGCGTGCCAGCTTCGCCCACGCCGCCGGGACTGGCTTCGCTATCGATGATGATTACCTCGATATCCGGCATCTCATCGATACGCAGGATCGGCGCGTCATGAAAATTCTTCTGTTTTACGCGACCCTGGGCAATCTTCAGATCGCCATACAGTGCTGCGGACAATCCGAACGCAATACCGGATTCCATCTGCTGCCGAACGATGTCAGGATTCACCACGAGACCACAATCAATCGCGCACACGACTTTATGCACGCGCACGCGGCCATCTTCGATGCCCACCTCGGCGACCTGCGCGACGATGCTGCCGTAGCAATCATGCAGCGCCACGCCGTGCGCGCGCCCGCCCGGAATTTTGCCAGCCCGCGCCACGGCCTTGTTCAGCACAGCGAGATGCCTGCTGTGCGCCGAGAGAAGGTCCCGCCGGAACTGCACAGGGTCTGCGCCTGCTGCATGCGCCATCTCATCAATGAAGCTCTCTTTGAAAAACGCATGGTGCGAATGACCGACCGAGCGCCACGGACCGACAGGCACCGGGGCCTCAGCGATCACATGCTCTATCTGCTGGTTGGGTATCTCGTACGGGTGGTCGAACAAGCCCTCGGCCGCTGTTTTGTCGGGTCCGGCAACCGGCAAACCAAACGCGCGATGCAATAACTGCTGTATGGGCGCCGCCGACGCCGATTTGATATGGAGCGATTTGATTTTGTGCTCGGTGCCCAGCACCCCGGTCAGTCGCGCGACCGAGGCCGGTCGGTAAAAATCATGGGCGATGTCATCCTCGCGCCGCCAGATCAATTGCACCGGCATACCCGGCATTTCCTTGGCCAGCGCCACTGCCTGCGCCACCATGTCGGTTTCTAGCCTGCGACCGAAGCCGCTGCCGATTAGCGTCGTTTGCAACTCCACCTGATCTTGATTGATATCGGCGACCCGCGCCGCCGTACTCACGGCGATCGAGGGCGCTTGCGTTGGCAGCCACAGACGGAGCCGGCCATCGATCAACTGCGCGGTACAGTTCAGAGGCTCCATGGGCAGATGCGGCAGATAGGGTGCGCTGTACTCCGACTGCAGGGCCTGAGGAAGATCGTCCTGATCCACGCCATCACCGACACTGTGCAGCGTGGTTCCTGATCCGTGCGTGAGACTGTGCGACAACTGTTCCATCAGCGTTTCCGTGCTCAGCGAAGCCTGCTGGCCTTCATCCCACTCCGGGGTTAGCAGGGCCAGCGTGCTCTGCGCGGTCCACCAGCTGCCCGCGATTACCGCCACCGCATCCGGCGCGCCGGAACGATCCCCGGCGAGCTTGACGACCCGTAGCACGCCGGGGTGCTCATTCGCTTCTCGGGTATCGACACTGACCAGCTTGCCGCCGAACACCGGGCACATCATCACGGCAGCGTAGACCAGCCCTTTCGGCCGTATATCCATACCGAACCTTGCCGTGCCATCGGATTTTGCCGGTACATCAAGGCGAGGAACGTCTTTGCCGATCAGGCGGAAGCTGCCTGCTGGCTTCAACTGGAAACCCGGGGAGGGCAGCTTAGCCGCCTCGGCCGCGAGATCGCCATAAGACGCCACCAGGCCGCGCGCGTGTTTCACCTTGCCATTGCTGGTCTCGCACTCGGAGACCGGCACCCCCCAGCGAGCTGCAGCTGCCGAGATCAGGCGCGCGCGCGCCTCCGCACCGGCCTCGCGCATCGGCAGCCAGCTGTCCCTCACGCTCGAGGAGCCACCCGTGGCAATCACGCCAATCTCTCTGGCCAGCTTGCGCGAGAGCCAGTGACCGAGATGCCGAATTGCACTTTGGTCTTCGGGATGAAACGGCAATCCGTCGGCCAGCAAAGTGGTGTCACCATAGATCTTGTCGATAGGCGCGGCCACCACACGCACCATGGATAAGGGCACATCGATTTCTTCCGCGACCAGCACCGCCAGCGCCGTCATCACGCCTTGTCCCATCTCATTCTTGGCCAGCATCACACTGACTAGATTGTCGTTGCCGACCATTACCCAGCCGTTCAATGCCACATCTGTCTCCAGTCCGGGCAAGGCTGTGTCACCCTCGAGGCGCTGCCGTGGTGGCAGGAAGCCCCAGCCCACGAGTAGAGCGCCAGCCACTGCTGCGCCACCCAGCAAAAAGTGCCGGCGATGGGTGGAACTCGAGACAGGCTCAAACATAAACGTGGAGTCGAGATAGTATGAACAGCCTGAATGCTAGCCTATCTACGGTTTACTACCGGAAATATCTTGCGTTGCGATCGGAGACTGTATGCCAGAGAGTTTTTTTCAGACCTTTGTGCTCCTGCTGCTGGTCACCGACCCGTTCGGTAATGTCCCGCTGTTCACCAGCACCCTGGCTGGTGTCGCTCCAGAGCGGCGAGCGCGCGTGGTGGTACGCGAATGCCTTATCGCGTTCTTCCTGCTGCTGCTGTTCATGTTTGGCGGTCGGCATTTTCTTGGCGCGCTGCAGCTCACCGATATCTCGCTGCGCATCGGCGGTGGCGTGATCCTGTTTCTGATTGCGCTGCGCATGGTTTTTCCGCAGCCCGGCGGCGTGTTCGGCATGCAGCAAATGACCCATGAACCGCTCATCGTGCCGCTGGCGATTCCCGCGCTGGCCGGTCCTTCGGCGCTGGTCACGGTGCTGCTGTTCTCTTCGGCGCAGAAGATGCCCATGCCGCTCTACGTCGCCGCACTGATGCTGGTCGCGATGGTGTGGCTGGTCGTGTTGCTGTCGGCGGAGCGGCTGCAGCGAGTGCTGGGGCCTGCCGTGATGACCGCCTTCGAACGCCTAATGGGGCTGATACTGACTGCGCTGGCGATCGAAATGCTGCTGGCTGGGATCAAAGACTATGTGGCCGCGCTGAATGCGGGCTAGAGGCCAATGCCAGTGAGTTAAGCCCAAACGTCCCCGTACGCAACAAAAGACGTTGGGTCCTGGTCTTCGCCAGGAAGACGACATCAAGGCCGTTAGTAGCTGGCACGTAATCCCGGCGCGGGCCGGGATCCAGCGACTTTAAATTTTTCAATAATCTCGAACAATCTGCCTGCTTGGCTGACTGGCATTAGGCGAAAGGCCGGTTTGCAAGCTACATCGCCACGATGGCCGCGAATCTGGCTATATTATTGCGTTTTAGTCACAAATAAATAATCGACGGCTCCCGCCGTCCGACCTGCCCCCTTCCGATGGATCAGTTCAAGCAGATCTCCACATTTGTGGATGTGGCCGCGCGTGGCAGCCTCTCGGCGTCAGCGCGTGCCGAAGGCGTCGCGCCAGCGGTGATCGGCCGGCGGCTCGATGCGCTCGAGGCACGGCTGGGGGTGAAATTGCTGCAGCGGACCACGCGCAAAATCGCGCTGACCAACGAAGGGCTGGCGTTTCTGGAGAACTGCCAGCGCATCCTGCACGACCTCGAAAATGCCGAAGCGCAGGCTTCCGAGCGCAGCGCGCGACCGAGTGGCCATCTGAGCGTCTCGGCGCCTGCCGGTTTCGGACGGCAGATCGTCGCGCCGCTGATTCCCGCCTTCATTGCTGAACATCGCGAAGTGAACGTGACCCTCGACCTGAATGATCGCGTGGTCGATCTGATCGGCGAAGGCATCGATGTCGCCATCCGTATCGCCGACCTCTCGGACTCCAGTCTGGTGGGCGTAAAGCTTGCCAGCAACCGGCGCGTCGTGGTCGGCGCTCCGGATTATTTTCGCCGCCATGGCAGACCCGCGACCCCCGATGAATTGTTACGGCATAACTGCCTCGCCATTTCCGGCGCCGGTAGCCAGCGCGGCTGGACCTTTCGTCAGGCCGGCAAGACCGTCACGATGAAAGTCGGTGGCAACATGGCCTGCAATGACGGTGCGGTGCTACATGACTGGGCGCTGGATGGCAAGGGCTTGTCTTGGCGCTCGATCTGGGAAGTGGGTGCGGAAATCGAGCAAGGCTTGCTTGAGACGGTGCTTGATGACTATGCGGCACCGGGTAATGATATCTATGCCGTTTTCGCGCAAAGACAGCACCGGCCGCTGCGCATCCGGGTCTTTGTGGATTTTCTGCGGGGGGCCTTTGCGGAGCCGGATTACTGGCGCCGACACTGAACCGATGCGAAATTCAGGGGGACGCTGATTGGGTCCTTACCGGCGAAAAAAATCTCCGCGAACGGAGATTTTTTTGTTTCAATGCGTTTGCAGCTGGGCTTTGGCCCGGTGCTTCAGATAATCTGAATGTTCGATGCCTGCTTGCCCTTGGGGCCCGTGGTCACATCGAACTGAACACGCTGATTTTCCTGCAGAGACTTGAAGCCCGAGGATTGAATCGCCGAGAAATGTGCGAACAGATCTTCGCCGCCCTCGTCGGGTTTGATGAAACCGAAGCCTTTTGCGTCATTGAACCACTTAACAATACCAGTTGCCATTGCAATTTCCTGTCTTAGTTAACAAAGGCGGAACACCCGCCAGATAAGCGTCTCAACCAAGTAAGGAATTACAGAACACACTGCACCACTACTACTCGAATCTCAACGTGGGCCTGATTATACTTGAGAAGATGTCTACATCTGCCCCGCCCGACCAAGAATTTGATCCAGATCGAGTACCTGACAATAAGCAACAAACATGCGACACTGGCAACTAGGCTCCGACAACCAAACCCTGACATCTGACCCTGCCGAACTGAACTCCTTTGTTAGCGTATAGTCCGCACAGATAACCATCCGCGTCTCCTCATCGAAGCACCTCACTCATGAATTTTGATGTCGCCATCGTCGGCAGCGGCCTGGCAGGCCTGTCAGTTGCCCTTCATCTCGCAGAACGCCACAAGGTGGCCGTGATCTCCAAACGCTCGCTGCGCGATGGCGCCAGCGACTGGGCCCAGGGCGGCATTGCCGCCGTGCTGGACGCGGCGGACAGCCATGAGCAGCATGTGACCGACACCCTGGTGGCCGGCGCCGGGCTGTGCGACGAAAGCGCGACCCGCTTCATCGTCGGTCAGGGCCGGGAGGCGATTGAGTGGCTGGTCGCTCAGGGCGTTCCCTTCACCCGCGACGAGCAGGCCGCGCTGGGACTTCATCTGACCCGAGAAGGCGGCCACAGCCAGCGCCGGATCATCCATGCGGCCGATGCTACTGGGCATGCGGTACAGGTGACGCTCGAGCAGAGAGTGCGCGAGCATCCAAACATTACGCTGCTCGAAAATCACTACGCCATTGATCTGATTACCTCGGACAAGCTGGGACTGCGAAACGGCGCTGATCGCTGCCTCGGCTTGTACGTGCAAGACGTACATAACGGCGAGGTGCTCACGATCTCGGCGCCGAAGACCGTACTGGCGACCGGTGGCGCGGGCAAGGTGTATCTGTACACAACCAATCCCGACACCGCCACTGGTGATGGCATCGCGATGGCCTGGCGTGCCGGCTGCCGGGTGTCGAACATGGAGTTCATCCAATTTCACCCGACCTGCCTGTATCACCCGTATGCCAAATCTTTTCTGATCACCGAGGCGGTGCGCGGCGAAGGCGGCGTGCTCAAGCTGCCGGTGTCAGCGGGTGCTGCTGCGGGGCAGCGTTTCATGCCCGCGCATGATGCGCGCGCTGAACTGGCACCACGCGATGTCGTGGCGCGTGCCATTGACTTCGAGATGAAAAAACGCGGTCTGGATTATGTCGATCTCGACATCAGTCATCAGCCACCGGCATTCTTGAAAGAGCACTTTCCAACGATCTACTCGCGCTGTCTCGAACTCGGCATTGATATCACGCAGCAGCCGATACCCATCGTTCCGGCAACACACTACACCTGCGGTGGCATTGTCACTGATCTCTACGGACGCACCGATCTGCATGGTTTGTATGCGGTGGGCGAGACCGCCTGCACCGGACTGCACGGCGCGAACCGACTCGCCAGCAATTCACTGCTGGAGTGCGTGGTACTGGGTCGTGCAGCGGCCATGGATATCGAAAAGCAATCGGTTGCCCAGCATACCGCCCTGCCGGCATGGGACGAGAGCCGCGTGACGGATGCGGATGAGGAAGTCGTCATCACACAAAACTGGGACGAGCTGCGGCGCTTCATGTGGAATTTTGTCGGCATCGTGCGTACCACGAAGCGACTGGAGCGCGCTCAGCACCGTATCGCGCTACTCAAAGAAGAAATCGACGAGTATTACGCGAACTTCCGCATCACTCGCGATTTGCTGGAGCTGCGCAATCTAGTGGAAGTCGCCTCGCTGATCGTTGGCAGCGCACTATCGCGTCGCGAAAGCCGGGGTCTGCATTACAGTCTCGATTTCCCCGAGACCTTGCCCAAGGCACTGCCGACGGTGCTGAATCCTCTGAAAAAGATCTTGCCACACAAGCGATAAAACTCAGGCTTGCACGCGCAGCGAAAAATCGATTGCGCGCACATCCTTGGTCAGGCTACCAATTGAAATGCGATCCACGCCCGTCTCGGCGATGGCTCTGACTGTATCGCGATTCACACCGCCCGAGGCTTCCAGAATGGCGCGTCCTGCCGTGACGCGCACTGCCTCACGCATCTGCTCTGTGCTGAAATTATCGAGCAAGATGGAATCGGCAGCTGCTAGCAATGCCTGCTGAAGCTCATCGAGATTTTCCACTTCGATCTGAATGCTGACACCCGCATTCAGCCCACGTGCCGCTGCCATCGCCGCAGCGATGCTGCCAGCGGCAGCAATGTGATTCTCTTTGATCAGGATGCCGTCGTACAAGGCCAGCCGCTGGTTCTTGCCGCCGCCGACACGCACCGCATATTTCTGTGCAAGCCGCAGGCCAGGCAAGGTCTTGCGCGTATCGAGTATCGCAGCGCGCGTGCCAGCGGTCAGCCGCACGTAATCGCGCGTCGCGGTGGCGACTGCGGATAGCAGCTGTAGAAAATTCAGTGCCGCACGCTCGGCCGTCATCAGCGAGCGTGCTGGGCCGTGAATACGGCAGACCTCGGCCTGCTCGGGCATGGTGTCGCCCTCGGCAAAATACCATTCGATGTGCAGGCGCGGGTCCACCTGCGACATGACCCCTTCGAACCAGGGCGCACCGCACAGCACCGCCGTGTCGCGCACGATCACAGCCGCCGTCACCTCTGTCGTGGCTGGCACCAGCAGCGCAGTCCAGTCACCACTACCGATATCTTCAGCGAGCGCGGCGCGGAGGTTGGATTCAAACGCAAGCGTCAGCGCCTCGTCAAAGGGTGCATAAGGATTCTTCAGCGTGCTCATGCCGGTCCGATGCCGGAGAACAGCTTCTGCTCTGCCGCCAGATCGGAGGAAGGACGGACATTCGCCTTTTTTGCGGCAGCAAAATCCAGCATGCGATTGATGCAAGTAACCGCCTTCTCGCGCACCGCAGCATCGACCTCGATACGGTTACTGCCACTCTCGAGCACCTCGGCGAGATTCTGCAAACCGTTCATTGCCATCCACGGACAGTGCGCGCAACTCTTGCAGGTCGCGCTGTTGCCTGCCGTCGGGGCTTCAATGAACACCTTGCCGGGCGCGGCCATGCGCATCTTGTGCAAGATGCCATTGTCGGTCGCGATGATGAACTCCTTTGCATCCAGCGTGGCTGCGGCGGCGATCAGCTGGGAAGTCGAGCCAACGACATCGGCTTGCGCGACGACCGGTTCCGGAGACTCGGGATGGACCAGTATTTTTGCACCGGGATGCTCCTTCTTCAGCAGATCCAGCTCGATCCCCTTGAACTCGTCATGTACGAGGCAAGAGCCCTGCCAGAGCAGCATATCGGCACCGGTCTGCTTTTGGATATAGCTCCCCAGATGGCGATCCGGCGCCCAAAGGATTTTTTTTCCCTGGGTATGCAGATGGGCGACGATATCGAGGCCAATGGATGAGGTCACCATCCAGTCAGCGCGCGCCTTCACTGCGGCGCTGGTATTGGCATAGACCACCACCGTACGATCGGGATGTGCATCGCAGAAGGCGGAAAACTCGTCGGCGGGGCAACCCAGATCCAGTGAACAGGTCGCATCGAGATCGGGCATGAGCACGGTTTTTTCGGGAGACAGTATTTTCGCGGTCTCACCCATGAAGCGCACACCGGCCACCACGAGTGTCTTCGCGGGATGATCACGGCCAAAGCGCGCCATCTCCAGCGAATCGGATACGCAACCGCCGGTCTCTTCTGCCAGATCCTGCAAGTCAGCGTCCACGTAGTAATGCGCGACCAGCACGGCTTCTTTTTCTTTCAGCAGCCGACGGATCTTGTCTTTTAGCAGCGCACGGTTTGGTGGCGTCAACGACTCCGGTACACGTGCCCATGCCGAGGCGACACAGCTAGCGCCCTCGCCCGAGGGCCGCTCGAACTCAACCGTCTTGATTTCCATGCATGCTCTCCACAGATAGGGCAGGTGCTTTATTGAATACCTTGTGATGCCAGATAATCATCATAGCTGCCCTTGAAGTCGATAATCTCACCATCGCGTATCTCCAGAATTCGCGTGGCCAGTGAAGACACGAACTCGCGGTCATGCGACACAAATATCAGGGTACCTGCGTATTTTTCCAGAGCGATATTCAGAGATTCGATGGATTCCATATCCATATGGTTCGTCGGCTCATCCATAAGAAGTACGTTGTGACGACCCAGCATCAGCTTGCCATACATCATCCGGCCCTTCTCGCCACCAGAGAGCACCTTGACCGACTTCTTTACCTCATCGCCCGAGAACAACAGCCTGCCAAGGATGGAGCGCACCGCCTGATCGTCATCACCCTCTTGGGTCCAGTAGCCCATCCAGTCGGTCAGACTTTTGTCTTGCGCAAATTCCTCTGTCGGATCCTGTGGCATGTAGCCGACGTTCGCATTCTCCGCCCATTTGACCGTGCCTTTGTCTGCGATCAGTCCGCAGATCTCACCACCCAGGCAGCGCAGCAAGGTAGTCTTGCCCGCGCCGTTCTCGCCGATGATCGCGATTTTCTCGCCCGCCTCGACCGTGATGCTGAAATTCTTGAACAACGCATGGTCATAGGCTTTCGACAAACCCTGTACCTCGACCGCCAGACGATGCAGCTTTTTCTCACCCTCGAAACGGATGAAAGGATTCTGCCGCGACGAAGGCTTCACATCTTCGACCTTGATCTTGTCGATCTGTCTCGCGCGCGAAGTGGCCTGACGAGCCTTGGACTTGTTCGCCGAGAAGCGGCGCACGAAATCCTGCAGCTCGGCGATCTTTTCCTTGGCCTTTGCATTCGCTGCCAACTGCTGCGTACGAGCCTGCGCGGAGGCCAGCATGTAATCATCATAGTTGCCGGGATAGATCTTCAGCGTGCCGTAATCCATGTCAGCCATGTGCGTGCAGACCTGATTCAGGAAGTGGCGATCGTGCGAGATAATGATCATCGTCGAATCACGTTCATTGAGCACGTCTTCCAGCCAACGAATCGTATTGATATCGAGATTGTTGGTCGGCTCGTCAAGCAGCAGGATGTCCGGGTTGGAGAACAGTGCCTGCGCCAGAAGCACACGTAATTTCCAGCCGGGTGCGATCGCGCTCATCAGTCCCTGATGCTGCTCGGTCGGAATGCCTACCCCCGAGAGCAACTCACCTGCGCGTGCCTCGGCGGTGTAGCCGTCATACTCGGCGAACTTGGCCTCCAGCTCTGCAGCCTTCATGTAATCGTCGTCGGTGGCCTCGGGGTTGGCGTAGATCGCGTCGCGCTCGGTCATCGCCGCCCACATCTCGATATGGCCCATCATCACCACATCCAGCACTCGCATCTCTTCAAAGGCAAACTGATCCTGGCGCAGCTTGCCTAGCCGCTCATTCACGTCAAGACTGATATTGCCTGCGCTCGCCTCGAGATCGTTTCCGAGGATTCTCATGAAGGTCGACTTGCCGCAGCCGTTGGCGCCGATCAGACCGTAGCGATTACCGTCGCCGAATTTGACCGAGATGTTTTCAAACAGCGGCCGGGCGCCGAACTGCATCGTGATATTTGCGGTGGAAAGCAAGAGTAACCTGAGAAGACGAGATTGGGTAAAAGGGACTGGCAGCCCGCGTTGACCGCCAAGACCAGCGGCAACTGCCTAACGAAAAGAATCGAAGTTTAACATTCGCCGGCCTTCGCCGGGATGACGAGCGATGGGGCTACGCGCTTCGTCAGCTAGCGAGACACATGCAAACTGAATCCGGCGGCTTCCGCCTCCAGCCGGCAGTGCCCGCCTACCGGCAGGCTCAGCTTGTCACGAAGATGACCGAAGGGCAGCCCGGTCAGCACCGGCAACCCGAGACGGTCTCGCAAATAATCGACCATTACGGCAAAGTCATAGCCATTGTCATAGTCACTCAGCTTGTAGCCAGAAAAATCACCCAGCAGAACCGCACGTTGACGACTCAGCACACCGGCATGCATCAGTTGCAGCAGCATGCGCTCGACCCGATAGGGATGCTCATTGATATCTTCCACGAACAGAATGCCGCCATCGACTTCCGGCATCCAGCGCGTGCCCGCAAGATGAGAGAGCATCGCCAGATTGCCGCCCCAAAGCGTACCCTCGAGAGTCAATACCGGATTAGCCAAGGCATTGACGCGCACGCTGAACGAAGGCGCTGACACCGCCTGCCAGAAATGCGAGTGCGTGAATTCGCTGGGATCTTCGCGAGAGAAATCATCGCAGATCATCGGACCGGCAAGGCTTGTGGCCCCGTTTGCCAGCAAGCCCATCTGAAGCACAGTGAAGTCGCTGTGGCCGACAAACAATTTGCCGCTGCTTGCCAGCAGCGAGAAATCAATCTCCGGCAGAAGCCGAGACAGACCATAACCACCGCGCACCGCGATCACGATCTCGGCATCGGGATGGGTAGCCGCGGCATGAAGCTGAGCCACACGCTCTGCGTCGCTGGCCGAAAAGCGCTGATAACGCCAAGCACCGGCAGACAAATCATGTACGGTATGCCCCTGCTCGCGCAGGCGCTGCAGTCCACGCAGGTATGCCGCCTCATCCGGCGCATAGCCGCTGGGCGCGACAATCGCGATATGGTGTGGCTGGGGCGTCATGGTCGCGGTCCTGTTCAGGGGGCGGTTCGCGCCTGCTGGCGGCGCTCCGCAAAAAAAGCAGACAGTATTGTGCCGCATTCATCCGCCAGCACCCCGCCTTGCACCTCGGTGTGATGGTTCAGCCGGGATTCGGCGAACAGATTTACCACTGAACCACAGGCGCCAGTCTTGGGGTCATTCGCACCAAAGACCACACGCGCGAGTCGTGCATGCATCATCGCACCGGCACACATTACGCAGGGTTCCAGCGTCACATACAGCGTGCATCCGGGCAGTCGGTAATTGCCCAGCTTTTGCGCGGCGGCGCGAAGCGCGGCGATCTCGGCATGCGCGGTCGGATCGTGGCCGATGATAGGCCGGTTGTGGCCGATCGCGATCAGCTCACCGTTCCTCACCAGCACAGCGCCCACAGGTACCTCGCCTATGCGCTGCGCCTCGGCGGCAGCATCGAGCGCCATGCGCATGAAGGCCTCGTCGCTCATTCCCCTTCCGTCACCTCAGCCCAGCAGTTTGGCGTCTCGTGCAGCATGATGCGATGCAGCCGCAGGCCGGTGCCATAACGATCCTGGTACACCGGCTTGAGCAGGTCGAATGCGGTACGGGCGAGATTTTCGACGGTGGGTATCTTGTTGATGACGACCGTCTTGTGATCGGGGAGGCTCGCCAGAAAATCCCTGACCACGACATCTTTTTCGTAGACGAGAAACGCATGATCCCACACGTGCACCAGATGCTGATTGGCCAGGGCCTTCACATCAGAAAAATCCATCAGCATGCCATTGTCCGAGCTACCTTCTTCTTCGATCACTTCACCGATCAGTGTGATCTCTATCGTGTAGCGGTGCCCGTGCAAGTTACGGCACTGACTTTTATGTTCGGGAATCCGGTGTCCGGCATCGAATTCCAGTTTGCGGGTAATCGTGATCATCGGGTCATTATTGAAATGCTGGTCAGGGTATCTGCAACAGCTTGTGCGTCTGCAGAGAAAGCCGCCATTGGGGATGCGCCTTGCAAGTGTCGATCGCAAGGCGCGTGTTTTTTTCTTTGTCCGGTCCGTCCATCGGCTGCAGGAAAAAGTGACGGAAATTAAGCGCAGCCAGCGCGTCGAGGTCTTGCGCTGCCTGGGGTATCACGACCTTGATCTCGTCCCCTTCATTTACTACCAGTGGGGCACCCTGCTTGGGGCTGACGCAGACCCAGTCAACGCCGCCGGGCACTGGCAGCGTGCCATTGGTTTCTATCGCCACTTCGAAACCCTGCGCGTGCATCGCCACAATCAGTGCCCCGTCGAGTTGCAAGAGCGGCTCGCCACCCGTAAACACCACATAGCGACGCGCTTGGTCCGCTGGCCACTGCGAGGCGATCGTGTCTGCGAGCGACTCAGCACTGGCATATTTCGCACCCAGCACACCATCCGTGCCGACAAAATCCGTGTCGCAGAAACGGCAGATAGCAGCCGACCTGTCCTGCTCGAGGCCAGACCACAGGTTGCAGCCGGCAAAGCGACAGAATACCGCTGGCCGCCCGGCATGCGCGCCTTCGCCCTGAAGCGTGTAGAAAATTTCCTTGACGCTGTACACCAGCGAGGCTCCGCGGAAAACCCAAAACAAGATTATCCAACAAATCCGGCGGATACCTGATCAGCTCAAGCTTCCACCCTCGGGAATCGCACGGTAAACACCGTTCCCCGTCCATGGGAACCCGAGCGTACCTCGATAGCGGCTTCATGGTCCTTGGCGATATCGCGCACGATCGCAAGCCCCAGCCCGCTGCCGGGCTGTGATTTGTCCAGACGATAGAACCGACTGAAGATCTTGTCCTTTTCCGATTCCGGAATGCCCGGGCCGTCATCTTCGATTTTCAGCACCCCGTAGCCGTCGATCTGGGAACAACTCACGGTTACCGCACCCCCTTGCGGTGAGTACCGCACAGCGTTATCGATCAGGTTGTCGACCATGTCACGCAGCAGAAAGCGGTCGCCCATGACGAAGGTCGGCTCCAGATGAAAACCGATATCGATACTTTTCTTTTGGGCCTCTTCCACAAAATGCTGCACTGACTCGGACACCAGCTGATCGAGCGACAAGCGCTCAAGACGCTCCCGCTCAAAACCTCCGGGCTCGGATCGCGCCAGCACCAGCAGCTGATTCGCTTGCCGAACCATGCGCTCGGTCGATGCCATCATCAGCGATACTGAGCCAGCAGTATCGGGATCATTCTTGTTCTGCGCCTGCAACCACTCCAGTTGCGCCTTGAAACCCGCCAGCGGCGTGCGCAGCTGGTGCGCCACATTGGCCAGAAAATCCTGCTTCGCCCGAGCACTACTCTGCACGCGGGAGAGCAAGTCATTGATCGCGCGTATGAAAGGCACCAGCTCGACCGGTGCGTTGGCGATCTGTAGCGCGGAAAGATCGTCCGACTTGCGGCTCTCAAGATTCTCTTGCATCTCACGCAGCGGCAGCAGACCGCGGTTCAGTGCCATCCAAATCACGGCCGGGATCAGAATGACTAACAACAGCTCGAGCAAAACGAGCGACAGCAGTATCCGCAGCTTGAACCGGAAGCGCTTCACCCGCGTTTCGGCGACGCCAATCAGCACCGTCTCTCCACCGACCCGCGTGCGCAGCGAGATCACCCGCACGTCCTGGTCGCGCATCTCGGACAAATAAGCCTCCCAGGTGTTGTCGCGGACAGGAACCTGCAATCGGGGGAAGTCGCGGTCGCCGGCAATGGTCCTGCCCTCGATATCCCGAACCACAAGATAGGTTTGGTCAAAGTGGTCAACACGCAGAACCTGCTCGGCCTGTTGTGACAGCCGCAGCTCGACAGAGTCTCCGGTGTCCTCTACGTGCGGTACCAATGCCCAGGCCGCATCGGCAAGACTCTGATCGAAGGCCGTTTGGGCAGGAATCCATGCGAGCCAGTACACCGCTGCGGCCCCGGCGAGATTGACTGCAACCAGCGGCACCACCAGCCATTTGAGCAGCTTGACCCTGAGGCTCATCGGTCCGGAGTCAGTGGGACGTCGGTTCGAGCATGTAACCAAAACCACGGATGGTCTTGATTGCGATGCCGGCATGTGCGATCTTGGCGCGTATGCGCGAGACATAGACCTCGACCGCATTGAGCGTGACTTCCTCCCCCCACGGCAGAATGGCGTCAATGATCTGCTGCTTGGACACGACCCGCGACGCGTGCTGCATCAGATACTCCAGCACAGCCCATTCGCGGGCGGACAATTCGATGATCTGACCATCCACGGTGGCGCGGCGCGCGAACGGATCAAGCTGCAAGCCGCCTAGCTGTAGTTCCGCAGGACGCGGATTGCTGCGACGGACCAGTGCCTTGAGGCGCGCGACCAGCTCCGGCGCGGCAAATGGCTTGACCAGATAATCATCGGCACCGGTTTCCAGCCCACGCACACGGTCCTGCACATCATCACGCGCTGTCAAGAGCAAGACGGGCAGGCCGCTGCCGCGCGTTCTCAGCCGGCGTACGACTTCGAACCCGTCAATACCCGGCAATCCGATGTCGAGTACCGCGACCGATACCTCGCGGGACTGCAGTGCGCGGTCTGCGTCATCACCGTTGTGGACGACATCGACCATCATGCCATGCCCTCTCAGTATCCGGGCGACGCCATCGGCGAGCACCATGTCATCTTCTACCAGCAATACGTGCATGTTCGGTTCAGTCTTCATAACGCGGCCTTACCTAGTTTGCCCGAGAGTTTGCCCCGGGTAAGAACACTGGCTTTCTGGCTCCTGAGCAATGGCTGGCCCATCGCTGACATCTGTCAGAAGCTGTAAAAATCAGGATGCCTAAAAAAACACCGGGCAACGCCCGGTGTCCTTGCTTCCCGACTGAACGTGATCAAGCGGCTTCCGGAACACTTGGCAAACCTGCCAGCGCCATCGCCAGTTCTTTTTCGTCGTATTGTTCATCCTTCAGGTTACCGGAGAAATAGCTCGAGTAGGCCGCCATATCGAAATGGCCATGGCCGCACAGGTTGAACAAGATGACCTCGCTCTTGCCTTCGCGCTTGCAGCGCAACGCCTCTTCGATCACGCCCTTGACCGCGTGGTTCGCTTCCGGTGCCGGCACGATGCCTTCGTGACGGGCAAACAGCACGCCAGCGGCGAAGCACTCGGTCTGGTGATAGGCCACGGCTTCGATCAGGTTTAACTCTTTCAGGTGCGAGACCAGCGGCGCCATGCCGTGATAACGAAGGCCGCCTGCATGAAAACCAGGTGGCGTAAACGACGAACCGAGCGTGTGCATCTTGGTCAGCGGTGCCATGTGACCAGTATCACCGAAGTCGTACGCGTACTTGCCGCGCGTGAGTGACGGGCAGGCCGCCGGTTCGACCGCGACGATGCGTGGCTTCGGACCGCCGCGCAGACCGGCACCGATGAATGGGAAAGTGATACCCGCGAAGTTCGAACCGCCGCCAGTGCAACCGACAATAACGTCGGGGTAAGCATCGGCCATCGCCATCTGCTCCATCGACTCGATACCCACGATGGTCTGATGCATCAGCACATGATTGAGCACCGAACCCAGCGCGTATTTGGTGTCGTCATTGGTCGCGGCGACTTCAACCGCCTCGGAGATCGCGATGCCCAGACTGCCCGGATGATTCGGCGTCTTTTCCAGCACCGACCGGCCGTAGTGGGTTTCATTGGACGGCGACGGCAAGCATTTGGCACCGTAAGTTTCCATCACAGCACGGCGATACGGTTTCTGGTCATATGACACGCGCACCTGAAACACCGTCACGTCGATATCGAACAGCGAACCCGCGAATGATAACGACGTACCCCACTGCCCCGCGCCGGTCTCGGTGGTCAGTCGCTTCACACCCGCCTGCTTGTTGTAGAACGCCTGGGGAATCGCGGTGTTCGGCTTGTGGCTTCCGGCAGGGCTCACACCCTCGTATTTGTAGAAAATCTTCGCAGGTGTGCCCAGCGCTTTTTCGAGCGCATACGCACGGAACAGCGGCGCGGGACGCCACAGACGATACACATCGCGCACCGGTTCGGGAATATCGATTTCACGCTCCTGGGTGACCTCTTGCATGATCAGATCCATCGGGAACAGCGGTGCGAGATCATCGGGGCCAATGGGCTGGAGCGTGCCAGGATGAAGCACCGGCGGCAGCGGTTTGGGCAGATCAGCCTGAATGTTGTACCAGCGCTTGGGAATACGGTCCTCTGGCAAGAGGAATTTCACTTGATGCGACATCAGCGGTTCTCCATCGTTTTTTTGTTTATCTGTGTGCTTTGACGGACGCTCTGCCCGTGTCTCAACCAGCAGAAAAATGCGTGCCATTTTAGCAATGCGTCGACCTCTGCATCATGCGAGGCCTGAACCGAGAATTTACTTGGTGAACGCCCTTCTCGTCCATCCTCCGATCAATCTCCCCACAAAAAAACAGAGCCCCCTGACGGGCAGGGGGCTGTATCAAGCCGCTGGCGAGCTTATTTGGCCTTCAGGCACTCGCTCATGAATTTCTTGCGCTCGTCGCCCTTCATGCCCGCAGCGTCCTTGTTACAGGTAACCATCTTGTTCTGCTGAGCGGTCTTCGGGGCTTCCGCAGGGGCCTCTGGCTTTTTGCTCAGGCACTCCTTCATGAAAGCCTTGCGCTCATCACCCTTTTTGCCAGCGGCGTCCTTGTTACAGGTGGCCATCTTGTTCTGCTGCTCAGTCGCGGCAAATGCAGGGGGGATCGCAAACAGACCCAATAGGGTCAGTGCAGCAATGATTGGTTTCATGATGTCTCCAGGCAGGCCAGGAACGAGGTGAAAAGCGCGCGAGACCAGCCTGCCACCTTGGGGCCACGCACACTCTTGCCGAACACTTGGAATGTTCTCACCCAACTATAGCGCCAGATCCTGACACCAAGCTTAAGCGTGCTTCTTGTTGATCGTCAGACCCTGTCTCATGTCAGTCGTTTAACAAGCGATGCATGAGCCAGGCGGCCACCCGAAGCGCGACCTTGTCTTCGCCATACCGTCCGATCACCTGCAGGCCCACCGGCATGCCCGTCGCGCCTCGGCTAAAAGGCAGATGCACACAAGGCAGCCCCAGCAGCGTCCACACACGCCCGAATACTGGGTCTCCGGTCTGCTCCAGCGTCGCCGGCGCCTCACCGCGCGCACTGGGCGCCAGCACCACCTCATGCTCGCCGAACACCGCCGAGACCATGCCGCGCGCCGCATGCGCGAGCTGCTGCGCAGCGCGATACTGCTCGATCGATACCTGCAGCCCGGCAGTCAGCAACTCGCGCAAGCCGGGACTGAGCGAGTCCGCATGATGCATTCGCTCATGCGCCAGCGAGCGCGCCAGATCGAAGCTCATGATGTCCTTCTGCGCCTGCAGCAACCCGGCAAACGCCGCCGGCAGGACCAACTCGCGCACGGAGACACCCGCCTTGGCCAGACCTCGCGCTGCCTGCTCCATCGCGTGGCGGGTATCGTCATCGGCATACGGCCACTCATGGGTATGGCAAAGTGCCACCCGGGGCGTGGATGAGACCTCCAGCTTCATCAGGCCGTGGTCGCCAGTCACCGCTGCAGCGAACAGTGCCACGTCGGGTACCGAGCGCCCGAGGAATCCCAGTGTATCCAGCGAGTCGGACAAGGCTTTCACACCTGACCGGTTGACGATCCCAACACTGGGTTTGTAGCCAACGATGCCGCAGAATGCGGCAGGTCGGATGACCGACGCCGCCGTCTGCGAAGCAAAGGCCAGCGGCACCATCCGATCCGCAACGGCCGCTGCCGAGCCGCTTGATGAGCCTCCCGGGGTGTGTGTGAGCCGGTCAGGATTGCGCGTCTTGCCCGGCGTGAAGGTCGCAAACTCGGTCGTCACCGTCTTGCCCAGCATGATCGCACCCTGTTCACGGCTCAGCGCGGCCACAGCGGCATCGGCCACCGGACGGTGCGCGGCATAAATCGACGAACCATAAGTCGTCGGCATGTCATGCGTGTCGAACAAATCTTTCACGCCAATGGGCAAACCGTGCAACAGACCCTGAATCGGCAGATTGTCGAGTTGTTTTGCGCGCGCCAGCGCCTGATCGGCAGCCAGATATGTCCACGCCTGTACCTGCGGCTCGCGTAGTTCGATACGGTCGAGGCAGGATCGCACCAGCTCGGTGGCACTGATCTCCCGGCGCGCCAGCTGTCGCGCCAGATCCGAGGCGCTGCACTCGTTCAGTAAAGCAGTCATGCGGTTTCCTCATGTCGTGCTGAACGCGCATCCATGTCGCGCGCGGCAGCAGTGTAACCACCCTCGTCCCCATCGACGAAGTGCAGATGCAGGTCGGGCGAGCGCACGACGCAGGTAAGTTCGGTTGATAGGTTGTGTGCAGCATGCCAGGCGTTTTTTTATACTTGCCAGTATAGATTGATGCGCGGCGCAGATGAAGACTTGTCGGCTTGAGAATCCGGATCGCTGACTGTAGTGGGGTAGCAGCCTAACCTATCCGAGATATAAAAAAGCCCAGGGTTGTGATGCCGCCGAAAATTAAAACAAAGAGCGCTGCCAAGATTAGGTAAACTCTCAGGGATTTGTCCCTCACCAAGCTAATTTTAGTTTTTTTCATGAGAATATGTAGGAAGTTTTTTCATTAAGAATGTTGAAAGATATTACCGATCAGTGATCACCATGGTGAGTTCGGATCAGCAGGCTTGGTGAAAACAATTTTTGCAGCATTCACATTCAGAAAATATTATTGAGATGGAGAACGTCATGGAAGACGCACGTTGCTGTGGCACTGGCACCTGCATTATCAATGCAGAAGGAGAATGCTGGTGCGGTCAAAGGTGGAACGGCACACAAATGAGCTTCCCAGAAGCTCTACAAGGTAAGACTAATGACGATGCTGCGAAGAGCTCAGGCGGCTCATCAACTGATGAGTATTCCCAACCAAGCAAATAGCCGTTGAGCCAGGAATTTTTCTAGTTAGCCTGAAAACTTAAGCACAGCAACACCGAGTATGATCAGTAAAACGCCGAGTATGCGCATCAGCGACAACACATCTCCGAAAAACAAAACACCGACAATGAATGTGCCGGCGCCACCGATACCGGTCCAGATCGCGTAAGCCGTCCCAATGGGAATGCTCTGCTGCGCAAGCCAAAGGAAGTATCCGCTCAACGCCATGAAACTCAAGGCGATTGCGATGCCTAGCCAGCGCGTCTCTGCGGCTTGCGAAATTTTTATACCAACAGGCCAGCCTATTTCGAAATAGCCCCGCTAGAAACAAGTAGAGCCAACTCATGCGCAAATTCCAAAGATGAATTGAAAAGTCACTCCCACGCAATAGTTACACCACCAAAATAGTCAACAAAATCAACAATTTGCGATTGCTGATTTTTTGTGTGTAACTCTTGTGTAACTTTGAACAGCAAAGCGAAGTTCAGAAGTGGCTCAGCAAAACTGAACAGGTGAGATAGGTGCATTATTGGGGTTTTTAGCCTTGGCCAGTGTGCTGGGGCAGGAGACCATCATGAGTAAATCATCCGGGCGGCGTACGCGCCGCGTGTT
>Ga0315902_10000389_pt1 | contig 74094 bp, 64 predicted proteins | sample LakEriMetagenome_9_FD_203523 | JGI IMG/M metagenome (GOLD analysis project Ga0315902, IMG submission 203523) | Freshwater fungal communities from buoy surface, Lake Erie, Ohio, United States - Buoy 12 MA117 | ecosystem: Environmental > Aquatic > Freshwater > Lake > Lake biofilm | place: USA... | reverse complement strand
CACCGGTCTTGGAGGTGCAGTTGGTCTGGCCGGGGACGGCGCACGGATTCTTTGTGAAGTCGGCGTTGTCATTAGGATCAAGGGCGTAAGCGTCGGTCCGGTACTGGAAGCCCAGCGCGAACGCCACATTCCCGCCGCCGAGCTCGAAGCCGGTTTCGCCGTCCACAACCGCGTCAAACACCGTGACCTTGGTGGTGGCCTCAGTGGCGGAGGCGCCGACAAGCCAGTTGGCGAGCGCCGGCGAGTTTTCTACTGACGCGACGAAGTTGGGGTTCGGAGCCGATGAGAAGGCGCCCTGCTTGATGGCGGTCGAGAAGGGGTTGTAGAACAGGCAGCCGTTCGCCCCGGGCGTCGTTCCGGTGCAGTTCGGGCCCCCCAGTCCGCCGAGAGCGCGGTTGAACCGATCCACGAAGGTGTCGTTGGTCGAGCGCTTGCCGACGTCCTCCATGTGCGTGAAGGCGAGATCCCAGCCCCAGCCGTTCTCGAACTCGCCCTTCAGGCCAGCCGAGATCCGGTAGGCCTCGTAGGAGCGACTTCCGACCTGCGCGCCGCCGCCGTTGCCGGGGAAGCCGCCCCAGCCGAAGGAGCGCCCCGTCCAGAGCACCGCCGGCGCCGTGGCGAGCCAGGGGTTCGCGGTGGCGAGCGAGGGGAACTGGCCCAGGAGGGCCTGGAAACCCGGGTGCGAGGTCGGAACGACGATCACCGGCCGCTGCGGCGGATAGGAAGGCGAGGTCTTCCACTTCGGAACGTCGGTGTTCGCGTACAGGACCTCGACATGGGCTTCCACGCCGTTGTCGAACCGGTGGTTAAGCTCGGAGAAGATCTGGTACCGGGTCTCCTCCTCGACGAGGTTGTCGAACGGAATGAAGCGGAACTGGCAGGCGCCGTTGGCGATTGTGCCGCCCACATTGTTGCAGCCTGGATCGATGACGTTGAGGGTGCCCGGAGCTGACGCACCAACCGCAAGAGCGTTCAAGATCCGCCCGGGATTACCAATTCCGGAATAGCCGGACTGAGGATTCTCGGCGAACGACACCTTGGCGACGTCGACGTCGTTGAAGCTGGTTTCGGACCGGAAATTGTATCCGACGGTCGTCACCCAGCTGGTGTTCTCGCCCTGCCAGCCATAGGCCAGGGAGGCGTTCCACTCACCGTCGGAGCCGTCAAAGGTCGAGTAATCGGCGCTGGCGACAAGGCCGGAGAGCCGGCGGTTGGTGATGAAGTTCACCACGCCCGCAATGGCGTCAGACCCGTAAAGGGCGGCCGCGCCGTCCTTCAGGATCTCGATGCGACCGATCGCCGCGGCGGGGATCAGGTTGGTGTCCACGAAGGTCTGGGCGCTCTCGGCGATGCCGTAGGGCGCGGACACCATGCGGCGGCCGTTCAGCAGCACCAGGGTGCGCGCCGGGCCGAGGCCGCGAAGGTTCACATTGCTCAGGCCTTCGAGGCCGTTGGACGAGAACTGGTTGGTCTCGCCATCGGTGCCGCTCGAAACGCCGAGCGTCTTGATCAGGTCCTTGATCGTCGGCGTGCCGCTCTTCTGCAGTTCATCTGCGGTCAGAACATCGACCGGCAGGGCCGCATCCTCGGGCGTGCCGCGAATGAAGGAGCCGGTGACCACGACCTCCTCAACGGTCGCCGGACCGGCGCTCTGCGCCTGCGCGGAGCCCGCCGCCATGAGACCCGCGGCGACTGCGACCGCGAACGCTGACGCGCCACTCAAGAAACGTCCCCTCATCGTGCTTTCTCTCCCTGCGCCGGCGGCTTGATTGCCTGAAAAGCCCGGCACCATCTGAGATGACGCTGCCACGTCTAGGAAGGGATGCCTATGACAAAATTGCCACAACTTGGGACGATCTTCGCCCTTGCGTCCAATCAAGCGAGTCTGGGTGTTTCCTGCGCAGATTCGGGGCTGCCTGCCGACGTCAGAGGCGCCGGCGGAGGCGGGAGGGCTTAGGTGTGTGGTCCCGGCGCCCCTCAGTCGGCTTCGCCGGCAGCTCCCCCGCAGGGGAGCAATTAAGATGCTGAAATTCCTCCACCTTCCAGGGGGAGGTGGCGCGCGCAGCGCGACGGAGGGGGTCTGCCGAGGCGCCGTCGCAGGCCACGCAGCCAGGTCAGATGGACCGGGCGACGACCTCCTTCATGATCTCCGAGGCGCCGCCGTAGATGCGCTGCACCCGGGCGTCGCGCCACAGGCGGGCGATGGGGTACTCGTTCATGTAGCCGGCGCCCATGTCTCGCAGATCATGGACGCGGACTGGTCGACCTTCGTCCTGTCCTACTGGGTCCGCGACCGGGGGGTGTATTCGCTGGAGGAAGGGGTGCGCCGGATCACCTCGGCGCCGGCCCGGGTGCTCGGCCTGACCGACCGGGGCGTCCTGGCCCCCGGCCAGCGGGCGGACATCAACGTCATCGACCTTGCGGAACTGCGCAGCCTCCAGCCGCAGATCGTCAACGACTTCCCGGGCGGCGCTCCGCGTTATGTTCAGCGCGCCCGCGGCTACCGGGCGACGATCGTCAACGGCGGCGTGAACATCGAGGATGACAGGCATACGGGAGAACGTGCCGGACAGGTGCTTCGCCGGGTTCACTGACCCAGCTTCATCGCAACTCCTCTTGAAGCTGAAACTGCGCCGGAGCGGACATCCGTCTCCGGCGCTCTTTTTTCTTCAGGGGTGGATGATCCCGCGGATCATGGCCTCGGTGAACAGGTTCGCCCCCGACTCGGGATTGTCGCCGGGCTGCCACCAGGACAGCTCCGAGGAGGCGTTGATCCCGGCCGTGAGAATCTGGGCGGTGATGGCCGTGTCCAGGGCGCGGATGGATCCGTCGGCGATCCCGTCGCAGAGCATTGACCCAAGCCGGATGGAAATCTGCCGAAGACGGAACATCAGGTCCGCGCGGATCTCCTCCGGCACCGTCGACAGGGCGCTGGTCCGAAGCAGAGGGGCGGGTCCCACCTGCAACTGGACGACGGCGCTGAGCAGGGAGTGCATCACCTCCAGGCCTTCGCCCCCCGCCGCCTCCGCGGCGTCTATGGCGCGCCAGAGGACGTCAAAGGTCCGCTGGAAGCAGGCCACCACCAGGTCATCCTTGGTGGCGTTGTAGTGGTAGAAGGCGCCCTTGGTGACATTCAGCTTCGAGGAAATCCGGTCAACCGACGCCCCGTGATAGCCTTCATCATTGATCAGCTGGGTGGCGGCCCGCAGGAAGTGCTCGGCCGAGCCCTCGTCGATCTCCTCACCGCCGGGCTGGAGGTCAAGGACACGGGCGCCGGGGACATTCCCGCCCCTCGGGATCCCGTCCAGCAGGATGGAGGCGATCCTCTGGCTGATGCGCGGATAGTCCTCGACCCGCCAGGTGTAGATCCAGGCGCTGACGAAGGTCAGGGCGCTGATGAGCAGGTGGGTGCGTCCGTTGAGGTCCGCCCGGGTGCGGTTCTCCCGGCGGTCCAGCAGGGCGCGGACCGTCCGGAACATGCCGACATACGCCTCGTTCACGGAGGCGCTGTTGAGGGCCCTGACGTCGTTGAAGACGGTCAGGGGCTCCGCCTCACCCAGTTCGATGCGCTGCTGGAGGCCTATGAACTGGTCGATGAAGATCTGGACCCGCTCGCGTTCCGTGACATGGCCGCGCGCAGCATCGGCCATCTCGCGGATCCGGCCGATGCTGCGCTCGAAGGCGGCGGCGGCCAGGTCTTCCTTGTTGCGGAAGTAATAGATGACCCCCGTGGGCACCAGGTCGAGGCGGGCGGCGACGTCGCCCAGTGTCATGCCGCGCACGCCGTGCCGGTTCATCTCGCGGACGGCGGAGGCGATGATGGCGTCCCGCCTCGCCATGTAGCGCCGGCTCGGCGTCCGGCCCGAGGCGGCGGCGGGGGCGGCCCCTTCGGGAGGATGTTCGGTGGTCATCAGCGGCTCCGCGCCGGGCGCCGGGGCGTCTCCGGCAGGCTTTCCCTTGGGGATAGTGTGGCTTGTGAGGACGGTCAATCAGGGCCAATCTTGGCGGGAGAAGGCGCGCAGACGCCGTCGGGGGGAAGTGACCATGCTGCTGCAGGGACTGAAGGTCGTCGAGCTCGCCACCTGGATCGCGGCGCCGGGATGCGCCGCCGTCATGGCCGACTGGGGCGCCGACGTCATCAAGGTGGAGTCCCTGGGCGGCGACGCCACCCGCACCTTCTTTCCAGAGAGCCCCGAGACCCCGGGCAATCCCATCTTCACCATGGAGAACCGGGGAAAGCGCGGCGTGGCCCTGGACATCGCCTCGCCAGAGGGGCGCGAGGCCCTGCTGGCCATCCTCAAGGACGCCGACGTCTTCATCACCAACCTGCGGCCCGGCGCCCTGAAGCGGGCCCGGCTGGACTACGACGCCCTGCGCGCGGCCTTCCCGAGGCTGATCTACGCCAGCGTCTCCGGGGTGGGCCTGGAGGGGCCGGACGTGGACCTGCCGGCCTTTGACATCACCGTCTTCTGGACCAAGAGCGGCGTCGGCCGCTCGCACATCCCGCCGGACCAGGAGCCCTTCGCCTGCCGCCCCGGCTTTGGCGACCACACCACGGCCCTCGCCACCCTGTCCTCCGTCCTGGCCGCCCTGCATGAGCGCCACGCAACAGGTCGGGGGCGGTTGGTGGAGTGCTCCCTCCTGCGCACGGCGGCCTACGCCCTGGGCTGGGACATGGCCACCCAGCTGCGGTTCGGCGAGGCGCCGACCACCCAGCCCCGAAGCCTGCGCCCGCATCCGATCTCGGGGATCTATTTCCGGACCCTGGATGACCGGTGGATCACCTTCGTGCTCAAGGGACCCGCCTGCTATCCGACCCTGATGAAGGTGCTTGGGCATTCTGAGGTCATCGACGATCCCCGTTACGCCCTGCCGACGACGGACCTCGACATCGTCCGCGAGATCCGGGCCCGGGCGGACGCGGCCTTCGCGCGAATGACCCTGGCCGAGGCGGCGGTGATCCTGACCGAGGCGGACCTCGCCTGGGCGCCCCTGCAGAGCCTTTCAGAGGTGGTGGGCAGCCCCCAGTACCTCGCCACCGGCTGCGCCGTGGAGGTCTCCGACGGCTGGGGCGGGCGCATGGCCTCGCCGGCGGCGCCGGGCCGCTTCCCAGAGGGGGCGCCGGAGGTGACCCGCGGGGCGCCGAAGCTGGGCGAGCATACCCGGGAGGTCCTGGTCGAGGCCGGGGTCGCGAGGGAGGTCATAGAAAAAGTCATGGCCCGGCTCGGGTGAGCGCGGGCCACGACAGGCGCTGAGGCGTCAGCCCCCGCCCGGAGGCGGGGGCCTTGCCGATCAGTTGTAGACTTCGAACAGGCCGGCGCCGCCCTGGCCGCCGCCGATGCACATGGTCACCACGGCCCACTTGGCCTTGCGGCGCTGGCCTTCCTGCAGGACGTGGCCCGTCAGGCGGGCGCCGGTCATGCCGAAGGGGTGGCCGATGGCGATGGAGCCGCCGTTCACGTTGTACTTCTCGGGATCGATGCCGAGGTGATCGCGGCAGTAGAGGCACTGGCTGGCGAAGGCCTCGTTCAGCTCCCACAGGTCGATGTCGTCGACCTTCAGGCCGTTCCGCTTCAGCAGCTTCGGAATGGCGAAGACCGGGCCGATGCCCATCTCGTCGGGCTCGCAGCCGGCGACGGCCCAGGAGACGAAGCGGCCGAGGGGCTTGAGGCCCCGGCGCTCGGCTTCCTTGCCTTCCATCAGGAGGACGGCGGCGGCGCCGTCAGACAGCTGGGAGGCGTTGCCGGCGGTGATGAACTTGCCCTCGCCCATGACAGGCTGGAGCTTGGCGAGGCCCTCGAGGTTGGTGTCGGGACGGTTGCACTCGTCACGGTTCACCACGTAGTCGACGATGGTCTCTTCCTTCGTCTCCTTGTTGACCTGCTTCATCTTGGTCTTCATCGGGACGATCTCGTCGGCGAACAGGTTGGCCTGCTGGGCGGCGGCCATCCGCTGCTGGGAGCGCAGGGAGAACTCGTCCTGGGCCTCGCGGCTGACATTGTAGCGCTTGGCGACGATGTCGGCGGTGTCGATCATGGCCATGTAGATGGCCGGCGCGATCTGGGCCAGCTCCGGGTCCATGGCCTCAGGCGGGAAGCGCCCTCCGCTGATTGAGATGCTCTCCACCCCGCCGGCCACGACGCAGTCCGCGCCGTCACCACGGATGTGGTTGGCCGCCATGGCGATGGTCTGCAGACCCGACGAGCAGAAGCGGTTCACGGAGACGCCGGCGGTGGTCACCGGCATGCCGGCCAGCAGAGCGGCCTGGCGGCCGATGTTCGGTGCGCTGTGGGCGTTGTTGCCAAGGAAGCAGTCCTCGACGAAGTCCTTTTCGACGCCCGACTTCTCCACCGCGTGCTTGATCGCGTGGGCCGCCATGGACATCGGCGGCGTCATGTTGAACCCACCCCGGCCGGACTTGGCCAGGCCCGTGCGGGCATAGGAAACGATTACGGCTTCACGCATGAGAAGAACCTCCCTTTTGTCTTCGTGGTTATGGCCGCGCAGGTCGGCCTTGGCAATGTGAATCCCCCCGCGGAAACCTGTCCCGGGGGGGCTTTGGGGTCACGGCCGGACGAGGAACTTCTCGCCGGTGGCCTTGCGGTTGCAGGCCTGGACGGCCGCGGGGGTGAGAAGGTCGGTGAGCGACACCTCGGTGGTGTAGCCCGAGGCGAAGGTGGTCTTCAGGTTGCCCACGACGCGGGCCCGCAGCCGGTCGGCGGCTTCCTTACCGATGCGGATCAGGAAGGGGGTCAGGAGCCAGCCGCCCAGGCCCCAGGCCATGCCGAACCCGCGGTTCAGCTCGGTCGGGCCGGTGTCGAGGCCGCCGTAGATGTAGACCTGCTTGTGGGTGGTGGAGCCATAGCGCGAGAAGCCGCCCGGGCTGCGGGCGTTGGCGGCGATCTCCATGCCGGTCAGGATCTGCCCGGCGAGCCTGCCGCCGCCGATGGCGTCAAAGCCCAGGGTGGCGCCGGTCTCGGTCAGGGCCGCCACCAGGCTCTCCATGAAGTCGGGCTGGGAGGAGTCGCAGACCACCTTTGCGCCCTGGTCCTTCAGGATCTTCGCCTGGGCGGGGCTGCGCACGATGTTCACCAGGGGCACGCCGTCCTCCAGGCAGATGCGGTTCAGCATCTGGCCGAGGTTGGAGGCCGCCGCGGTGTGGACGAGGCCGGAATGGCCCTCCAGCTTCATGGTCTCGACCATGCCCAGGGCGGTCAGCGGGTTGACGAAGCAGGAAGCGCCGTCGCGGGGGTCCGTGCCCTCGGGCAGCAGCAGGGCGTCGGCGGCGCGCACGCAGCGGTACTCGGCGTACATCTCGCCGCCCAGAATGGCGACCGTGCGGCCGAGAAGGGCCTGTGCCTCGGGGGAGGCGCCGGCGGCGACCACCTCGCCCGCCCCCTCGTTGCCGACGGGCAGGGCGGCGCCGGCGCGGGCGGCCACAGCCCGGCGCAGGGCCGGCGGGATGGGGGCGGACAGGACGGCGGCCTCGCCCGATCCGGAGACCGTCGCGGCCTCCAGGTCGGCCGGCCCCACCAGGAGACCAAGGTCGGACGGGTTGATCGGCGTGGCGCGCACCCGCACCAGGACCTCGCCATCGCCCGGCTTCGGCGTCGGGACCCGCGCCAGGGACAGGCGCAGCTCAGAGGCGTCGGCGGTCACCTCGGTGCGGAGCTGGAGGAAGGTGTCGGGGACGGGCGCGGTCATGTCTTGGCCTCTCTGGAAACGTTGGAGGTAACGCTCATTTGAGCGGGGGGTATGTCAACCCCGGATCTAGGGGCGCGCCACACGGGAGGGGGCCGCGCCGCCCTGTCCCGGGGTGGCCTGGACGGCGTCGAAGATGTCCCCGCCCTGGGGCAGCGGACGTCGCAGGGCGGCCTTGATCCCCGCCAGGGTTCCCGCCGGCCATCCCGCCATCCGGATCGCCGCTGACCGGGCGTGGTCCTGAACCTCAGCGTCGGGGAGGACGGCCCAGGCCAGGCCCAGCCGGTGCAGGTCCGGCCCAGCCATCCGGCCGGCGCCCAGGGCCAGCTGGGCGGCCACGGACTCGGGCGCCTTCAGCCTCAGCCAGGCCAGGTTCATGGGGGCGTGCATGCCGATCGCCGCCTCGCCTACGGTCAGCACCGCGCCCTCTCCCGCCACCATGAGGTCAGAGCCCAGGGCCAGGGCCGCGCCGGCGTTGATGGCGTAGCGCTCCAGGGCGCAGATCACGACGGCGGGGCAGGCATGGAGGTCCCGGTGAAAGCCCGTCCAGTCTGCCGCCCAGGCCGCCCCCGCCCCGCCCTGGAAGAGGTCGATGTCGAGGCCGGAGCAGAAGGTTCCGCCCTCCCCGCGCAGCAGGATGACCCGCGCCGCGCCCTGAAGCAGGGCCGCCAGACCCTCCCGCAGGTCCCGGGCCGAAACGGGCGCCAGGGCGTTCCGGCGTTCCGGCCGGTTGAGGACGAGCTCGCCCCAGCCCTCGTGAAGGGCTGTCAGGACGGGCGCGCTGGTCACGGGGGCGGGTCTCCCGCGATGGTCTTGAGGTTGCGGGCGTGGCTCTCTTCGTCCAGCCGGTAGAGGGACCAGGTCGCAACGGAGCCGAGGAACAGGACAAGCACCGTCGGCAGGTAGAGCCAGCCCACCTGGGTGATCAGCTCCATGGTCTTCTCGCTGGGCTGGGCCTTGGTCGGGAAGGCCACGGCGGTGAGGATCAGGCCCGGGATGAGGGCGGCGATAGCATTGACGATCTTGCTGGGCAGGCTGTCCGCGGTGGTCAGCAGGCCCTCTGCGCGGCGGCCGGTGCGGACCTGCACCTCCTCCACAATGTCGCCGATCATGGACGAGGCCAGGATGTAGCCGGCGATGGCGCAGACCATCTGCACGAAGGTGAAGCTGGCGAGGACCCAGAGCAGGGCCGGGGTCCCGTTCAACTGCAGCACCCCGATCAGCTTGAGGAACATGGGCGTATGGCCGAAGACCACGCTGGTGAAGAAGAGGGCCATGGCCGCCTTCTTCTTGCCGAAGCGGCGGGCCAGCCGCGGGGCGAGGATGCCGCCGAAGATCGGCCCCGGGATTCCCAACAGGGTGAGGATCAGGATGTCCTGGGCTTTCAGCTCCCAGAGATAGGTCTGGAAGTAGAGGGTCAGGCCCGCAGCGATGCCGAACCCCAGTCCGGCGATGACCTGGGCCATCAGGGCGACGATGAAGTTGCGGTTGGTCAGGGTGACCAGGGCGTCGCGCCAGTCGTCCCGGAAGGTCCGGCCGGGTTCATGGGGGCGCTGGTGGAAACCCGCCGCCTGCTTCTGGGTGCCCAGGGCCATGGTCAGGCCCGCCACCAGGAAGATCAGGATGATGGCGATGGACAGGGGCCCGTATCCGTCGGCGTTGAGCTGTCCGACCGGATGCTCGGGAGTCTTCCTCAGGAAGATGCCGTAGATCAGCACGGTCGCCAGGGCGGTGCCGAGGGAGCCAAGTATCCAGCGATAGCCCAGGAGGACGGTCCGGTCGTGGTAGTCGGGCGCCAGTTCCGGCGCCATGGCCCCTGACGGGATCTCGTAAAGGCTCCAGGCCAGGTTTACGAACAGGCCCGTGCCGAGGATGTACCAGAACATGGCGGAGGCGTCCCAGCCGGGGGGATGCCAACGCAGGAAGAGGGCCACCGGGACCAGGAACATGGCTAGGTAGAGGAAGGGATGCCGCCGGCCGATCCGGGAGCGGAACTGATCCGATCCATGGCCGATCAGGGGGTCCCAGAAGCCGTCGATGAAGATGACCGCAGAGATCGCCAGGCTGACGATATGGGGCGGGACTCCGACCACCTGGCTGTAGAAGAACATGGCCAGACCACCGAGCGCGCCATAGGCGCCGTTGGCCACCGAGCCGACGCCATAGAAGGCCTTGGTCCGAAAGGAGAGCGGTCTGCGAAGGCCCCGGGCGGGGGTCTCGCCGTCGACGTCCTGAACGGTCATGCCGCCTCCCGTCATTGCGGGTTCGCGACCGGATTCGCGCCCGGCCGTTCCTTCTCCCCCCCAGGCGCCAGACCATGACGCCGGCGAATCATTGTCAAGCCGGTACGGACGCCGGACGGGATGGGAATCCCAAACTGGGCGAAGGGGCGCCCCCCTGAGCTCCGGCCCGAAGGCCCCAGGACTTCAGCTGCAGGTCAGGACGATCTTGCCCACGTGGTCGCCCGCCTCCAGGGCGGCGTGCGCTTCACTGGCCCGGGCCAGGGGGAGGGTCCGGTCAATGACGGGGCGGAACTGGCCCGAGGCGATCCAGGGCCAGACCCGTCCCTCCACCGCCGACGCCAGCCGGGCCTTCTCGTCCGCTGTTCGGGGACGAAGGGTTGATCCGGTGACAACGGCCCGTTTCTGCATCAGCCGGAAGATCGGCAGGGCCACCTCGCCGCCGCCCAGGGCGGCGATGAAGACGATTCGTCCGTCCGTCTTCAGGGCGTCCAGCTCCCGCCCGAAGTAATCGCCGCCGACCATGTCCAGGACGACGTCGGCGCCGCCCTCGGCCTTGACCCGCGGGCCGAAGTCCTCGGCGGAGGCGTCGATGGCCAGGTCCGCGCCCAGCTCGCGCGCCCGCGCGGCCTTAGCCGCACCTCGCGCCGTGGCGATGACCCGGGCTCCGGCGGCCTTGGCCATCTGGATGGCGGTCACCCCGATCCCCGAGGTGGCGCCATGGACCAGCAGGGTCTCCCCAGGCTGCAGGGCGCCATGCTCGAAGACATTGGCCCAGACCGTGAAGACGGTCTCGGGAAGGCCTGCGGCCTCGACGAGGTTGAACCCTTCCGGAACCGGCAGGGCGTGGCGGGAATCGACGACGGCGTACTCGGCATAGCCGCCGCCGCCCAGCAGGGCGCAGACCCTGTCCCCGGCCCGCCAGCGCCCCGCGCTATCGACCACCTCGCCGGCGACTTCAAGGCCCAGGGTGTCCGGTGCTCCGGGCGGCGGCGGATAGCCGCCCATGCGTTGCAGGAGGTCGGGCCGGTTCACCCCGGCGGCGGAGACCCGGATCAGGATCTCGCCCTCGCGGGGCGCCGGCCTCGGGATTCTCACCGGCTTCAGCGCCTCGGGGCCCCCGCGTCCGCCCTCGACGGCGATGGCTGTCATCATTGCCTGGCCCATCATCTCTCTCCCGAAACCTTGCGCCGTGTCGTCCGACGACGTCAGATAGGCGCAAGATCAGGGCGCCGCCAAGGGGGCGCGAGGGATGCGGGGGCGTGTCATGGAAGACGGCGAAGAGGTCCGGCGCGGCAGGGGGGCGGCCCTGGACCAGGCGCTTCGGGAGGACCTCGACCTGTTCTCAATCGGCGACCTTGAGGAGCGGATCGGGCTGCTGGAGGCGGAGATCGGCCGGTGTCGCGCCCAGATCGGACGAAAGACGGCCGGCCGCCAGGCGGCGGACTCCCTCTTCCGCAAGCCGGAGGACTGAAGGTCCCTCTTGCCGCCCCCCCTGAAAGCGAGCAGGCAGGGACATCGAAGTCGCGAATCGTAGGCCCTCCGGGGTGCTGCGGGAAGGAGCAGGGGATGAGCGCGGGCGTGAAGCCAGCATTCGCCGCGAGGCCCGGGGTCATCCTGGACCAGGCCGCCGCGGAGCTCTTTGAGCGGACCTTCCGGGAAGGCATGGACCTGATCGCCGAAGTCTCGGCCTATCTCGACGGGATCGGCCGGCTGGAGTCCCGTCGGCTGAGCCGGGAGGCGGCGGCTGACTACGCGGCTGAGAGCATGCGGCTGACCACCCGCCTGATGCAGGTCGCTTCCTGGCTGATGGTGCAGAGGTCGGTCCGTGAAGGCGAGACCCGCCCCGAGGCCGCCGCAGAGGCCCGGTACCGGCTGGGTCACCCGAACGCTCCCCGCCTCTCGCCGCGGATACCCGAGACTCTGGCCTCGTTCTCGCGCCGGGCGGACCGCCTCTTCGAACGCGTGAGCCGGATGGACCGGCAGATGTATGTCGAGGTGGAGCTCGCCGCGAACCCGGTGGCCTCGCATCTGGAGCGCCTCAGGTCCGCCTTCGCAGGCTGACCGCTTACTTGCGGGTGAAGCCGCCGAACTTGGCGTTGAAACGCGACACGCGGCCGCCGCGGTCCAGGAGCTGCTGGTTCCCGCCCGTCCAGGCCGGATGGGTCTTGGGATCGATGTCCAGGTTCAGGGTCGCCCCTTCCTTCCCGTAGGTCGAGCGCGTCTGGTAGCTGGAGCCGTCCGTCATCACCACGGTGATGAAGTGATAGTCGGGATGGGTGTCTTGTTTCATTTCGGGGTCATCCGACGTAAAGGAACGGCCAGTTTGCATCCTCCGCCCTCTGGCCTGCCGGGGGGCGGAAAGCGCGCCTTCTACAGCAAAGGGCGTCGGTAGAGCAAGGGCGTGGTCCTGATGTCTGAGAGTTCGGTCCAAACAGCGGTCGAGGGTCGCCCCAGCGCGGGCGGCGCCCTCGCCCAGGAGATGGAGGCCGCCGCTGAGCGTCGGGACTCGACGCGGAACCTCAAGGCCCTGTCCACCCTCTGGCCGATCCTGAGGGCCCACCGGGCCGAGACCTTTATCGCCTGCCTGCTGATGGTGGCCACATCGGCCGCGACCCTGGGGATGAGCGGCGCCGTGCGCCTGCTGGTCGAGCACCTGACCTCCGACAGGAGCGGGGCCTCGGTCGATCCCTGGTTCTGGCTGCTGGGCGCCGTCGCGGTCGCTCTCGGCCTCTTCACGGCCCTGCGCTACTACTGGGTGACAAGGCTGGGCGAGCGGATCGTCGCCGACCTGCGAAAGTCGGTCTACGGCCACATCCTGACCCTGGACCCGGCCTTCTTCATCGCCACCCGCACCGGCGAGGTGCTGTCGCGCCTGACCACCGACATCCAGATCATCGAGAACCTGCTGGCGACGTCGGCCTCGATCTTCCTCCGGAACACCCTGATCCTGATCGGCGCCCTGATCCTCATGCTGCTGGTCAGCCCCAAGCTGACCCTGCTGGTCCTGCTCATCATTCCAGTGGTCGTGGTGCCCCTCTTTCTCTTCGCCCGGCCCCTGCGCAACCTGACCACCGCCACCCAGGACGAGTTCGCCCGGGCCGTCGGTCACGCCGGCGAGACCCTCGACGCCCTCGAGACCGTCCAGGCCTTCGGTCGCGAAGGCGCCGCCACACAGAGGTTCGGCGCAGCCGTGGAGCGCTCGTTCCGCACCTCCCTGAGGCGCATGGCCGCCCGGGCGGTGATGACCGCCGCAGCCATCGTCCTGGTCTTCGGCGGCGTGGTGGCCGTCTTCTGGCTGGGCGTCCACGCAGGCCAGAGGGGTGAACTCACCTGGGGCGCCCTCTTCCAGTTCGCCTTCCTGTCCGTCTTCGCCGCCAGCGCCGTCGGAGCCCTGGGAGAGATGTGGGGCGACGTCCAGAAGGCCGCCGGCGCCATGGAGCGCATCGCCGAATTGCTCTCCGCCCGCCCCGGGATCGCGCGGCCCGCGGCGCCGCAGGCCCTGGCCGGGCGCGGCGAGGTGCGCTTCGAGGAGGTGGTCTTCGCCTATCCCGGCCGCGAGGCGACCCCAGCCCTGGACGGGTTCACCCTGACGGTGGCCCCGGGCGAGCGCGTCGCCCTGGTCGGCCCCTCCGGAGCGGGCAAGAGCACCGTCTTCCGCCTGCTCCTGAGGTTCTACGATCCGATCTCGGGCGTCGTCCGGATCGATGGCGTGGACCTGCGCCAGGCCGATCCCCGCGATATCCGCGCCCAGGCCGCCCTGGTGGCCCAGGACAGCCCGCTCTTCTCCGGCTCCGCCGCCGACAATATCGCCTTCGGCCGTGAGGGCGCCGGTACGGATGATGTCCGGGCGGCCGCCCGGGCGGCCCAGGCCGAAGCCTTCATTGCAGGGCTTCCGGAAGGGTTCGAGACGCCCCTGGGGGAGCGCGCGAAGGGCCTCTCCGGCGGCCAGAGGCAGCGCCTGGCCATCGCCCGGGCCCTGGTGCGCCAGGCGCCCATCCTGCTGCTGGATGAGGCGACCAGCGCCCTGGACGCCGAGAACGAGAAGCTGGTCCAGGAAGCCCTGGACGAGGCCATGCGGGGCCGGACCACCCTGGTCATCGCCCACCGGCTGGCCACAGTGCTGAAGGCTGACCGCATCGTGGTGATGGACGGGGGGCGCGTGGTGGAGACCGGCTCCCACGCCGAGCTGATCGCCCGGGGAGGGCTCTACGCCCGCCTGGCCGCCCTTCAGTTCACTGAGGGCCGGGACTGAGCCTCAGCCGCCCCGCGCCGCAACCGCAAGGTCCGGGAAGTCGCAGAACACCCCATCGACGCCGGCGGCGTAGAGGGCCTTCAGCAGGCTTGCGGCGTCGCCGGGGTCGGAAGGGGCCGCGCCTCGCTGCAGGGCGAGGGGGAGGAAGGCGTTCTCGGCCCGCACCGTCCAGGGATAGACCTTCAGGTCCGCCGCGTGGGCGTCGGCGACGAGGGGCGTGGCGCCGGCCAGGGCGCCTGCGCCGTCCACCTTCAGGACCAGGCGCCATTCCGGACCCACCGCCTGGGCATAGCCGGTGATGGCCTTCAGCCCTTCCGGCGAGACCATGTCGGTGTAGCGCGCGCCGGGAAGGTCGGCCGGGCCGCCTTCGGCCGAGACCAGCTGAACGCGCGGCGCCTTGGAAAGCCCCGCCAGGGTCTTCAGCGGCCCGACCTCGAAGCACTGGACCAGCACTGGCGCCGTCGGGGCGTCCAGGCCCTCGGTCTTCAGGGCGGCGGCCATGATGGGTTCGAACGCAAGGCCAAGCCTGCGGAAGTGAGCCGGATGCTTCATCTCCGGGCAGAGGCCGATGGTGCGCCCGGTCCGCGCCGATTCCCGCCGGGCGAGGGCCGCCACCTCGGCGAAGGTCAGGATTCCCTCCTCGCCGTCGTGCCGGGCGCTGGCGGGGCGCAGCTGGGGCAGGCGCTCCCGGGCGCGAAGGCTCTTCAGCTCTGCCAGGGTGAAATCCTCGGTGAACCAGCCCTCGACCTGTTCGCCGTCGATGTCCCGGACCGTCCTGCGGGCGGCGAACTCGGGCCGGGCGGCCACGTCGGTGGTGCCGCCGATCTCATTCTCATGGCGCGCCACAAGGGCCCCGTCCTTCGTCAGGACCAGGTCCGGCTCGATGACGTCGGCGCCCTGGGCTATGGCCAGGAGATAGGCCGAGGCGGTGTGCTCGGGGCGATAGCCGCTGGCGCCCCGGTGGGCGACCACCTGGGGTCGCGGCGTGGCGGCGGCGGTGCGGGCGGAGGCCATCAGGGCTCCTGCGGCGGCGAGGCCGGCCCCGAAGGCGCGGCGCGAGGGGATGGAGAAGGCCATGGCCTGCGACTAACGCAGGCGCGTGACGGTTTCGTCAAGCTGGCGGCGGCGCGCCTTAGGCGGCGGCGCGCAGGCGCTCCAGGATCAGGGGGTGCAGGTCCAGGTTGGCGGCGCAGACGCTGCCGGTGGCCAGGACATCCTCGCCGCCCTCGGCGGTGGTCACCTTGCCGCCCGCCTCGGTGACCAGCAGCAGGCCCGCCGCCAGGTCCCAGGCGCTGAGGTCACGCTCCCAGAAGCCGTCCATCCGGCCGGCCGCGACCCAGGCGAGGTCCAGGGCCGCGGCCCCGAACCGCCGGACCCCGGCGACACGCTGGCTGATCTGGTGCAGCTCCTTGAGGAACCGGGCGTGCTGGCCGTGGCCCAGGAAGGGAATGCCGGTGGCGAGCACCGACTCGTCGAGGCGCTGTCGGGCGGCGACCCTCAGGCGGCGATCGTTGACGAAGGCGCCCTTGCCCTTCTCGGCCCAGAAGAGTTCGTTGGCGACGGGATTGTAGGTGACCGCCGCCACCACGACGCCCTCGCGCTGGAGGGCGATGTTGATGGCGAAGTGCGGGATGGCGTGCAGGAAGTTGGTGGTGCCGTCCAGGGGGTCGACGATCCAGGTGTGGGTCTTGTCCGTGCCCTCGATCAGGCCCCGCTCCTCACCCAGAAAGCTGTAGCCGGGCCGGGCCTTGGACAGGCTCTCGAAGAGCGACTGCTCGGCCTTGATGTCGGCGGCGGAGACGAAGTCCGCAGCGCCCTTGCGGGAGACCTGCAGTTCGGCCAGTTCGCCGAAGTCGCGGTTGAGGCCGCGGGCCGCCTTACGGGCGGCGTCGGACATGACCTTGAGGAGGGCGGAGGGGGTCGACATGGGGCGCGGACCCTAGTGGTCAGGCCGTCGCAAGGCAAGGCGCCGGGCGGCCAGGCCTCAGACTCCGTGGGCCGTCTGTCGGTCTGCAAGGCCCTGTGCGATGGCGGCGTTGAGGGCGCGCACCGCCTCGGCCTCTCCGGCCGGGTGGCTCCAGACCCCGGCCGACACCGCGATGAAGTCCGCGCCGGCGGCTGCAAGGCCCCGGGCGTTCTCCGCCGTGATCCCGCCGATGGCGACACACGGGGTCTCCATGCTCTCCTGCCAGAGGGTCAGGACCTCCGGCTCCGCCCGGGTCGGGGCCTCCTTGGTGGGTGTGGGGAAGAAGGCCCCGAAGGCGACATAGTCGGCCCCCTGCTCGGCCGCCTCCATGGCAAGGTGCCGGCTGTCATGGCAGGTGACCCCGACGATCCGGTCGCGGCCCATCAGGCGGCGGGCCTGGGCATAGGGCGCATCGGACTGGCCGACATGCACGCCGTCGCAGTCCAGCTGGGCGGCCAGGGCGGGATCATCGTTGAGGATCAGGGCGACATCATGGGCCCGGGAGATGGGCCCCAGCACCCTGACCGCTTCGGTGATCTCAGCTTCCGAAGCGCCCTTCAGCCTGACCTGCAGGGCGGCGACGTCGCCTGCCGAAAGGGCCGCTTCCAGGCGGAGGGCGAAGCCGGCGGGATCGTCGAGGCGAGGCGGTGTAATGAGATAGAGGCGGCAGGCGGGCGCGGACATGAGTCCCTCTTAGCGCGCCGGCGCCGGGCGCCCAAGGCCCCTGTCGGGAATGGGTTGGGCCGGGCGGCCGGCAATGCTAAGGCCCCGCGCAATGTTTCTCCTCACCGACGATCTGGAGTCCCTCCGGCGGGACCTCGACGCTGCGGACAGCGCCACCGCCGTCCTGCAGGCCCGGTGCGAGGCGCTCGGCCTGCCGGGCGGGCCTCGGGTCCTGGCCCGGGTCGAAGCCGCCGACCTGACGCCGGACGCCGAGGTGCGCCGCCGGTTGAGGGCGACCGGGGAGGAGGCCTTGGCCTGCCGTCGCGTGCACCTCGTGTGGGGTGACCGCCTCCTGTCCCGCGCCGTCAACTGGTACCGGCCGGCCCGCCTGACCGCCGACATGCGCCGGCGTCTCGACGAGACCGACGAACCCTTCGGTGTGGTGGCGCGTCCGCTGGACTATCGCCGGATCCGGCTGGAGACGCGGCTTCTCGAGACGGCCGGCCGGCCGTCGGCGCTCTATTGCCGGGCCATGCTTGAGACGCCGGATGGCGAGCCCCTGGCCCTGGTCGAGGAGACCTATCCCGCAGCCTGAGGCCGGTTCAGGCCGCTTCGGGCAGGGCGCCGGCGAGGTTCGCGGGGGCCGGGGCGGCCGGAGACGGCCGGCGCTCCCGCGCGCTGCGCGGCGCCAGCTCCAGCTCTTCGGGGGTCAGAAGGAAGCCGAAGCGGCGGGCGGCGGCGCCCACCTCGACCCTCGAGCCGAGGATCGAGATGGCCGGCGCGGCCAGCAGGGGCAGGACGATCGGCAGGAAGACCAGGGTCAGGTCCGGGCGCGCCAGGAGGGCGGCGGCGAAGACCACACCGGCGCGCACCTCCCAGGCGTGGGCGGCGAAGGCCTCGGACCACCGCATCCGCCCAGCCTCGCGTTGCTGTGGGCGCCAGCCGGAGTCCCGCCCCGAGAAGATCTCGATCAGCATCCGGGTGTGGCTGACCATCATGATGGGCGCCATGACCACGGACATGACCACTTCGAGGGCCACGCCGGGCAGGATAAAGCCGACGCCGCCAAAAGCCTCCCGGTCGCGACGGCGACACAGGGCGAGGAGGCTGCCGAAGAGCTTGGGCCCGAACAGAAGGAACCAGGACAGGGCGGCCATCCAGATCACGACAAGGCCGTCCTGCCGGGGCTCCACGATGGTGCGCCAGCCGTGCACGGTGGAGATCTCGAGCAGCCGCGGCTCGGTCTGGAACTGGATGATCAGGCCGGTCAGGAGGGCGAGGAACCAGAGGGGCGAGGCCAGGTAGGCCATGACGCCGATCAGCATCTGGAGCCGGCTCATGGGGTGGAGTCCCGCCGCCGTCAGCAGGCGAAGGTGTTGCATGTTGCCCTGGCACCAGCGGCGATCCCGGGCCAGGAAGGCCTGGAGGCCGGGGGGCGCCTCTTCGTAGCTGCCGGGCAGGGCGCCGGTCATGTGCACAGACCACCCCTGGCGGCGCAGATAGGCGGCCTCGACGGAGTCATGGCTCATGACGTGGCCGCCCAGGGGCTTGCGGCCGGGCAGGACCGGCAGGCCGCAGGATTCCGCGAAGGCCCGGACGCGGACAATCGCGTTGTGGCCGAAGTAGGCCGACTCCGGCCCGGTCCACCAGGCCAGGCCCGTGGCGGCGACGCGGCCATAAAGGCGCACGCCGAACTGCTGGACGCGCTGGTAGAGGGTCTCGGCGTTGATGATGGAGGGCGCGGTCTGGATCAGGCCCGCCCTGGGGTGGCGCTCCATGGCGTCGACCAGGTGCAGCAGGGTCTCGCCCGACATCAGGCTGTCGGCGTCCAGGATCACCATGTGCGGATAGGCGCCGCCGAACCTGCGGACCCAGTCGGCGACATTGCCCGCCTTGCGCTCGGTATTGGTTTCGCGGCGCCGGTAGTAGGTCCGGCAGGCGGCGCTGAGGCGGAAGCCCTGGAAGGCGGCCCACTCGGCCTCTGCGGCCTCTGGGCAGGTGGAGTCGGACAGGACGAAGAGGTCGAAGGCGCCGGCGGCGTCGAGGTCTCTGAGGCCCTGGTCGATGCGCGCAAGGCGGGCGAAGGCGGCCCCAGCGTCCTCGTTGTAAAGGGGCATCAGAAGTGCGGTCCGGACCTGGGGCCGCCTGGGTCGATCCGGGAACTCGAAATGGTCCCGGTCGCCTCTGACGACCTGCAGGATAAGTCCGGCGAAGGCGTTGCAGAACCACCCCGACAGCGGAACGATCAAGGCCGAGAAGAGGCACAGGGCGATGATCTCAAGGGCCGTGAAGCCGTCCTCCGCATAGACCCGAGCCGGGGTCAGGAAGGCCAGGAGGGACAGCGCCAGGGTCGCGACCAGCATGGCCGAGCGGCGCAGGGCCAGGCCCTCGGGGCCGGGAACCGGCGGCGGCGTCCCGTCCTCGGCAAGGCCGTGACGGGGCATGTCGAGAGGCGCCTCAGCAGGAAGCCAGACGCGCGCCGGGGCTTCGCGGGTCCAGGCGTCGTCCGTGGACGCGCCGAACTGCCTGCTGCGAAGACCGTCCATCGTGCCGCGCCGCTCCCTCGCTCCACCCGTAGAGGCAGAGGATCACAAACCCGTTATGCTGCAGCGCCGCATATGCAATAACGGAAACGTGAACGCAAGCCTGCATGATCTTCAGGCGGTGCTTTCGGGCGGGCGCCGGGTTTCCGGGCGCCGGGGGTCTGTCAGGCGTACGGACTGGCCTTGGCCATGATCAGGAGGCGGCGTTCCAGAACGTAGGCGGCGATGCCGGTCCATCCCACCAGGACGATGGCGAAGGCTCTCTCCCACCAGCCGACATTGTCGTCGTTGACCAGTCCCTTGAAGATCAGGTGCTTGGTGAGGACCGTCAGGACGGCCATGACGGCGAAGACCGCGAGGAGGAAGACCCGGAGCCGGCCCATGTCTTCGATTCGTCTCAGGGCCCAGACCATGGCCAGGGGCGCGAGCTGGATGCCCAGGCCGAGGTTGATGGCCAGGTGTCGCGGATCCGGCCAGGGATAGAGGCTGGAGAGGACAAGGCCCACCCCTGCAAGGCCGAAGCAGAGGGCGATGATGGCCGCGGAGATCCGCGCGCCCCCAAGGGCCAGGACGGACAGGCCGAACCCGATCCCCGCCACGCCTGCTCCGACCCCGGAGACCAGGACGCCGACATTGAAGATGGCCGGGTGGGGGGCGGCTTCTCCGCCCAGTTCACTGATGTACTGGGTGGCGTGATCGAAGCCCGGCCAGGTCAGGGCGGCGACGCCCACGCTCACATAGGCCAGGATGGGCGCGGCGATCCCGATCCTCAGGAGGAAACGGCGGCGGCGGAACTGTTTCATGTCGACCTCGGGACCGGGCGCAGGCCCCAGAGGGGGCGCAGGACGCCGATTCGCCGAACGACCTCGTAGACCGCCAGACTGCCGCCCAGGGTGATCAACACCAGGAGGGAGGCCTCAATCCCGACAGGCAGGCCATGCGGCTTGAGGATGTGAGCGGCGATGACCAGCAGGGTCTGGTGGGCGAGGTAGCAGGGGAAGACGGCGTCGGTCAGGTACCGCAGGACCGGGCCGTCGGCGCCCCTGAGGAGCCGGCTTCCGAAGCCGAGGACCGCGCAGATGGTCGCCCACTGGTTGATGGCGAAGACAAGGTTCGCCGGGGCCGCGGGCTGCTGATCCACGGGCTGGGACAGAAGGATGAGCGCCGGCAGGCTGATCGCCGCCACGGCCAGGGATGTCCAGCGCATCCGCTCAAACCGGGTCCATACATCCTCACGCAAGGCCAGCAGGAAGCCCGTGAGGAAGACCCCGAGCGACATGGCGTGGTTGTAGGGGTCATCCGTGATGTGGTTGGTCAGGCCCGCCCAGGGAAAGACCAGGAGCCGCAGCAGGGCCAGGTAGATGATGGGCACGACCAGCAGTCTTCCACCGGCCAGGAGGCGCCCCAGTCCCGCCTCGAGCCGATCGAACAGCCGGGAAGACCTCGCCAGGACCAAGGCCGCCAGGCTGTAGACTGTGATGTAGAGTACGAACCAGACATGGTTCAGGGGGACCCCGTCACGGAGCCCGGCCGGGCTGAATTCAGACAGCCACCAGGTCCAGAGGTCGCCCGAGAAGCTCCCCTTCTCCATAGCCTCGATCCAGGACTGGGGCGGTACGAGGATAAGGACGCCGAACAGAAGGGGCGGGACCAGACGCTCCAGCCTCTGGCGGAAGGCCTGGGCCGGCGGGGTCTTCCGGACCATGAACCGCAGCGCGATCCCGGAGACCATGAACAGCAGGGTCAGCCGCCAGGGGTTGGTGACCAGGGCCGCCAGTCCCAGGGCTTCGATGGTGTGGGGACTGCGCACATGCCAGTCCCACGGCGCATAGACGAGTCCGACATGATAAAGGATCAGCACGCCGAAGGCGGCGATGCGGATCCAGTCGATGTCCGCGCGGCGCTGTGTCGGGGCCGGAGTCACGGATCCTCCTATGCGACGAGGAGCGCCCGTCTGTCCATGCCGACCGGCGTCTGGCGCCAGGGATGATGCCTGTCGGCGTGATGCGGCGGCCCGCCATCTTGCCAGCCGGCTCCTGCGGGATCAGGCTTGGGAGGACCCCGGCGCCCGGGATGAAAAGGGGAGGCAGGCATGACCATCCAGCTGAGACAGATCGCCTTGGTCGCCGCGAAGCTTGAGCCGGTGCTCCGGGACCTCGAGGCGGTCTTCGGCCTCGCCCGCGCCCACATTGACCCCGGGGTCGCCGTCTTCGGCCTCGAGAACACCCTTATGCCCGTGGGCAGGAACTTCTTCGAGGTGGTCGCCCCGGTGCAGGAGAACACGGCGGCGGGCCGGTACCTCGACCGCCGGGGCGGGGACGGGGGTTACATGGTCATCACCCAGACCGCGACCCTGGCGGAACTCGAGGCCGTTCGCGCCCAGGCCGGTGCAGCCGGCGTGCGCGTCGCCTGGGAGTCGGCGCGCCGTGGCTGGACCCTGATCCAACTCCATCCCGGCGACCTGAAAACCACCTTCCTGGACGTGGAGTGGGATGAACATGGCGACCTTTCCGGGCCCTGGCCGCCCGCGGGGGGGACGGGCTGGGAAGACAAGGTCCGGCAGGACCTGGTCGTCGACTTCTCCGGCGTGGAGTTGCAGGCGGATGATCCTGTCCACGCCGCCCGACTGTGGGGCGCCGTCACCGGGGCGCCGGTGGACACGGCCGGGAGCGCTCCGGAGGTTCGCCTCAACAACGCCGTCCTGAGGTTCGTCGCTCCCGCCGATGGTCGGGGCCCGGGGCTATCGGCGGTCGACCTGACCGTCCGGGACCTTTCGGCGATCCTGGAGAGGGCCCGGGCCCGGGGTCTGCCCGCCGCGGGCCAGACGGTGGAGGTCTGCGGCGTCCGCTTCCACCTGAAGACCGCCTGAAGCGCCCGGACCTGACCGGTCGGAGCCCGGCGGCGGTGACGGCGACGGAAATCCGCCCGTCGGGCGTTACACTTTGCGTCTTCGGCCCCCATCTGGCCGTCTGAGCCGTCCTGGCCCCCGCTGACCTGGCCGGGGCGTCCGGCGGGTGGAGTCTCCGTGCGGACGTTTTTCCTTTCGCCCCTGATCCTCGTCCTGGCCGCGGCATCCCCGGCCATTGGCCGGGAGGTCCGCCCCCCCTCCGCAGACGCCTTGGTCGACGAACTGGTGGTCGAGGCGCCCGCCAACAGGGTTGGCGGTGTGGTCGGCGACATCCAGCCGGAGCTCCGGATCGACGAGGCCGAGATCCAGGCCTACGGGGTGAGCAATGTCGCCGAACTGGTGGCCCAGCTGGCGCCCCAGACCCAGTCGGGCCGGGGTCGCAGCCGGGGCGGCCCGCCGGTGGTGCTTCTGAACGGCGCCCGGGTCTCGGGCTTCGCCGAACTCCGGGACCTGCCGTCCGAGGCTATACTGAGGGTCGACGTCCTCCCCGAGGACGCGGCGCTCAAGTACGGTTTTCCGGCCGACCAGAGGGTGCTGAACTTCGTCACCCGCAAGACCTTCCGCGCCCTCACGGCCGAGATTGACCTGGAGGCGGCCTCTGCCGGGGGCGCGGTCACCCGGGAGATCGAGTCGGGCCTGTTCCGGATCGACGGCGACCAGAGGACCCAGCTCCGGGTCGACTGGACCGATGCCTCCGCCATCACCGAGGCCGAGCGCGACGTCCCGCCCGCCGCCACTGTCGCCCCCTTCACCGCCCCAGGCTCCTTCCGGGGACGGGGGCCCGGCGGCGAGATCGATCCCGCCCTCAGCGCCTTCGCCGGCGCCATGACCCGGCTCGCGGGCGTGCCCGCCATCGCCCGCCAGCGACCGCCGACCCTCGCCGAAGTCGCACCGCTGGCTGGGAAGCTGGCCCCCGATGGCGAGGCCGGCCTCCGGACCCTGACGCCTGAGACGCGCCGCCTCGAAATCAACGGCGTCCTTGCCCGGAACGTCACTCCGACCACCACAGGGACCGTGAACCTGGCCTTGAGCCTGGGAAGCGCGGAGTCCCTGCAGGGCCGTTCGGCCTACGCCCTCGTCCTGCCCCAGGCAAACCCCTGGTCGCCCTTCGCCGGCCCTGTGGACCTCCTGCGCCGGGATGCATCCCGCGGACCCATCCGGCGCACGTCAGAGGACTGGACCGCCCGCCTTGGCTTCGGGCTGAATGGCTCGCGCAGCGCCTGGCGTCTGTCCCTCACCGGCGGCCTCGACCTCGCCGATGTCGTGACCCGGACCGATGGGGGGGTCGACGTCAGGCCCGCCCAGACCCGGCTGGCGGCCGCGGACCCCGGCTTCAATCCCTATGCCGACCTCGGCCCCGTGGACCTTCCCGCCTTCGCGTCTGACCGCACCCGGTCGCGGACAGCGGGCGCGGACCTGCAGGCCCTGGCCGCCGGGCCCCTGGTCGAGCTTCCCGCGGGCCCGCTCTTCCTCTCCGCCAGGGCGGGAGCCGTCGGGAACTGGCTCAAGTCCCGCTCGGTGCGACGGGACCTGGAGCAGGAGACCGACATCGCCAGGACCGGGGTCAACGCCCATGCGAGCCTCGACCTGCCGCTCCTTCGCCGTGACATCGAGGGTCCGGGCCGGCTCGGCGATGTGTCGGTGAACCTTAACCTTCAGGGCGAGAGCCTCTCTGACGCCGGGACACTGGCCGCCGTGGGCGGAGGCCTGAACTGGTCCCCCGTCCAGCGCCTGACCCTCCTGGCGTCCTTCAGCCGCGACCAGTCGCCGCCGACCCTGACCCAGCTGGGCGCCCCGCGCTCGCTCACGACGGGGGTGCGGGTCTTCGACTATGTCCGCGGCGAGACGGTGGAGGTCACCCAGGTCTCCGGGGGGGATCCAGACCTTGCCAACGACACCCGCGACGCGGCCCGCCTGGGCGTCAACTGGAAGCCCTTCGCGGATCGCGAGATCAACCTGTCGGCCAACTACACCCGGAGCCGCGCCGAGGATCCGGCCTCGGCCCTGCCGGCCCTGACCGCCGAGGTGCAGGCCGCCTTCCCCGAGCGGTTCCTGCGGGACGGGACCGGCCGTCTCGTCCGGGTCGACATCCGGCCGGTGAACTTCCTGCGCAGCGATCGCGAGGAGATCCGCTGGGGCTTCAACTGGTTCGGGGGCGCAGGGCCCGTGGCGGGGCGGCCTGTCGGCGCCGGCGGCGGCCCGCGTGGCGGTCCCCCTGGGGCGCAGATGGGCCCGCCGGGCGGCGGCATGGGGCCGGGAATGGGCCCGCCGGGCGCCCGGAACGGCTTCCAGGTCTCGCTCTACCATACCGCCGTCCTGACCGACCGGATCCTGGTCCGCTCTGGCGGCCCGGTCTTTGACCTGCTGGACGGGTCCGCCGCCGGGGCCCGCGGCGGAACCCCGGCGCACGCCGTCGATCTCCAGGCCGGCCTGTTCCACAAGGGACGAGGGATCCGACTGACGGGCGCCTGGAAGAGCCGCACCGAGGTGCGCGGCGACACGCCGGAAAGCGACCTGACCTTCTCGGACCTCGCCACCTTCGACGTACGAATGTTCGAGACCTTCGCCGGAACGCCCGACCTGGTCCGTCGCTGGCCCTTCCTGAAGGGCGCCCGGCTGACCCTGGCGGTGGACAATGTCTTCGACGCCCGGCTGAAGGTCCGCGACACCCGGGGCGCTGAGCCGGCGGGATACGCGGCCGCCGTCCTCGACCCGATCGGCCGGGTCCTGGAGGTCAGTTTCCGAAAGGTGTTCTGAGGGGTTGCGCCGGGCCACAGGCTGGACTTCCCTAGGCGCAAAGCCTCCGGGAGGACGCCGACATGACAGACCCATCGGTTCCGCGACCGCCCGTGCGGGCAGAGCACACCGCCTTCTCCGCCCAGATCAACGCCGCCCAGGATGTGCTCGACGCCTTCATGGCCGCCTGGAACGCCCGGGATGCCGGCGGCGTCCGGACCAGCTTCAACTTCCCGCACGTGCGTTTCGCCTCGGGGAAGGTCCGGGTCCTGTCGCCCGAGGACGTCAATGACGGCATGTACGCCGGGGCGGCCCTTTCGGAGTGGGGGCGGTCGGCCTGGCTGAGGAGAGAGGTCATCCACGCAGGCGCCGACAAGGTCCAGCTCGACACCCGCTTCGCCCGCTTCCGGCCGGACGGGAGCCTGATCAGCGCCTTCGACTCGATCTACATTGTGACCCTTCAGGACGGCCGCTGGGGCGTCCAGGGCCGGTCCAGCTACGCGCCCTGAACGGGGACCCCGCCATGAAGGCCGCCAGCTATCCCCTCGCCCGCGAGCAGGACTTCACCTCCCGCGTCAACGGCCGCGTCTACCGCGTAAGGGTCGCGACGCCCTACGGCCCGCCGCCGGAGACGGGCTATCCGGTCCTCTACGTCCTCGACGGAGATGGCTATTTCGGTTCGTTCGCCGACGCCGCCCGGATGAGGGCGGCCCTTGGAGCCGAGCTTCCACACGCCGCCGTCGTGGGTGTGGGGTATCCGGGCGGCGATCTTTCCGCCGCCCTGGGGAGGCGCTTCCTGGACCTGACCCCGACCGAGCCCGACGAGGCGGAGAAGGCCAGCCACACCTTCGCCTCGGGCGACCTCGCCTATGCCGGCGCGGATGACTTCCTGGAGATCCTGACCGAGGAGGTCCCGCCCCGGATCGGCGACATCCTGCCGGTCGACCTCTCGCGGCAGGCCGTGTTCGGACATTCCCTCGGCGGCCTCTTCGTCCTCTACAGCCTGTTTCGCCGGCCGGACGCCTTCTCGGCCTGGCTGGCCCTCAGTCCTTCCATCTGGTGGGATGAACGGACGGTCCTCCAGGGCGAAGCGGGCTTCACCGCCGCCCTGCCCGCCCTGGCGGCGCCGCCTCGGCTGTTCGTCGGCGTCGGCGCCCTGGAGCAACCGGCGGGCTCGCCCGCCCGGATGGTTGATAACGCCGTCGAGCTTTCCGCCAGGTTCTCCGCCCTTTCGGGTCCGCCGGGCTGGCGGTTCGCTTCCCGGGTATTCGAGGGCGAGACCCATTCCAGCGTCGTCTGGCCCGCGATCAATCCCATGCTGGACTTCGCCCTGAAGGAGGCCTGACCTTAGCAGGCGGGCGGCAAGGACGGCCTGAAACCCCAATAATCCTGGAGATCCCCGTGTCCGACACCTTCCGCGCCCTTCGCGCCCACAAGACCGAAGCCGGGATCGAGACCCGGCTGGCGACCCTGACCGACGCCGACCTGATGGAGGCCGACGTCACCGTCCGGGTCGAGGCCTCGACGATCAACTTCAAAGATGGCCTGGCCCTGACCGGCCGTTCGCCCATCCTGAGGACCTTTCCCATCATCCCCGGTATCGACTTCGCCGGCGTGGTTGAGGCCTCCGCCCACGCCGGGTTCGCCCCGGGCGACCGCGTCGTCCTGAACGGCTGGGGCGTGGGCGAGACCTGGCACGGCGGCTACGCCCAGAGGGCGCGGGTCAAGGGCGACTGGCTGGTCCGCCTGCCGGACAGCCTCTCCACCACCCGGGCCATGGCCATCGGGACGGCGGGCTACACCGCCATGCTGTGCGTCATGGCCCTGGAGCGCCAGGGGGTGGCGCCGGGGTCCGGGGACATCCTGGTCACCGGGGCCGCCGGCGGGGTGGGCAGCGTGTCCATCGCCCTCCTCTCGGCCCTCGGCCACCGGGTCGTGGCCTCCTCCCGCAGGGCGGAGTCTGAGGGCGACTACCTGCTGGGCCTGGGCGCCGCCGAGGTGATCGACGCCGCCGAGTTCTCCGGTCCCGCCCGTCCGGTCGGCAAGGAACGCTGGGCCGGCGTGGTGGACTCCGTGGGCAGCCACACCCTGGCCAACGCCCTCTCCCAGACCCGCTACGGCGGCGCGGTGGCGGCCTGCGGCCTCGCCCAGGGCATGGACCTGCCCGGGTCGGTCGCCCCCTTCATCCTGCGCAGCGTCGTCCTCGCCGGGGTGGACAGCGTCCTGCGGCCCATGCCGGACCGGATCGAGGCCTGGCGCCGGCTGGGAACTGACCTGGACCTCGCCCGCCTGGACGCCATGACCGAGGTCGCCGGCCTGTCCGACCTGCCGCGCCTGGCTGTCGAGATCCTCGACGGCAGGGTCCGCGGCCGGGTGGTGATCGACCCCTCGGTCTAGCGGTCGCCGGCGGCGGGCCTCCTGCCGGCCAGAAGCAGAAGCCCGGCGAAGATGCCGAGGTTCTTGATGAAGTTCTGCATCTCGTGCTGCGGGTCCCCGCCGGGGTAGTCGTTCCAGAAGTCGTGCATGAAGACGTTGATCAGCAGGGTCAGTCCGGCGAGCAGGAAGGCGGCGGTGCGTGCATTCCAGTTCGCCATCAGCGCCAGTCCGCCACCGACCTGCAGGGGAATGGTCAGCCAAAGCAGCGGCAGGGCCAAGGGCACCCGATGGAGTTCCATGTAGGCCAGCGTGCCGGCGAATCCGGTGACCTTCATCAAGCCGGGAACCACGAAGTAGAGCCCCAGCAGGACGCGTCCGGTGAGGTCCATGGGCCGGCTGAGCCGGTCGAGCAGCGGGTCCAACGGGTTTTTCATGGAAGCTCCGGGTGGGGGGTGAAGGTCGTGGGCCGGGCGCCTCGCCGGACTCAGACGAGGGCGCCCGCCGCCAGGCCTGCGACGGCCCCGGCGGTCAGGATCAGGCGAAGGCGCGGATACCAGCCGGGAAGTCCTTGCGAGCGCAGGTCCCAGTAGAGGTGCAGGACAAGGGCGCCCGCCAGGCCCGCCAATTGGAGATCGGAGTGTCCCGCCGGCAGGATAACCAGCCCCCAGGCGGCGACGCTGGGCGCCATGCTGAAGGCGAGGGTCCGCGGGGACGGTTCAGGGTCGCTGACGGCCCGGCCCCACCGCGCGCCGCCCAGGAAGGACAGGATCACCGCCGCATAGAGACCGAGGGTTCGGTCACCCCAACCCGACAGGTCCGGTGCGGCCAAGGACAGCATGGGAAGGCCCAGGAAGGGGATGAGGCCCGCCAGACCCCAGGCCAGGACAGGGCGGGGGATGGGGCCTGCGCCGCCCGAGGAGTCGCCCGAGATCATCGCACCGCCTCCTGACGGTTTGCCAGCACCCGGTCTTGTCCCGGGACCGGCGCAGTTGCAAGCCCGTTGCGGGTCCGGCCCGTCTCAGGTCCAGAGCCGGTTGCGGATCTTCCGGGCTGGAAGGGGCGCCGGGCGGATGGGCCTCGCCAGGACATCGGCCTGCGGACCCAGGCGCTCCCGCACCTGAATGCGGTCGGCGTCGTCCAGGGCGTTAAAGCCGGCCTGGAGGTCGGCGAGGCACTGCACCCGGTAAGGCGAGACCGGCAGTCGCCATTCCGCGTCAGCCCGGCGGAAGCGGGCGACCTTCAGGCCCGAGGCCGCCGCCGAGGCGTTGGCGTCCAGCTCGGTCAGGTGGTCCCGGGCCGCGAGCCGAATGAGGGGGTCCAGGTCCTGGGGCGCAGTCTCTGGCAGGGGAACCGACCCGGTCGATTCCGGCCGGGCGTTCCAGAGCCGGGCGGTCCAGGCCAGGACCGAGGGCGCCCGCTCACGCATCAGGGCCGACGGCGTCGGGTCGCTGGCGAAGTGCCTGAACATGGGCCCGAAGAGGCCGAAGTCAGCCGCGACGGGCCGTTCACCGAACAGGAAGGGCCGCCGGGCGAGGAGGGGTTCAAGGAGGTCGAGCACCTCGAGGTAGAGCCTCTCGATCGACGGCGCCGTCGTCCGGGTGACCCCGTCCTGACGCAGGTAGACCCCCTGCTGGCGGCGGCGCACGACGGCCGCCTTCAGGGCCAGGGGAAGCGGGAGGTCCCGCATCAGGGTGGCGGCGATGCGGCGTCCCATCAGCTGGGCGTCATCGGTGAAGGCCCAGCGATAGTAGAGAGCCGGCCGCCAGAGCCACTCGTCGAAGGCGTCTTCCAGGAACAGGCTGAGGAAGGCGGCGAGGGGGTCGGTCGGCTGCAGGGCCGGGCCAGGCGTCTCGGCCTCCAGGCGCCGCAGGATGGCCGTGGTGTCCGTCAGCCATATCCCCTCCGGCGACCGGAGGGCCGGCATCTGCGCGACACCCGTGGCCCCTGCGCAGGCGCGGAAGCCGGCCATGTCCATCTCGACGAACCGGAAGGGAAGTCCGCGGACACGGAGCCAAGCTTCGAGCTTGCCCGTGAAGTAGGACAGCTTCAGGCCATGAAGTTCCCAGGTCCCGTCGCTCACGCCCGCCCGCCACGCCGCCGCCGCCAGCGCCAGGCCAGGAACCCTGCGCCGCCGAGGACCAGGGCCAGGGCGCCGATTGCCCCGGCCAGGGTCGGCAATTGCCGGACGAGGACGTTGGCCGTGAGCTGCTTCTGAGTGTTGTATCCGGGGGGCAAGGGGGCCACGCCGACCCTCGCCTCATAGTCCGCATAGTCCGCCAGCATGGCCTTAAGTCGCCCGGGCTCGGCGCCCGAGAGGTCGCGCGTTTCACCCGGATCGTGGACGATGTCATAGAGCCGCCAGCGGCCGTCGCCGAGGGGAGGCATGTCGCGGACGATCTTGAAGTCGCCACGGTACAGGGCCGAGTTGCCCGAAACCTCGATCCCCAGAGGCGAGTCCGGTCCTCGGACCGGGCCGCCTCCGCCCTCCAGAACGGCCCGCAGGCTGACCCCGTCCATGGCGGGCGACTCCGGGGTCGGTCGTGCGCCGGCGAAGTCCGCAAGGGTTGGCGTCACATCGGTCACGAAGGTCAGGCCGTCAATGCGCCGGCCGGGCGCCACCCCCGGTCCGGAGACAATGAGGGGCGCGCGGATCCCGCCTTCGGAGACATAGAACTTGTAGCGTCGCCCGGGCGCGGCCAGGGCCTCGGCCCATTCGCGACCGATGTAGTTCAGGCTGCCGGGGCCGCCCAGGTCCTCAAGCCGCCAGGAGTAGCCATTGAGCCGCATCCACAGCCCCATGCCTGTCTGGTGGACCGGGTCGCTTGGCTCGGGGCCATTGTCGGAAGTCACCACGAAGAGGGTGTTGTCGAGCTCGCCCCGGGCCTCCAGACGCTGCATCAGCCGGCCGATGGCGGCGTCCGCCGCCTCGATCATCCCGGCGTAGACCTCCATGGAGCGGGCCGCCATCCGGCGTTCGTCCGCCGGCAGGGCGTCCCAGTCCCGGGCGTCCGGCGAGAAACCATCGATGGCGGCGCCCTCTGGCAGGAGACCGAGTTGCCGGGCCCTCTCGGTCCGAGCCTGGCGGAGGGCCTCCCAGCCGCCATCGAACCGGCCGCGATAGCCGTCGGAATAGCGGGCGGGCGCCTGGACCGGGATGTGCACCGCCTGCAGGGCGAGGTAGGCGAAGAAGGGCGCCCGTCCGGCGGGGGCTTCATCGATGTAGCGGGTCAGCCGGTCCACCAGCATGTCCGACGAGTAGAAGGACCCCGGCATCTTCGTCGGGCGGCCATCCTCGTACCAGGGCGCATCGGTGTAATAGGGCATGTAGGAGCGCGGGGCCCAGTTGTCGGCGCCCGAGGCGTCCAGGGCGAGGGAGCGGTCGAAGCCCTGGCCTTCAGGAAGTTCGCCTGGCCCGTGGCCCAGGTGCCACTTACCGGCCATCAGGGTCCGGTAGCCCTCGGCCCGCAGCCGCTCGGCGATGGTCAGCACTTCGGGCTCGATCCTCAGGCGGTAGCCGGGCTGGTTCCGCATCTCCGGCGGCAGGATTTCCTCGATGGTCGCCGCTCCGGCCCGATGGTTGTCCAGTCCGGTCAGCAGCATGGCCCGTGAGGGCGTGCAGAGGGGCGAGGTCCGGTAGCCGGTGAACCGCGCGCCCTGCCGCGCCAGGCGGTCGATGTTGGGAGTCCGCGCCTCTCCGCCATAGGCCCCGAGATCCATCAGGGCGACGTCATCGAACAGGATGACGACGATGTTGGGCCGGGCGGCCTTGGGGGGCGTGAGCGCTGGCGCCGCCAGCGCGCCCTGAGCTCCCAGGATCGACAGGGCGCCAGAGGCGGCGCCCGCCCACAGGGCCTGCCTCCGCCTCGGTGTCTTGCGCGCCATCCCACCCTCCTGCAGCCATCAATTGACACACGAGGTGTCACATGGTGTCCGGACAGGCAAGCCCGCCGGCCTCAGCGGTACCGGAAGACCGGGTCTTCGAGGTCGAGGTTCGGCAGCAGGTCCTTCTCGCTCCAGTAGTCCTGGGTGTGCCGCCATTCCGGCTTGTCCCCGGCCTTGGGCATCAGGTGGACGCCCCGCATCAGGTAGCCGGGATTGAACTCCGTCTCGTCGATCCAGGGTCCCAGCTTCATCCCGGCGTCCTCGGGTCGCAGGGCGGGCTCGACCCGGCGCAGACCCTTCTCGTCCATGTGCTTCAGCAGGCGGGTGACGAAGTCACCCATCAGGTCGGCGCGCAGGGTCCAGCTGGCCCGGAAGTAGCCGAACACCCAGGCCAGGTTGGGCAGTCCGGTGAACATCATGCCCCGGTAGGTGACGGACTGGGACAGGTCCACTGGCCGGCCATCCACGGAGAAGGCGATGTCCCCCAGGACGTTCAGGTTGAAGCCCGTGGCGGTGATGATGATGTCGGCCTCCAGCACCTTGCCGGACTTCAGTCGGATCCCTTCGGGAACGAAGCGGTCGATCTCGTCCGTCACCACTCCGGCCTTGCCGGCCTTCACCGCCTGGAAGAAGTCGCCGTTCGGGACGAAGGCGATGCGCTGGCGCCAGGGGTCATAGCGGGGCGTAAAGTGCTCGGCGACATAGTCGTCGCCCAGGAGGCCGCGCAGCACGCCCAGCAGCTCCTCGCGCACTTCGGCGGGCTGTTCCAGGGCGCGCCTGGTCATCTGGGCGCCGGTCTTGAGCATCGCCCGGCGGACGATCTCATGGGTCCAGGCCGGGTCGATCTCCAGCTCGCGCAGGGTCTCGGCCAGCTCGTTCCGGTTCCGCCCGGGGGTGAAGTAGGTGGGCGAGCGCTGGAGCATGGTGACATGCCCCGCCGCCTCCGCCAGGGCCGGGATCAGGGTCGCCGCCGTGGCGCCCGAACCGATGACCACGATGCGCTTTCCGGCGTAGTCCAGGTCTTCCGGCCAGGTCTGCGGGTGGACGAGGCGCCCGGCGAAGTCGTCCATGCCCGGCCACTCCGGGGTGTAGCCCTCGCTGTGCCGGTAGTAGCCCTGGCACATCCAGAGGAAGCCGGCCGTGTGGCGGAAGCGCTCGCCGGTGTCGACGTCCTCCATCTCCACCACCCACCGGCAGCCAGTCTCGGACCAGTCGGCGGTGAGCACCCGGGTGCGGTAGCGGATGTGGCGCGCGATGTCGTTCTCGTCGATCACCTCGCCCATGTAGGCCAGGATCTCTTGGGCCGTGGCGATGGGCGGGCCCCGCCAGGCCTTGAAGCGGTAGCCGAAGGTGTGGAGGTCGCTGTCGGACCGGACCCCGGGGTAGGTGTGCGTCCGCCAGGTGCCGCCGAAGCCGGCCTGGGTCTCGACGATGCGGTAGGTCTTGCCGGGCGCCTGGGTCTGGAGGTGCCAGGCCGCGCCGATGCCGGAGATGCCGGCCCCGACGATCAGGACATCGAAATGGGCTCCGTCCCTGACCTCTCTTGCCGCGCCACTGGCGCGCTCGCTCACATTCCCGTCCGACATGGCCTTCTCTCCCCGGATGCCCGCCGGTCTTGGATCGCCGGCTCAGGTCATCCGGTTCAAGTCTAAGGCCCATCGCCGCCGCAGCAAGGGGCAAGGCGCGCTCAGTAGGCGATCCTCTCGACCTTGAGGCCCTCCTTCTCAAGCAGGTCCTGGACGCTGTTCTCGCCCGCCAGATGGCCTGCGCCGACGGCGACGAACACGACGCCGGGGCGGTCCATCCGGGACTTCAGCTCGGCCGCCCAGCGGATGTTGCGCTCGGTCAGCAGGAGCCGGATCGTTTCCGGAGTGTCCTTCATCTCGGCGTTCATCAGCCTGCCGGCGCCGTCGGCGTCTCCGCGGGCCCAGTGATCGATCATCTGCGACATGACCGCGATCCCCTCTTCGCGGCGATGGATGATGTCGTGGATCCCAGCCATCTGCTCGGCCTCCGGAATCGAGTCCAGGATGGTGAACTGCTCCTTCGGGGTCTCGAAGGCGGTGATGGTCTTGCGGGCCTTGCGGGCGGCCTTGGTGAGGACTTCCTCTGCACCCGCCTTGGGATCGAGGCCCGCCTGGACGGACATCAGGATAGAGGCCTGGACGCCGATGAACCAGGGCTCCAGGGGCTCCAGCTGCTCCGCCGGCAGGCCCAGGCTCTTCAGGGCCTTCACATAGGCCGCGTGATCCTCCGGCGAGAGCCGCTGGGACATGGTCCGGCCGTTCGGATCGACCGCGAGCTGCATGATGAGGGGGGCCAGCTGGGCCGGGTCGTCAACCGGCAGCAACTCCATCTTCAGTTCGTCCGACGCCTTGAAGGCGTCGGCGACGGCCTCGTCGAACCATTCGAGGCCTCCGGGCAGAAGGTGGACGGTGCCGAACAGGTAGATCGTGGTGTCGGCGTCGCGCACCACCCACAGGGCCGGATCGGCGTCGCGCGGCTTGGCGAGGGCGGGCGCCGCGGCGAGGCTGAGGGCGGCGGCGAGGGCGGCGAGTCGCCCGAGGCGGCGGGTCTTCATGGACGTGTCTCCGGGGGAAGGGGGGATCAGAACAGCCGCCAGAGCTTGACGGCGGTATAGTAGAGGGCGGTCGAGCCCACGATGAACAGGAACAGGATCGACAGGTTCACCTGAGGCGCATGGCCAAGGTGGGCCAGGAAGGCCCAGGGAACGCCGACGACGAGTCCGACGTGCAGGCCGACGGTGTTGGCCCAGAGGTTGTCCTGAACCTCGACCTCGTCGACCCAGCGGTAGAACCAGACGGAGAAGCCGGCGATCAGCAGGGCCCCTGCCGCCGCCAGCCCCCAGGCGCTCTCAAGCGTGAGCTTCAGCACGCCTTCCTCGGCCATTCCCATGCTCACGCCGACCGCGACGCCAAGCAGAAGGCTGAAGACGAATATGGCGGCGTAGATCCGCCGGCGGCGGAGGGCGCGCGCCTCGCCGGCGGGGCGGCCGGCCTCAGGGCTCAAAGGGGTTTCGGTGGCGTTCATGGCTTTGTCTCCGGGGGACCTCAGTCCCGGGGTGGGTCGGCGAACACCTGCTCGACCGAGAGGTCGAAGAGGCGCGCAATACGGAAGGCGAGGCTGAGCGAGGGGTCGTGTTTCCCGGTCTCGATGGCGTTGACCGCCTGCCGGGAGACGTCGAGGCGGCCGGCCAGTTCGGCCTGGCTCCAGCCGCGCTCCGCCCTGAGGAGTCTCAATCGATTGTGCATGTCACCCTATCTGATGTCAGGTTGCCCTGACATAATGTCACCCTAACCTGACCATGTCAAGTGAACCTGACATACCCGCAGGTCTGGCTTGTAGCGGTCCCTACAATCCCTATCATGTAGCGAGCGCTACATGGAGGTGTCGATGTTCGCCCAGCTCTATCCGGTGCTTCCCATCGTGGCCGCCGCCCTCTTCCTGGCCGCCATCGCCGCGCCGGTCCTTGCGCCTCGCCGGGTTGTCGATCCGGCCCGCCTCTGGCCCCTGCCGCTGGCGGCGTCAGTCCTGTTCCTGGGCTGGACCCTGCACGCCGTGGCCGCCGGCGGGCTGGCCGGCGTCTGGGACGCTCATGTCCGGAGCGCCTGGGGCAACCAGGTCTGGTTCGACCTTCTCATGGCCGTCGGTCTGGCCTGGGGCCTTCTTCTGCCCCGCATCCAACGCGCAGGGATGCGTCCGGTTCCCTGGCTCATCGCCGTAGCGACCACGGGTTGCATCGGCCTCTACCTGATGCTGTCCCGATGCCTCTTCCTGGAGTCCCGGCGATCGGACCCCGCCTGACCCGGCCCGGGAAAGCCGAGCCTCAGGCGACCGCTTCGTCCTGATCGTCCTTCAACTTCACAAAGAGTGTCTTGCCCATCACAAAGGACATCTCGATCCGTGCGGCATCTGTATCCAGGAAGGCGTCTCCGACCCGGCGCGGTCCATCGCCGAAGGGCCAGAGGTAGTCGTCAAAGAGGATCCAGCCGCCGGCCCGGACCTTGGGAATCCAGAGTCGGGCGTCCAGGTCGACGGCCTCATGGGCGTGATTGCCATCGATGTGCAGGAGGGCGATCGATCCCTCGTAGCGGGTCGCGCCGAAGGTCTCCGTCTGGGTTTGGAAACCGGGGGTGTAGAGGCTGAAGGCCTTGCCGGACGGTGCGCGGATGTAGTTAAGGTCGCCCATGGCCAGGGGCGCCAGGTTGGCCTCGAAGATCCTCACCATGGAGTCAGGGTCGACCGTGGGGATGGCGCCGTCGAGGACCGGGACCCCCTGAACCCAGTTCTCGGCCGCCCAAGGATCAATGCAGAGGACAGGCCCGACGCCATACAGGCGTCCGAGCAGCAGGAGCAGGGCCGCGCTGCGGCCCCACCAACTGCCGATCTCGACAATGTCGCCCTTGGGCGCATGCCGCATCACTTCGATAAGGGCCTCTATCTTGTCGAGATCCGTCATGCCGGGGACGTTCTCGACGAGGCGGACAAGCCCGGCCCTGTGAATGGCGCTGATGCGGGGTCGACCGAATTCGAGGCGGAACCAGTCCTGCCCCTCCGCCATGCGGGCGTCTTCGAGGCGCTTTCGATAGTCCGCGATCACCTCCTGATCCGCCTGGGCTTCGATCAGGTCCACACCTGGCGCCAGACCTGGCAGAAGGTCACGCAGGACTCTTCCGACGGCAGGGTGGCAAGTCCAGATCCGGGAGACGCCCCGGGCGGAAATCACCTCGGCGAGCGCGAGTCCGAACCCGTCCTCATGAACATAAGGGAGCTGGATCCAGTCTGAGTAGGCTCCGGCACTGGGATCATAGGACAGAGACGAAGCGCCAAGGAGGGCGCCGCCTGAAGCGGCGGTCTGCCGGGCGAACCGCAGGGCTTCCGCCATGCCTGATGGGAAGACCAGGGTCAGGCCGTTTTCGGGCGAGTCGTCCACGCGGCCGGGCAGGAGTTCGGATGTCGACACGAGGTCACCGCAGTTGGAGATAGCCAGCCTGACTGTCGCAAGACTATGGTTAACGCATGTTTAGGGGATTCGACGACGACTGAGCCCCCTCGGGACCCAAGGTCTCCGTTGCTCGGAAGGAGGGGGCTCCAATGACTCTCGATCTGGCCGTTTCGCTGATCCGGGGCCGGAATCCGGAGGCGGCTGTCCCCATTCTCTCGGATATCGTCGCGTCGGCCACTCCGGACCTCGAGCCGCGCTACTGGCTGGCCTCCGCCCTCCTCGGGTCAGGACGGCTGGCCGAGCACCGGCTGGCCCTGACGGATGCCAGGAACCTTCACGCCTTACGGATCCTGGAACACAACGGCGTCGACATCCCTAAACTGAAGCAGGACAGGGTCTACGCGTTCGAGACCGGCAATCTCTTCTACTCGGCAAATGTCATGTCGGCTGCGACGCTCGCCTACAGTTTCGCGATTGACCTGGATGATCCGAAAGTCCGCCCCCTGATCCAGTATGGCCTGTCCCTGCAGCATCAGGGCCGTGTCCCGGAGGCGCTGGACGTCTTCCGTCTGTGCGGCGACCTGTTCGACGATCCGAACATCTCCCAGTTCCTTCTGTTTCCCACCTTTCACGCCCCAGGTCGTGGCGAGCTCGTGAAGCGACAGACCAGCGACTGGGCGCGCCGCACGGCGGGCATTCTCAAGGCTCGGCCGTTCTCCCTCGGCAACTCTCGCGAGACTGACCGGAAGATCCGGATCGGTTACGTCGCCCCTGCGATCTCCGGAATACAGCTGGCCCAGTTCTTTCTTCCCGTCCTCGAGGCTCACGATCAGGATAAATTCGAGATCTTCGTTTATGTTCAAGGCATAAATTCAGACTCGAACACAATCAATCATGTGAACATGATCGATTGTAGCCAATTCGATTCATTTGAAATGGCGGAGAGAATTAATAAAGATAAGATAGATATCATTATTGAACTTTGGGGACACACAGCCGGAAGCCGGATCGAGGCGCTTCTGTTCAAGCCGGCGCCAATACAGTGCCAATGGATCAATTTTGTATTTACCACTGGAATAAGGGAGGTTGATTTCGTTCTCCATCCGGATGGCCTTGTCTCAGGAGAGGAGCAGGATCTTTACGTCGAGAAGATCTGGGAAATCGGCCCGATCACGGCCCCCTTCCGTCCGCTCCCGGCCAGGCCTGAAGTGGCGACAACCCCCGCCCTGCAGAAGGGCTATGTGACCTACGGGTGCTTCAACAATCCCATCAAGCTTTCCGATGAGACCATCGCCGCATGGTCGGCGATCCTTTTTGAGAGGCCGGCCGACCGGCTGGTGCTCAAGTACAAGTACTTCGAGGATCCGGCCCTGCGCCGGGCCACCCAGGCCCGGTTCGCCGCTTTTGGCGTGGACCCTGGCCAGCTCGAATTCCGGGCGCACAGTACGGGCCCACAATACCTTCAGGAGTTCCAGGACATCGACCTGGCGCTCGACCCGTCGCCGTGTCCCGGCGGGACCACTTCCCTGGACGCCATCTCCAATGGCGTTCCGGTCCTGACGCTCCGGGGTGCGGACTTCTACGCCCGGATCGGAATCTACGCCGTCCTTCCCTGTGGATTGCCGGAGTTGGTGGCGGATAGCTGGCCGGACTATGTCGTGCGGGCGCTCGAGCTGACCTCGGACTACCAGGCGCTCGACGCCCTTCGGCAGCGCGTCAGGCCCGGCTTTGAGGCTTCACCCTACCGGGACGAGGCCGGCTTCACCCGCAGGCTGGAAGCGGAGTATCGTCGCATGTTCGAACAGTGGGCCAACGCAGCTTCCGGCTGAACCCCCGCCCGCATTCGCCGCTCTGCAGCCCCGCCGCGCGACCTCGGTTTCATATTTGGTTAACCCTGTCGCTGGACAGTGATGCTGGAATTCACGCGGGCACCGAGAGGCCGAATTGGTTCTTGCCGCAACTTTGACCAACCTGGCTCCGACGGCGTCGCGCCTTCCCGTCTCCCGCCCCCGGCTGCCCGCAGTTCAGGCTCTCCTGCCCTGGCTCTCGCAAATCGACGCCAATCGTTGGTACTCGAATTTCGGGCCCCTTCTCCGGGGCTTCGAAGATCGCCTCGCCGGCAGGTTCGCTGGGCCTACCCGGGTTGTCACAATGGTCAACGCCACCCAGGGCCTGAGCCTGACCCTGCGGGCGCTGGGTGCAGGGGAGGGCGGGCTTTGCGCCATGCCCGCCTGGACCTTTGTCGCCAGCGCCCATGCGGTGACAGAGGCAGGGCTCACCCCATGGTTCCTGGATGTCGACCCGGAGACCTCGATGCTCGATCCGGAAAGGGTCAAGGCGGAGCTTCGCCGCGCGCCCGGCGCCGTTGAGGCCGTCCTCCTGGTTGCTCCGTTCGGTCAAATGCCAGACGTCGACGCCTGGCTGGCGTTCCAGGCGGAGACGGGCGTCCCTGTCCTGATCGACGCGGCGGCGGCCTTTGATCAGGCGAGGGATGCGAGACTGCCCCTCGTGGTGAGCCTCCATGCGACCAAGGCCCTCGGCATCGGAGAGGGCGGCTTCCTCGCCACGGAAGACGGCGCATTGGCGGACCGGGTCCGGGAACTCACGACCTACGGTTTCCGGGGAGACCGGAACGCCCGGGGCCTCGCAACCAACGCGAAGCTTTCCGAGTATTCCGCAGCGGTCGGACACGCCGCTCTGGACGCATGGGAGGCCGACCGGCGCAGCTTCCAGAGGGTCGGCCAGCGCATGCGCCTCAGCCTCGCCCTCGAGCCGGGGATCCTCTTCCAGCGGGGCTGGAGTTTACAGTGGGTGACCAGTGTCTGCGTCGTCCAGCTTCCAGGTCCCTGGGCGGCGCCTGCAGCGGAAGCCCTCGAAACGCTTGGAATCGAAACCCGGGCGTGGTGGGGGCGCGGCTGTCACGCCTCGGACGCCTTCCGCGACTGTCCCAGGGGGGACCTGTCCCATACCGAAGATCTCGCTCGCTCCAGCCTCGGATTACCCTTTGCATCCGATATGGATGACCACGAGGTAGACCGGGTTTGCGGCGGCCTGAGGAGGATCATCACATGTCTCTGAGCACACCCGCCCTCCGGTCCTCGCCGACAGAACCCCTGAATCCCGCAATCGCGGCCCTCGAGGCCGGGGGCGCCTATCTGTTTCCCGAGGCGCTGGACCCCGTGGCCGCGCAACGCCTGCTGCAGAGCATACGGGACGATCGGGACTTCGATCACCGTCTCTTCCTCAGTGAAGCGGAGTTCGACGCCAATCCCCTGTACACCGGGGTCAGTCCCCGGCCCGGTCGTAACCTGCTGGACCGGTTCAGCGACCAGGTCGGATTCGTGGAAGACTCTCCGGCCATCCGCGAGGCCGTCGGCGCCGTGCTGGGTGAGGACTTCGTGATCCTCAACCGCAAGATTGTCTGTGGCGTTCCGCAGAGCTCTGTCCCCGAGTGGCTCAGGAAGCGAATCCTTGGAAACCCCGTCAATAACCTGGGTCCCTATGTCCGGCCGGAGTACAGGGATGTCACCTACTTCTACGGGATCGACTTCCACCAGGACCTGATCGACTACCCAGACCGCCCTGCGGATTTCCTGACCCTCTACATCTACCTTCACAAGGTCACGGAGGTGGACGCGCCGCTCTTCCTGCTCGAAGGGACCCACAGGTTCGGCGGGACGATCTTTCCTCACCAACTGGTCCGCAGGGAAGGCGGTCTTTGGACCTATGGCGACGGGCGAGATCAGGAGATGACCGCCCGGCAGATCATCCTGACAGGCGACGCCGGCTTCGCCGCCATGTGGCATGCCTGCACCCTGCACGGGACCCAGCCGGACGCTGCGGACCACGAGCGCATTTCCCTTCGCTACCTGCTCGCCCGCGGAAGCCGCCGGGCCGGGATCGACCTTGTCAATGCGCAGCTGAAGGGGCCGCTCAGCCTGGAGGCGACACGCAGGGACCTTGCAAACGACGGCAGCTCCGCCATCCGGTCCAATACCGTCAACACCGCCTGATCCCGCCTCAGCGGCGATCCGCCAACCAGCTGTGGACGGTGCGGTTCACCAGGGCCTCGGCGTCGTGCTGCACGAAGTGGTCGGCGTCGGGGATCATCAGCAGGGTCGTATCCCGGGCCACGTGGTCCCAGGTCCCGGCGTGGCCGGCCGCCGCCAGGGCCTTGTCCTGCATCCCGTGGATGACCAGGACCGGCGCCTGGATGGGAGGGAGGTCCTGCGCGGTGACGGCCGGCGCGCCATCCCCTCCCGAAGGGTAGTTGGCCCGGTAATAGTTCAGCATCCCCGCCAGGCTGGAGCGCCGGAAGGCCTCGACATACCCGCTCCGCTCCGCCGGGTCCTTCACCCAGCCGGCCAGGCCCTCGGCGGTGAGGTGTTTCTCGAACCCCGGGGTCTGGAAGTCGCGTGCGTACTGGCTGTTCTTCTGCTGCTCGGTGTTGCCGGCCATCTCCCGGCCGAAGCCGGTGGGATGGGGCACGCTCATGATGACCAGCCGGCTGACCAGGTCGGGCCGGTGAATGGCCACCTGCCAGGCGATGGCTGCGCCCCAGTCGTGGCCCACCACGATGGCGTCCACTACCCCCTCTGCGGCGATGACGGCGGCCACGTCGCCGATCAGGTGGGGCATGGCGTAGGCGTCCACCCCCTCCGGCTTGTCCGAGAGGTTGTAGCCGCGCCCGTCGAGGGCGGCGGTGCGGTAGCCCGCCGCCTGCAGGGCGCCCATCAGGGGCTTCCATGTGGCCCAGTAATCCGGGAACCCATGGATCATCACCACCAGCGGGCCCTCGCCCCCGACCACGTAGTGGATCTTCACCCCGCCGTTCTCGGCATAGCGGTCCTGAAGGGCCTCGGATTGGGGATTGCGGCTCATGTCGGTTCTCCCGTGGAGGTTTTCCCGTACACCGTAAGTGATCCCGACGGGGTGGACAAGCGCGCCGCCCCGCCTTCTGGACAGGCCGGCGACAGGCCGTAACATGGGGCCCTGAGGGTTTTGGCGTCCGCGTCGCCAGGGGTCCGCCAGGGGGAAGCCATGTCCAGGATCACCGTCTGTCTCGCCGTCGCCGCCGTGCTTGCGTCGGCCTCCGGGGCCGTAGAGGCCGCCACCCTGGTGGTGACGCCCGGCCCCGACGCCCAGGAACGTCTCCAGACCGCCCTCCTCGATGCCAGGCCTGGCGACACCGTGCAGATCGCCGCCGGCCGCTTTGACCTGACCGACGGCCTGTCCCTAGACGTAGACGGGGTCACGGTCGCCGGCGCCGGACCGGACGCCACCGTCCTGTCCTTCAAGGGCCAGAAGGGGGCGGGCGAGGGCCTTCTCATCACCTCCGACCGGGTCACGGTGAAGGACCTGGCGGTGGAGGACACCCGCGGCGACGGGATCAAGTCCAAGGGCGCCGACGACATCCGCTACCTCAACCTGCGGGTCGAGTGGACCGGCGGTCCGAAGGAGACCAACGGCGCCTACGGGGTCTATCCGGTCTCCTCCCAGAGGGTGCTGATTGACGGAGTGCTGGTGCGCGGCGCCTCCGACGCCGGCGTCTATGTCGGTCAGTCCAGGTACATCATCGTCCGCAACAGCCGGGCGGAGTTCAACGTCGCCGGGATCGAGATCGAGAACTCCATGTTCGCCGACGTCCACGACAACGTCGCCACCCGCAACACCGCCGGGATCCTGGTGTTCGACCTGCCCAACCTGCCGCAGATGGGCGGGCACTCGACCCGGGTCTTCCGCAACCGGATTGCGGACAACGACACGCCCAACTTCGCCCCCAAGGGCAACATCGTCGCCAGCGTGCCCAACGGGACGGGGGTGATGGTCATGGCCAACCGTAACGTCCATGTCTTCGACAACGCGATTTCCGGCAACCAGAGCGCCGGGGTCATGCTGGTGAGTTACACCCAGGCCTTCAATGACCCGACGTACAATCCTCTGCCGCGCGACATCGTCGTCCGCGACAACCGATTGGGTCGCAACGGCTGGGATCCGAAGTTCCCCGGCGGCCCGGAGATCGCCAAGGCCCTGGGCGGGCCCCTGCCGCCCCTGGTCTGGGACGGCGTGCGCGCCGCCGGCGGCAAGCCCGCAGAGGTAAAGGTGCGCCTGGCCGACGGACCGGTCCTGAACCTGAACCTCCCGGGCCCGGGCCAGGTCGACGCCGCCGCCCCGACCGTGAGCGCCAGCGTCATCGACGCCACCTTCGCCGAGCCCCCTGCGGTCAGCCTTGAGCCCGCCCGCCCGTGAGGCGAGGCCTGCTCCCGCCGGCCATCCTGCTCGCCACTCTGGCGGGCCTGGGCGCCGCCGCCCCCCAGCCCGGGGTGAACCTCGACCTCGTGCTGGCCGACGCACCCGCCCCGCGCCTGTCTGACTATCGCCTCTTCCTGGACGCCGGCGCCGACCGGCCCAACGGCCGGGTGGCGCCCTACGACCTGGTCACGCCCCTGTTCACCGACCATGCGGAAAAGGACCGCTTCGTTTTCACCCCGCACGGCCGGCGGATCGGCTACACGGCGACGGGCGTCCTCGACTTCCCGGCGGGCGCCGTCCTGGTGAAGACCTTCGCCTATCCCGCCGACCTGCGGCGCCCTGACCACGACGTGCGCAAGGTCGAGACCCGCCTTCTGATCCGGAAGGCCTTGGGCTGGACGGCCCAGACCTATGTCTGGAATGCGGAGGGGACCGAGGCCGTCCTGAAGCGCGCCGGAGCCCGCGTGCCGGTCCGATTCACCGACCCTGGGGGCCGGGAGGTCGCCCTCGACTACGCCGTGCCTAACCAGAACCAGTGCAAGACCTGCCATCAGGTCGAAGGCGCGGTCTCCCCTATTGGCCCCAAGGCCTGGAACCTGAACCACGAGGTGGCCCAGGCCGGCGGCGGCCGCGCCAATCTGCTCGCCCTTTGGAGCCGGGCTGGCCTTCTGGAGGGCGCGCCTGCCCCGGAGGCCCTGCCCCGCCTCGCCGCCTGGAACGATGCAGCCCAGCCCCTGGAGGCCCGCGCCCGGGCCTACCTCGACGTCAACTGTGGCCACTGTCACAGCCCGGCGGGCTCGGCGAGCAATTCAGGCCTCTTCCTGACGGCGGACGAGACCCGGCCCGCCGCCCTGGGCGTTGGCAAGCCGCCGGTGGCCGCCGGCCGGGGCTCGGGCGGCCTCTCGGTGGCCATCGACCCCGGCCACCCCGAGCGCTCCATCCTGGCCTTCCGCATGGCCTCCGGCGAGCCCGGCGTCATGATGCCTGAACTGGGACGCACCCTGGTCCACGAGGAGGGGGTCGAGCTGGTCCAGGCCTGGATCTCCAGCATGCCCCCAGCTCGGCGCCCCGGCGACTGAAGGGTCGCAGACCCCCTCAGTCGGCTTCGCCGCCAGCTCCCCCTTGGGGGAGCAATTGAGCGCTCTCATTCCTCCCCCCAGGGGGAGGTGGACCGGGTGCAGCCCCGGGCCGGAGGGGTGCGGCGCCTCCTCCAGTATCTGTATGCGGCGGCGGAGGTTTGCGCCTAGACTGGCGCCGCTGTTGGGGGGCGGCCGATCATGACGACCAATGCGATCCAGTGGGGCGTCTTCGCCGTCCTGACCGGGCTGATGGCCCTGGCGACCTGGTGGCAGGTGCGCCGCATGGGCGGGCGCTCCACGGACAGCAACAGCGAGTTCTTCCTGGCGGGGCGGAACCTGTCCTGGCCATTCGTGGCCGGCTCCATCACCCTGACCAACCTGTCCACAGACCAGCTGGTGGGTATGAACGGCAACCAGATGCTGCTGCTCGCCTGGTGGGAGCTGGCGGCCGTTGCGGGCCTGGCGATCCTGGCCTTCGTCTTCCTGCCCATCTACTACCGTAACAACTGCACCACCACGACCGAGCTGCTTGAGCGGAAGTACGGGTCCAAGGGGCTGAGGGCGACCGTCTCGCTGCTGTTCCTGCTGGGGAATGTCTTCATCTACCTGCCGATCATGACCTATACGGGGGCCCTCTTCCTCTCGACCATGATCGCGAACAGCCCGCCCCTGATGGTGCTGGCCGGCGGCATTGCAGCGGTGGGGGCGGCCTACACCGTCCTGGGGGGCCTTCGGGCCGTGGCGGTCTATGACACCCTCGCCGGCGTGGGCGTCCTGGGCATGGCGGCGGCGGTGACGGTGCTGGCCCTGGCGGCCATCAACTTCGACTTCTCCGGCATACCGCCCGAGCGGCTCACCATGATCGGCGGGCCGGAGAGCCCCATTCCCTGGCCGACCCTGCTGACCGGAATGCTCTTCATCCAGATGTTCTACTGGTCCACCAACCAGACCATCACCCAGAGGGCCATGGCGGCTCCGACCCTGCGCGAGGGCCAGAAGGGGGTGATTGCGGCCATGGTCATCCGCCTGCTCTTCGTGCCAGCCATCGTCGTGGTGCCCGGGGTCTGCGCCTACAAGCTGTTCGGCGACATCGGCGACGCCACCTATGGCCGTGTGGTGGCCGAGGTCATGCCCTCCTGGCTGTCGGGCGCCTTCGCCGCCTTCATGGCCGCCGCCGTCCTGACCAGCTACACCTCGGTTCTGAACTCGTCGGTCACCCTCTATGTCTGCGACCTGCACGAGCCCTACATCGCCCCGAAGCCGGACGTGAAGCGGCTGAACACCATGATCTCGCTGGTGTTCATGGCGGTGTCGATCGCCCTGGTCCCGGTCTATTCAGGCGCCGTCTCGATCATCAACCTGGTGCAGCAGCTGAATGGCCTGCTCTCGATGCCCATCCTGTCCGCCTTCATCCTGGGGCTGGTCTTCCGCAACGTGGACGCCCGCGCCGCCATGACCGCCGTGGTGTTCGGCGTTGGCCTCTACGCCGTCTTCACCTTCGTCTGGACGCCGGTCCACTACATCCACCTGATGCTGGTGACCCTGATCGCCTGCCTCGGCTTGGGCCTGGCCGTGAACCGCTGGGTCTTCGGTCGCCGCGCGGAGCTGGGGACGTTCGGACGGGCCTGAGCGGGCGTCGAGTCCGACCCTGTTCGAGACGGTTGACGTCGGCGTGTTCGACCACCACCTAGACCGGGGTCCCCGGGTCCCTCTGGCTGCATGCGGTTCGACGTGCAGCGATGTCGGTGGAGTTTCAATCCATCTGATACGCCCGGAGTGTCTGGTACATGTTGGAAACCCTTTTCTTTGCCGAGTTTCTCGGCCAGGCGGCCTGGATTTGGTACGCCTTCATTCTCGCCGTCGTGGCGCTGCTCACCTTCGATCTGGGGGTCGTCAACAAGGCCGGCAGAGAAATCGGCGTGCGCGAGTCGCTGACCATGAGCGGGTTCTACATCGGCATTGGGCTCGCCTTCTCCGGGGTCATCTGGTTACTTTACAACAATAGCTATCCGGGCGTTTCCATCGACCCTCAACTCCTTGAGGTCACCGGGGCTGAACGCGCCTGGACCGCGGTTCAACTCTACCTCACGGGTTTCGCGATCGAGAAGACGCTGGCGATGGACAATGTCTTCGTCATCTCGATGGTGTTCACCTACCTCGCCATTCCCCGCATGTATCAGCACCGGGTGCTGTTCTGGGGCATTATCGGCGTGATCGTGCTGCGGGCGTTGATGATTGGACTCGGCGCCGCCCTTGTCAGCCAGTTCTCCTGGATCCTCTACATCTTCGCCGTCTTCCTGATCGGCACCGGGATCTTGATGTTCCGCAAGGGCGGCGAGGAGCTCGAGATGGCGGACAGTAAGATCCTGCTATGGCTGAAGGAGCGGATGAATGTGACGCCTGAGCTGCATGGCAACAAATTCAGCGTCAAACTGCCCGATCCCAAGACCGGCAAGATGCGCTGGTTCGCCACCCCGCTCCTGCTCGCGCTGATGTTCGTGGAGATCGTGGACCTCGTGTTCGCCATCGACAGTGTGCCAGCCATCTTCGCCATCACGTCGGACGCCTACATCGTCTACACCTCCAACATCTTCGCCATCCTGGGCCTGCGGGCTCTATTCTTCGCACTCGCGGCGATGGTTCACCGGTTCCGCTACCTGAAGTACGCCCTCGCTATGACGCTGGTCTTCATCGGAGCCAAGATCTTCCTTGGCGACATCTTCCCTGGCGGGAAATTCCCGCCCGCCTGGTCCCTCAGCATCACCTTGGGCCTCATCTCGGGCGGGGTGCTGTTCTCCCTTTGGAAGACGCGCAAGGGCGTGGAGGCCTCCGCCTAGGTGAGCCCGGAGGGTGCCGCGCGACTGTCTCCTAGGACGGATCCGACAACGGGCGCTGGACTTCCTGACCTGTTCGCGTCTATGCCGCGAAGGGCGATGAGCGGGGTGGCCTGATGAAGTGGTGGTTCGGATCCGCGCTGTGGATGCGCATCCTGTTCGGCATGGCTCTCGGCGTCGCGGTGGGTTTCGTGCTCCGGCCCGGCGGTCTCGCCATGGCCGCGGGCGTCGATGTGCAGGCTGTGGACGCCGGTCTCAAGCTGATCGGCGACGCCTTCATCCGACTGATCCGGATGCTCGCCGTGCCCCTGATCTTCGTTTCGGTGACGGCGGCGGTGGTCTCGATCGCCGACCTCTCCAAACTCGGCAAGAGCGGCGCCCGGGTTGCAGCCCTCTACATTCCCTCAGGTCTCATGGCCGCCACGCTTGGCCTTGGGCTCGCCCTCTGGCTGAAGCCAGGGGTCGGATCGGCGCCGCCGGCGGGCATCATTCCGCCGGAACCGCGCGCCCCGCCCACTGCGCAGGAACTGCTCTTCCAGTTCATTCCGGCCAACCCGGTGCAGGCGCTGGCCAACGGCGACATGCTGAGCGTCATCGTCTTCGCCATCCTGTTCGGGGTCGGCATCCTTGGCGCCGGCGCTGCGGCCAAGCCGGTCGCCGACGCCATCGATGGTGCGTCCCACGTCTTCATCAAGCTTGTGGGTTACGTGATGGAGCTTGCGCCTCTTGGCGCCTTCGCACTGATGGCCTGGGTGGTGGCTCTGATGGGTGTGGAGGCGCTGGTGCGCCTGGGCGCACTTGTCGCGGTCCTCTATTTCGGCTGTCTCATCTACGGCGTGATTGTCTACGGGGGGTTCGTACGCTTTGGTCTCGGCCTTCCGGTCCTGCCCTTCTATCGTGGGATGAGCGAGGCGATGGCGGTGGCCTATTCGACCTCGTCCTCGGCCGCGACCCTGCCGGTCACCATGCGCGCCATGGTCGATAAGCTCGGAATCTCCCGGCGCATGTCGGCCTTCGTCGCCTCTCTGGGCGCGACCGTGAACATGGACGGGTCGGCCATGTACATGGTGATCCTGACCGTATTCGGGGCCCAGCTCTTCGGCGTGGAGCTCACAACGCCTCAGATGATCTCCATCGTTGTCACCTCTTCGATCGGGGCGATGGGGCTGGCCGGCATTCCGGGCGGATCGTTGGTGTTCATTCCGGCGGTGCTGGGGATCGCCGGCGTGCCGCTGGAGGTCATTGGCATCGTGCTTGGGGTTGACCGGCTCATGGACATGATGCGGACGGTGGTGAACGTAGTGGGCGACGCGGTGGCGGCTGTCGCGGTGGCGAAGTGGGAGGGTGAACTCGACGAGGACGCCTATCTCGCCAATCGAGCCCCCGTGATCTCTGAGGATGCGACATGAGCGACAGTTCCGGATCTCAGCCTGCGGCGTCTGTCGAGCCCGAGGTCGATCCCAAGCGGATGCGGTCGGTGGTCGCCGCCTCGGCGGCCGGCACCGTGTTCGAATGGTACGACTTTTTCATCTTCGCGATCCTGACCTCGATCATCTCGCGCCACTTCTACGCCGGCCTGCCGGACGCCCAGGCGTTCATCTTCACCCTTCTGACCTTTGCGGTCGGCTTCGTTGTGCGACCGCTCGGGGCCCTGATCTTCGGCAAGATGGGGGATACGAAGGGGCGCAAAGGCACCTTCCTGATCACCATCACGATGATGGGCCTGGCGACAGTCGCCATCGGACTGCTCCCGGACTACGCCTGGCTTGAGACAAACGTCGGCCCCGGCGCCGGAGTCATCGCGCCCATCCTCCTCGTGCTGTGCCGGATCCTGCAGGGCTTCGCGCTGGGGGGCGAGTACGGCGGGGCGGTGATCTACGTCGCCGAGCATGCGCCCGCCTCGAAGCGCGGCTATCACACGAGCTGGATCCAGACCTCCGCCGCGCTCGGCCTGCTTGCGGCGCTGGGCGTGACCCTCCTCACGCGCACTCTGATGGGCGAGGAGGCGTTCCGGGAATGGGGCTGGCGGGTGCCTTTCCTGGTGTCCTTCGGGCTGCTGGTCGTCTCGCTCTGGATCCGTTTGTCCCTGGAGGAGAGCCCGGCGTTCAAGCGGATGCAGTCCGAAGGCAAGGCGTCCAAGGCGATCTACGTGGAAAGCTTCATGCGCTGGAACACGCTCAAGATCGTGCTCCTCGCCCTCTTTTCGATCATGATGGCCCAGGGCGTCGTCTGGTATACGGGGAACTTCTACACCCAGTTCTTCCTTGAGCGCCTGCTCAAGCTGCCCGCCATCGACGTGAACATCCTGATGATCGGCGTCACAAGCGTGTCGGCGGTCCTCTACGTGTTCTTCGGCTGGCTCAGCGACAAGGTCGGCCGCAAGCCCGTGATGGCCTTCGGCATGGGCCTGATGCTTGTCGCCTACTTCCCGGGCTTCCATCTGCTGACCCAGTCGGCCAACCCCCAGCTCGCCCGCGCCCAGCAGGCCGCGCCGGTGGTCGTGGTGGCCGACCCTGCCTCCTGCAGCCTGCAGCTCGACCTGACCGGCGGCGCCGCCCAGTTCGGACGCGCGTGCGACATCCTGAAGGGCGTCCTGGCCAACAACGGGGTCAACTATCGTAACGAGGCGGCCCCCCCCGGAACTCTCGCCTCGGTGCGGGTCGGCGATCAGGTGGTCCAGGGTGTGGACGCCTCGGGCGCCGCGCCGAGCGAGGTCAAAGCCGCGCGGGCCGAGCTGGAGACGCGCCTGAAAGCTGTCCTCGCCGCCCAGGGCTATCCGACGACGGCGGCCGAGGCCGAGATCGACTGGCCGGTCCTCTTTGCGGTGATGGTCACCTTCATCGTCGCCGCCACCGCCCTGTACGGCCCGCTGGCCGCCTGCCTGGTCGAGCTCTTCCCGACGCGCATTCGCTACACCGCCATGAGCGTTCCCTATCACGTCGGCACCGGGTGGTTCGGCGGGCTGCAGCCGGCGATCTCCTTCGCCATCGTCACGGCGGTCGGAGACATCTATGCGGGCCTGTGGTTCCCCTTCATCGTGACGGCGGTCGCGCTGGTGCTGACGCTTCTGCTGCTGCCCGAAACGCGACACCGGGCCCTGGTCGACTGAGGTCCGCGGGCCGAGCCGGTCCTCCGGATCGGCCTCGTCACCAGGTCCACGGGGTTGCAGGGCCCGGGGGAGGGGCCCATTTGCCCTTCATGGTCGTTCCCGCCAATCCAGTCGTGCATGCAGAGATCCCGGTGACCAACATGGACCGGGCCCTCAGGTTCTACTCCGGGGTCCTGGGGCTGGAGTTCGAACGGCGGAAGGTGGATGGCTATGACATGGCCTTTGCGACCCGGTGGGCGGGCGCGACCGGCGCCAGCCTCGCCCTTGCCTGCGGTGACGTCTACGTCCCTGGAAAGTCGGGCCCGATCCTCTATCTGGATGTCGCTGACATCGACGCCGTGCTGGCCCGGGCCGAGGCTGCGGGCGGACGGATCCTCTACCCGAAGACCCATGCCGGAGAGGCGGGCTTCATCGCCGAGATCGAGGACAGCGAGGGCAATCGCATGGGGTTGTCGGCGGAGGCGGGCTGATCATCCGGCCCGCTCAGGCGGGCTGGTTCCGGGCGTCAGTCGACGGGAAGGCGAGTCTCAAGCCCATCCTCAGGTCGTCGAGTCTCGAAGTCAAAGACAGCGAGGCTCCGGCGCAAGGGCGAGGCCGTGACGCCTTCGGACGCCAGCCGGGCCGCCTGGAACTCCACGCCCCCAGGAAACTTCGGATTAAGGAAGCCGCCCGTCTTCAGCACGCGCCACCAGGGGGTGAGTTGCGCCAGGTCCTCCCCGTGATGGCGCCTCTCTTCAGCCGCTCTGGCGGCCATGTTCAGGAAGATCGCTGTTGAGACCGGGCAGGCGACTGCGACCTGATGGCGGCGCGCGAGCGCCGAGCGAAGGTCCGACAGGGTGATCAGTTCGCCCGGTTGTAAGCGTCGGACCAGTGAATCCACTTCCGCGGGACTGGACACCACCATGGCCCCGCCGTTGGCCTCACGGTAGCCGGGGGCCTCGGGGGGGATGTGGTGAATGATGTGCGGCGTCCTTCCGCCTGCGAGGTGTTCCAGGGCCGATTTCCGTTTCGCCATAGCCGATCTCCCGTGCCTGGCCCCTTATCTAGGGGGCAGACAGCGCGCCTGGAATAAGAGCTGTTTGTTCACTCGACGTTCGGGTTCGTCCCATCCGGCGTTACCGGGCCTCGTCCCTGCGTCTTCGCTCGAATCTATGAAGGTGAGCACAGAGTGCGCTGCGACTTCGCGCCCTTGCGCCGGCTGTGGCCTCCAGGGTGCAGGCGATCCTGCCGGGGGTAGACCCGGAAGGGCCGTCGTCCTTCCCCCAGAACGATGAGGCTCCGCTTGACAGCACGGCGAGGCAATCGTAAATTTACAAAGTAAGATTTCTAACCTCCACACCGCAGGAGCCGCCCGTCATGTCCAGCCCCATCGAAACCGCGATCCGCGCCACGGTCACCAAGGGCATCGTCGCCGTCGCTGGCTTCAATCGATCACGCCTGGCGAGCCGGAAGGTCTCCAATCCCTACCTTGAGGGCGTCCATAAACCGATGGAGGCCGAGCTGACCCTGGAGACCCTGGAGGTCACCGGATCCATCCCGCCGGAGCTGGATGGCCGCTACATGCGGATCGGACCCAACCCGGCCAGCCCGGCCAGCCCGGCCACCTATCACTGGTTCACAGGCGACGGCATGGTGCACGGCGTGCGCCTGAAGGATGGCAAGGCCCTTTGGTACCGGAACCGCTGGATCCGCTCGCGGGGCGTCTCCCAGGCCCTGGGCGAGCCTGAGGCGCCCGGCCCCCGCAACGGACTGGGTGATACGGTGAACACCAATGTCCTGGGCCATGCCGGCGCTATCTGGGCGCTTGTGGAGGCCGGGGCCTATCCCGTTCGCCTGGACGACAATCTCCAGACCCTGGCTCATGACCCGTTTGGCGGGACGCTCCAGGGCGGGTTCACGGCCCACCCGCATCGCGACCCCGATACGGGGGAGATGCACGCCATCTGCTATGAAGGCAACAACCCGAACGCCGTTCGCCACGTGGTGCTCAGCCCGGAGGGCCGGGTGACGCGGGAGCTGTCCATCCCGGTCCGCAATGGCCCCTCGATCCACGACTGCATGATCACCCGGAACTATGTGATCATCCTCGACCTGCCCGTGACCTTTTCCATGAAAACCCTCCTGGCGGGTGACCGCTTCCCCTATCGCTGGAACCCGGGTCATCAGGCCCGGGTGGGGCTGCTGCCGAAGACGGGGACCGCAGACGATGTCATCTGGTGCAATGTCGCCCCGTGCTATGTCTTCCACCCCTGCAACGGCTACGAGACCGACGACGGCAAGGTCATCCTGGATGTCTGCGCCCATGACACCATGTTCGACGGCGACCGGGTCGAAGGGCCCGCATCGAGCTCCACGCCCTTCGAACGCTGGACCCTCGACCCCGTCGCCTGCTCCGTGCACCGGCACGTGATTGACCCGGATGGCCAGGAGTTCCCGCGGCCCAACGAGACCCAGCTCGGCAAGCCCTACCGCTATGCCTACACCATGGCCCTCCCGGCGGGGTTCGACGCCGCCGCGCCCAGCCAGACCAGACTGTTCAAGCATGACCTGGAGACATTGACCCGGCAGGTTCACGACTTCGGGCCGGGCCGCATGCCCGGGGAGTTTGTCTTTGTTCCGCGCCCGACCGCCCGGACCGAGGATGACGGCTGGCTGATGGGCTATGTGGTGGATCTCCCCAACGAGGCGACCGACTTCGTCATCCTCAACGCCGACGACTTCGAAGGACCGCCCCAGGCCTCCATCAGAATTCTCCACCGGATTCCCCCGGGCTTCCACGGCAACTGGGCCCCTTCAGACGCCTGACCGGTCCAGTGGGCGCGGCGCCCTCAATCTCGTGCAGGCGCCGCGTCGATGAAGAGGACGTTCGCCTCGGCCACCAGACGCTCGCCTGACATGAGGCGGGCGTGCGCCAGGGTCTTCCGGCCGTCCTCCTCCGCCCGGTCGAGATAGACCTGGAGCCACTCGCCCGGCGCTGCGCCCGACCTGTAGTCGACGGTCAGGCGCGCGGTGACCCGGCGCTTCCCGCCGGACCGGGCGACCAGCATGTAGCCCGTCGCGACGTCCAGCAGGGTGGCGATCACCCCGCCATGCAGGCCGCCCCGGGCATTGAGGTGGTGGGGGCCGACCATCAGACCGACCTCCAGGTCGGGGCCCTCGCCCCGGCTCATAAAGCCGCCGAGCGCCTCCAGCACCGGGCTGCTGCGCAGGATCGGGCTAAAGCCCTCGGGGATCTCGTCTGTCATTGAGCCCATCTTCAGCTCCTTCCTCACTGGCGCGCGCCGGCTAAGGTCAGTGGGCGGCCATCCCCTGCCGGGCGAAGCGTGTGGCGTCGGAGCGCACCTCCTGACGAAGCCAGCGGACGAAGGCCTGTATGGTCTCGTGGGTCCGGTCCTGCCGCCTGTGCACAAGAAAGTAAGCGCCGGCGCTGACCGGGACCGACGGAAAAGGAACAATCAGCCCCTGCATCTGCGGGGCGTCCCAGACGATTGGGGTCATGCCCAGGGCCACCCCGCGGCCATGGGCCGCGAGGTCGAGGGCCGCCGGCAGGGTGTCCACCATCACGCCAGACCGTCCCTCCTGGCCGGACAGGCCTTGCGCCGCCATCCATTCCGACCAGCCCCGCGGGCGACTGGCGATATGGATCAGGGTGGCGCGTTCCAGGTCCTTCGGAGACCGGAGCTCCGCAGCCAGGGCGGGCGCACATAGGGGGACTGTGCGCAGGTCCATGAGCTTGTGAGCCGTCAGACCCGGTGTGGGTCGCCCGGTATTGCGGATCGCCACGTCCACGGCCTCGAAATCGAAGTCCACCACCCGGTGGCTGGTCTCGATCTCGATCGAGACATCTGGGAACCGGGTCTCGAACCGGGCCAGCCGGGGGATCAGGTAGGCCGACGTGAAGAGGGGCAGGGCGCTGACCCGGATCACCGAGGGCCCTGCAGCGCCCTTCGCCTCGGTCAGGGCCAGGTCGATCTCGGTGAAAACCCGGTTGAGCCGGTCCGACAAACGACGACCCTGCTCGGTGAGCCGGACCTGCCGGGTCGACCTGAGGAACAGGGGGGCGTTGAGCCAGTCCTCCAGCGCGCGCACATGGTGACTGACCGCCGAAGCCGTGACGTTCAGCTCCCGGGCGGCGTCCCGAAGGCTCTGCAGCCGTCCGGCGGCGGCGAAGGCGCGGAGCGCAGCCAGGGACGGAGGGGGCTTCCCGGTCATCTCGAAAAGCTAGGGGATCGGGCCGATCTTGCAAGCGCGGCTTCGTGACCGGCCTGGTCACGGGATGTCGTCGCAGGTGAAGACCACCTTCGGTCCCGGGTCCGTCATGGCCTCCGCCGCCAGGGAGAAGGGAAGAATTCTGTGAGTTACCCGCTCCGGGTGGAAATCCCCGCAAGCCATGCAGGCCAGGGCCAGGGGGAAGGTCGGTCGGGAATGGACGCGACCGGTCTGGAGGGTCAGGCCCTTGTAGTAGGCTCGGGTGAGAGGCACCGGGGTCGTCGCCCCGAGATGGATGGCGACGCTGGTCAGCGAGCCGTTCGCCGCGCAGGACTTTACGGCGAAACCCAGGGCGTCGGCGTCTCCGGCCGCCTCGACGACGATCTCGAACTGCGCCTCGGGCTGGCGACCTTCCGCCAGGGCCAGGGGTTCTGCCAGGGCCCCCATGGCCTCGGCTCGCGCCCGCCGGTCCGGATTGTCGTCCAGGTAAAGCACGCGCCCGGCGCCCAGGGCGACGGCGGCGCCAGCGGCGTACAGGCCCACGCTCTGCGCGAGGCCGCCGACCACCAGGACGCTGGCGCCGGGGTGCGCCTCCAGTTGCGGGCCTACGGCGCGCCAGCCGTCGGCGATGTTGTCGGAGACACTGGCGGCATCGACGGGATCCACCCCCGCGGGCAGGGGGACCAGCATGTGGTCGGCGAATGGCACGCGCATGAGGTCCGAAAGGGCCCCTCCGAACTCCGTGCCGGAGGTCGGCTTGAGACCGTAGGCGGCGCCGAACGGATAGGCCTCGCAGCTATTGGTCCAGCCACGGCGGCAGGCGCCGCACCGACCGCAGGACAGCTGGAAGGGGACCACCACAATGTCGCCGGGCGCGACCCCCGACCGGGGTCCAGCCTCTACGACCCGGGCCACGGTCTCGTGGCCAAAGGCGAAGGGACCCGGATAGTTGACCACCCCTGCGGCGATGTAGAGATCCAGGTCGCAGCGCGCGACGACGAGCGGCTTGACGAGGGCGTCTGTGTCGGCCTCGAGCCGGGGGGCTGGGACCTCTCGCCACTCCAGTCTTCCGGGGGAAATGAAGGTCAACTGGCGCATCTTGAAGTCCCTGGGGTGAGCGGAGCGAGCCAAGCGTAACCGGCGCCAGCGAGACCACAGTCTTGAGTTTCGTTACTCTTGGTTGAACCAGACTCACCTGTCCCGATCCCGCCGAGGCATGAACGGATGAATCCAGTTCATCCGTAAGTGACCCTTCTCCGGTGTCGGCGCGGGCGGAAGGTGAGAGCGTCTTCTCCTCGGACAACCCCGTTTCCCAACTCTCTGGAGACTTGACCATGCTGACCAAGACACTTGAGAAGGTTCTGCTTCCCCTCGCCGCTTTCACTATTCTCGGCGCTACGGCAGCCTGCACCGAACCGGCGCCGCCTCAGCTCGGCACAGGCCGGAACCTGTACGCCCTGGTCCTTGAGCGTGACCTGCCCGGCTTTGCCCCGCGGCCCATCGTCATCGGTCGATTCAAGGCCTTGATCCCAAGGTACGCCGAAGCGCCGGGCCTCCGGGCGAAGTACTTCGTGATCTCGGACAGGAGGACGTATGGCGGTGTCTACCTCTGGACCGACAAGGCCGCCGCCGACGCCTATCTGGCCAGTCCCCTTCTGGCGGAGATCAGCGCAGGGGCGGCGGGTGAGCGCTCCGTCACCCGGTTCGAGATCCCTCTGGCGATCAACGGGCCCGCCGCAGGGACCGCGGATCTGCGCAAGGGCGGCGAGGTGATCCGCATCGTCCGCATCACGCCCCCGGCCGGAACGCCACGGAGCGCCATCCTCGCCGGGTTCGAGCAGGCGGCGCCGACCTACGCCGCGACGCCGGGCCTCGTCCACAAGTGGTTCTCCATCGCTGAGGACGGCCGGTTTGGCGGCGTCTACGTCTTCGCCGACAAGGCCAAGGCCGACGCCTGGTTCAGCCCCGCCTGGCGGGCCCGAGTGCGGGCGACCTACGGCGCCGACGCCGACGTGCTGTCCTTCGACGCCCCCGTGAAGATCGAGTACTGATCCGGTTCAATCCTGAAGACTGACTTCCGGAGACCCCGCCAGCACCCGCGGAATCTGCTCGGCGAGGATGTCGAAGGTGCGGCGGACCAGGGGATTGCCGCGGATCTCGCGGTGCACGGCCAGCCAGCAGGGCAGGGGCGGGATCCGCATCCCCGGCAGGACCGGGACCACCCCGGGCAGCCAGGGCAGGTTGTAGGCGACGACGAAGCCGACGCCGGCGCCGGCCGCCACCAGCCGGCCATAGGCGACCTGGTCGTCGGTACGCACGAAGAACTGCTCCCGGCCGATCGGCAGACCCGCCGACGCGAATCCCCTCACCAGAGCATCATCCCGATCGTAGCCGACGAGGCGGTGGTGAATCAGGTCGGCCGGCGTATGCGGCGTCCCCGCCCGGGCGAGATAGTCGACGTGCGCGCAGGCGACGATGGGAAGGTCCGCCAGCTTTCGCGCCACCAGGGACGCCTGGGCCGGGCGCGCCATGCGTACGGCGATGTCGGCCTCCCGCCGCAGGAGGTTGGTGATCTGGTTGGACGACACCAGTTCGACCCGGATGCCGGGCTCCGCCGCCTGCAGGGCCGCCAGGACGGGTGGCAGGAGGTAGCTGGCCGCCACCTGGCTGGTGGTGATGCGGACATCTCCGCTCGTCTCGGCGCGCGCCCGGGTCAGGCGATGGCGCAGACGCTCGGCCCCCTCCTGCATGGCCCGGGCGTCGTCGGCGATCGCCAGAGCCATGGCGGTGGGCGCCGTCCCGCGCCCGGTGCGCTCGAACAGGGGGGCGCCCAGCTGGGCCTCCAGCATGGCCACCTGACGGGACAGGGTGGGCTGGTGCGCCCCCAGCCGCTTGGCCGCAGCGCTCATGCTGCCGGCGTCCAGAACGGCCAGGAAGCTCCGGACCAGAGTCCAGTCAAAGCCATCGAGGCGGGGATCGTTCAGGGTCGATGCCATACAGATTCATATACCTCACTTACTCACATCACCAATAGACGGATAGCCAGGACGGGCGCAGTCTGGTCCCCATCGGCCCGCAACAGGAGTTTCCCATGACCCGCCGCACCGTCCTCATCCTGGGCGCCAACGGCCGCTTCGGCGCTGCCGCCGTGAAGGCCTTCGCCGACGCTGGATGGCGGGTCCTGGCCCAGGCCCGTCGCCCTCAGGCCGCGCTTCCGCCGGGCGCCGAGGCCCTGACCCTCGCCCTGGGCGAGACGGAGGCCCTGGCCGCCGCCGCCGCGGGCGCCGAGGTCGTCGTTCACGCTGTGAACCCGCCCTATACGGACTGGGAGACCCAGCTGATGCCCCTGGGTCGCCAGGGCATGGATGTGGCTGAGCGTCTCGGCGCCCTCTTCATGCTGCCGGGCAATGTCTATGCCTACGGCGAGGCCATGCCCGCCCTGCTGGCGGAGGATACTCCCGAGCGCCCCACAAACGCCAAGGGCCGCCTGCGCGCCGCCCTCGAAGCCGAGATGCGCGCCCGCGCCAAGGCAGGTCGCCTCCGCGCCGTCGTCCTGCGCGCCGGGGACTTTTACGGCTGCGGCGAAGGCTCCTGGCTTGACCTGTCGATCGCCAAGGACCTGGCCAAGGGGCGGCTGGTCTATCCCGGTCCCCTGAACCTGCCGCACGCCTGGGCCTACCTGCCCGACCTCGCCCAGGCCTTCGTGGCGGTGGCCGAGCGGTCGGCCCGGGATGGGGCGCCGGCCTTCGAGACCCTGCACTTCGCCGGCCACACCCTGACCGGGGGCCAGTTCCTGGACCTCCTTGAGGCCGCCGCCACCGACATCGGCGCAGCCCCCGCAGGCCGTTTTCGGCGGGGCGGCATGCCCTGGGCCCTGATCCGGTTGATGGGAGTCTTTGTCCCGACCCTCAAGGCGGTGGCCGAGATGAGCTACCTCTGGCGGGTCCCCCACGCCCTGGACGGCGCCCGCCTGGCGACCCGGGTGGCAGGGCTGCCCACCACCCCGCCGCGCCAGGCCCTGGCCCAGGCCCTCCGCGACCTCGGCTTCGGCGACCTCGCCTCGGCGCACTGACGCGTCCGCCCGCTCCCTGACAGTCCCTCACAGAAGGCAATGCCCCATGACATCGTCCGATACGCTCACCACGCCGCCCTCGCGCACCCTCTGGCTCGTCGCCGGGATCGTCCTGCTCCTCCAGGGATTCAGCATCTTCGCACCCATGGTCGTGCTCGGCGGGGCGATCCAGTGGCCGGATAGCCTCGATTACCCGCCCGCCCAGATGCTGCCCCTGCTCCTGGAACAGATCGACGCCGTGCGGCTGGGCTACGGGCTCTATCTCGGCTACTCGCTGCTCTTCCTTGTGACCGGCGCCCTGACCATTCGACTGGCGTCCCGGCCGGGTCCACTCGGAACACTCGGACTGATCGCCCTGGGGGCCGCGGCGGTTTCGACGCTCGCCCGGGCGATCGGCATCATTCGCTGGCTCACCGGAAGTACAGCCCTTGCGGAAGCCTATTCCGTCCCGGGTCTGTCGGCGGATGCGCGCACGGCGATCGAGGCGACGCAGGGCGCCATCAATTCCTGGGGCGGCGCCATCGGCGAGGCGCTGGGAGTTGCGGGCTTTGCGGCGATCTGGGCTATCGCGGTCAGCCTGCTGATCCTGCGCGACCGCCAGCTTCCGGCATGGGCGGGTCTTGCGGGCCTTGCGGCAGGCGTTCTTGTCGCCCTTCCCGGTCTCGAACTCTTCGGGATCGCGCCGCCGGTCTCGATCGTGCTCTCGACGACCGGAATCCAGCTCTGGTTCATGGCCCTCGGCCTGCTGTTCCTCTGGCGCGGGGTGCGGCGCACGGTGTGAGGCGGTCAGCCGTCGTAGAATAGTTTCGGGTGCAGGCCGATCAGCCGGCGTTCCCGATCCGTGGTCGCCCGGGCGATGGCCTCGTCGGAGAGCGGGTTGCTCTCCGAGGTCGGCAGCAGTCGCTGGGCGATGTCCCGCCGCCCGTAGTGGATCTGCAGGAAGAAGCGACCATGATCGCCGTCCAGGGTCGGCATGCGACGGTGCCAGACATCAGAGACAAACAGCCCCGCATCTCCGGCCTGGGTGATGAGCGGCGTGACGCGGGCGCCTTCATAGTCGAGGTCATCATCCAGATGCCGGCCCGGCGGCGGCGGCCGGCCCGAGAGGTGGCTGCGCGGCAGGACGCCGGTGGGGCCATCCTCGAGGGCGCAGTCCTGGAGGTAGATGTGGACGCCGATGGCGAACACGGGATGCGGGATGTTTTCCGGCCAGCGCACGCCCTCTGGCAGGGGGATGTGCGGACCAGCGTCAACGTGCCAGTTCTGACCGCCATGCGCACCGGGATCGCCGGCGGGATTGCGCCAGGCGGTGTTGGCGATCACGTGGCAATCCTCGCCCAGCAGGGGCTCAATCACCGCCAGCAGGCGCGGATGGGCGCAGGCGCGCTGCGCAGCGGCGCTGCGGTTCAGCATGGCGTACCGGAACATGGCGGCGTCATCTTCCGCCCTCCGGCGACCATAGTCCGGGGGATCGCGCTCGAAGATCTCGCTGATCTCGCGTCTGAGCTCGGAGAGCTCGTCCGCACCCAGCAGGCCCCGGATGATCGTGTAGCCTTCGCGCTCGAGCTGGGCGGTTTCCGCGCTCGCAGGCTCGGTGCGAAATTCAAGATAGGGGCGACCGCGTCGGATCATTTTGCGCCCTTTGCTCACCTGGGAGGCCACGTCGTGGCCGGATAGCATCGGTCCTGAGGGCCAGCAAGGCGGCGGCCTGAGCGCCTTGGCCAGACCGACTTCCCGCGTGCCCGCAAATGGCCTGTCCCTATGAGCCACGCCCGCGGCTGCGCGCCTCTCCGGGGCTGCTGGGCCGGGCGCCGGCGGCAAAGAAAAAGGGTCCCCGGCGCGCCGGGGACCCTTCACCTGACCGCCGGTGGTGGGCGGATCGGATCAGAAGCGATACTGCACTTCCACGCCGACGATGCGCGGAGGCGTCAGCTCGTAGTTCCGGGCCCCGTTGGCAAACCGGTCTGACGCCACCGCGGCGTTGTTGTTCCGCTGCGCCGCTGCGACCGCGGCGGCGTAGCCGTCTTCATCAAAGACGTTCTTGACGTAGGCGATGATGGTGTACTTGCCGCCCGTGGGCATCCACAGCGCCCTCAGATCCACCTGATCCCAGGCGGGTGCTGAGTCATACTCCCTGGCGAAAATCGTCGCGTAGGACTTCGACCGACGGGCGTAGGTGGCGCCGGCGACGAGGTTCCCGCTATCCAGAGCGAACGTATAAGTGCCGTTCACCGCCACCTTGTGCTCCGGCGCCTGGGGCAGGCTGCGTCCGACGATGCTGACGGAGCCGGTGTTCACATTGTCGTTCACGTCCACCAGCTTGGCGCTCTCGGTGATCTCGGTCGGATTCCAGCCGTAATCCAGCGTCAGGCGGAGGGCGTCCACCGGCCGCCAGATACCGCTGAACTCCACCCCGTAGGACTCCGACCTCGCGATGTTCACGAACTGGGTGACGTTGGTCGCGCCCACCCGCACGGACACGGGCGCCTGCAGGTCGCGATAGTCGAGGAAGAAGGCGGCCAGGTTGACCTGGAACCTCTCGAAGTCCTTCTTGAAGCCGATCTCGTAGGAGTTGACGGTCTCTTCATCCGCCTTGGGGCGTTCGAGGAACCCGCCGGCCGAGAAACCGAAGGCCTTGTAGCCGCGGCTGTAGCGGGCGTAGGCCATGGTGTCGCTGTCCGGTTCCCACTGGACGCCGAGGGTGCCGGTGATGGCGTCGGACGAGCCGTCTAGGTTCCGGCTGGCGACGCCCGTGGCCGGGTCGATCGTGTACTGACGCACCACCCCGTTGGTGGTGATGGCCGGCGAGCTGACCCCCGGAATCAGACCCGCATTGCTCTTCGGCGCGAGGGCATCGGTGAGGTCCATGGCCCCGTTGCCCAGGCCGTTGAGGCCGGCGAGCCCCGGGATCCCAAACACCGGAGCCAAACGCGCCAGGGAGTTCAGGTCGCCGAGCAGGCTGCCCCAGTTTGCGGCCGTACCGGGCCCGAAGGCGCCGAGGCTCAGAGCGGGGTAGAGGCTCGGGTAACAAGCGTCCGAGTTACAGACGATGCGCCGGTACTCCGTACCGAACTTCCTGTCGTCCGTATAGCGCAGGCCGGCGGTGAACTTCAGCGAATCCGTCATCTGGTAGTCGATCTGACCGAACACCGCCTTGCTTTCTGTGGTCAGGGCGTACTGCCCTGTCGACCAGAAGCCCTGGGGGTTGGCAGCGGCGCCCAGGATGGGGGTCTGCAGGGTCGACGGGCCGACCAGATAGAAGTCCGCCGTACTTCCAGTTCCGAAATATTGTTGATTGTAGTAAAATCCCCCAACAATCCATTGCAACGGACCATCATCTGTCGAAGAAATGTTAACTTCGTGACTGTACCACTTCTGATATTCGAAATAATGATACCCGTTGTTGGCGTTAACTTTCAGCGGTGTGCAATTGACTGGTGACAGGCCAGCCGAGAACAATCCACCAACAGTACCGCAGATCGAACCTGGCGCCAGAGGAATCTGATAGGATTCGACGGCCGTAAAATCTGAGTCGCCGTATAGATTATACTTATACTCTTGGTATCCTCCGACATATTTCACGTCGAAGGTTGGCATGTGATAGACAAAGTTGGTGGTGAAGAGATTCACGCCGCTCAGGCGAACCCGCTGCGGGATGTTTGTGCTGAACGTCCGGTTGTCCACCAGCGCCGGGTTGGAGGTGGAGGTTGCGCCGTTGAACTGCTTCAGGCTGCCTGGAACGATTCCGTTCAGGCCAGTCTCCCTGGTGAGTCCATGAGCTGACGAGTAAACGATGGAATAGTTCGGATCCAGGCGCCCGTTAGAGAACTCGTCCCCGCGATAGCCTGAACGCGCGCCGGGGCCGCCGCGGTTGTGCCAGGCCAGCTTCCTGTAGGCTGCCCAAAACTCGGCGTTCTCGCCCAGATCAGCCTCGAACTGGACCTGAAACTGATACTCGTCACGCAGGGCGCCCTCATCGGGCAGGCCGGGAGTGACATTCTTGAAGTAGCCGTCCCTCTGGTCGAGCTTGTAGCCCGAGAACCGCATTCTCAGACCCTCGGCTATGGGACCGGAGATGGCCACCTGCAGATTCGTGAAGTTGAAACTCTCGATGATCCCGCGGACTTCGGCATAGGGCTCCTTGGTCGGCCGCACCGAGATCGTATTGACCGTGCCGCCGATGGCGTTACGACCGTAAAGCGTGCCCTGCGGACCCCGGAGGATTTCCACCCGCTCCACATCCAGCGGCGGGCTGCCGGCCAGGATGGTCGAGGTGGTGAACAGTCCATCGTTATAGATCGACACCGCGCCGTCCACGGCGTGCACGTTGGTGAGTCGGCCGATGCCGCGCATGGATGCGCGGTCGTTGGACGACTGATAGACGAAGCCTGGCGTAAAGTTGGTCAGGTCCTGCACAGTCGAGATGCCGACCAGGTCGCGCTGGCGACTGGTGAAGGCCGAGATCGCGACCGGCACGTCCTGCAGGCTTTGCTCGCGCTTTTCGGCGGTCACCACCAACTCGTCGATGGTGTTCATGGCGGTCTGGGCTTGGGCCGAGAGACCCACCGCGCTCGCGGCGAGAATGCTCGTAGCCAACAGTATGGCCTTGGACTGCATCTGGATTTCGCTCCCCATTATGAATCTGCCAGTGCTATTGCCTGTGCATCCGGCCACGCTGGCTGACAGCGGAAGGCAAGTCAATCCCGCGACGGGATCATGCGATTTGTGTGAAAAACGATTTCGTGAGGTCGCCCGCGGGGATCTGGCGCCGTGATCCCGGCCGCTCAGTCTGAGATGCGCACCGGCAGGGTCTCGTAGCCCTTCACGAAGTTGGAGTTCAGCCGGCGCGGCGGGGCCACGACCTCGATGCGCCGGAAGCGTTTGAGGATCTCCTCCCACACCACCTTCAGCTGCATCTCGGCCAGCCGGTTGCCGACGCAGCGGTGGATGCCGAAGCCGAAGGCCACGTGCTGTCGCGGCCGCACCCGGTCGATGATGAAGCGCTCCGCCTGCGGGATGACCTCGCCGTCCCGGTTGCCCGAGACGTACCACATGATGACCTTGTCCCCCTTGCGGATCGTCTTGCCGCCCAGCTCGACGTCCCGCGTGGCGGTGCGGCGCATGTGGGCCACGGGGCTCTGCCAGCGGATGATCTCCGGCACTGCGGAGTCCAGCAGGGAGGGGTCGGCGCGCAGCCGGTCATAGGCGTCGGGATTGTCCTGGAAGGCCAGCAGGGCGCCGGTGATCGAATGCCGGGTCGTGTCGCTGCCGGCCACGGTCAGCAGGACCACATTGCCCATGTAGCCGAACATCTGGCCATCCTTGCGGGTGACCGGATCGCTGGCGAGGAGGGACAACAGGTCGTTCCCCCGGGCGTTCTTGCGGGCCTCCCACAGGCCCACGAAGGTCTCGAAATAGGGCCTCAGCGCCGCCTGCCGGTCCTCGTTGGTCCGGAAGACGGCGCCTTCGCCCGTCGGGGCGAGGATGATGTCCGAGGCCTCGGGCAGGAGGCGCCGGGCCTCGAAGGGGAAGTCGAACAGGGTGGCCAGCATCTGGCTGGTCAGCTCCACCGAGACCTTGTCGACAAAGTCGAAGGTCTCGCCCACCGGCAGCTCGTCCAGGATGGCCGCCGCCCGGCTGCGGATCAGGGGCTCCAGGTCGGCCATGCCCGCCGTGGAGAACATGGGCATGACCACCCGCCGCTGGGCGTCATGGTCCGGCGGGTCAAGGCCGATGAAGCTGGAAAGCTCATGCGGCTGGTAGCCGTCCTGGATCGCGATGCCGCCCCGCTCCGAGGACGAGGAGAAGGCCTCGTGGTTGGAGTCCACCGCGACGATATCGTTGAAGCGGGTCACCGACCAGTAGGGCCCGTACTCGCTGTCGGCGCAGAAGTGGACTGGATCCTCCCGCCGTAGCCGCTCGAACCAGGGCGCCCAGGTGTCGGTGGTGAAGTGGCTGACATCCGCGACGTGGAACTGGTCAAGCGGGGTGGCGGCGGCCCGCTCCCGGGCGGACTGCATCAGGGCGCTGTCGCCTTCGGCCATGGCGGGTCTCCTCCGGTCGTTGGGGGCAAGAGTGCGCGCCGCGGGGCGGGGTGGCAAATGGGAAGTTGGGGGGAGGGGCGGCTGAGGCGCCGCTGACCCCCTCACCCAGCTTCGCTGACAGCTCCCCCTGATGGGGAGCAATGGCTGAGTCATTCCTCCCCCAAGGGGGAGGTGGCGCGCGAATGCGCGACGGAGGGGGTCAGCTGAGACGAGGATTGACCCCCTCACCCGGCTTCGCCGGGAGCTCCCCCTGATGGGGAGCAATGGCTCCCTAATTCCTCCCCCCAGGGGGAGGTGGCGCGTGAATGCGCGTCGGAGGGGGTCGACGGAGATTCCGGCCAGTCCCTACTCCGCCGCCAGCGCCTGCGCCGCCACCTCCCGCCGCGAGCTGTGGTAGGGCCGGTCGCCGAGGATGGTCGCCCGCACCATCACCCGCCGCGCTGGCAGGTAGTCGTTCGCCGCATAGTGCTGGGTCACGCGATTGTCCCAGAAGGCGACGGCGTTCTCGCTCCAGCGCCACCGGACCAGGAACTCCGGCTTCTGGATATGGTCGAAGAGGACGCCGAGGATGGCGTCGCTCTCCTTGCGGCTCAGGCCGACGATGCGGTCGGTGAAGGTGGTGTTCACGAACAGGCCGTCCTCCCCGGTCTCGGGGTGGGTGCGCACCACGGGGTGGATCACCGGCGGGTTGGCGGCCGCCGCAGATAGCGGTAGCGTGGCGTATGATCAGAACCGCCCGCCTGGTGCTTCAGCCCTGGTCCGAGCGCCTTCGGGAGGGTTTCGCGGCTCTGCACGCCGATCCGGAGGTTATGGCCGACCAGGGAGGACCGATCTCACCGGCCGCAAGCGACGCCAAGTTCGACCGCTACCGGGCGGCCTTCGAACGCGATGGCGTCTCGCGCTGGGCGGTCGAAGGCGGCCGGGGCCAGTTCGTAGGCTATGTCGGCGTCATGTTTCGGCCGGAGATGGATCATCCGCTGGGTTCTCACTATGAGATCGGATGGCGGCTCGCGCGAAGCGCCTGGGGTCTGGGCTACGCGACCGAGGCGGCCCGGTCCGCCCTCGATCATGCCGTTGGCGTCCTTGGGGATCAGGAGATCGTCTCCTATACGAGTGAGACCAACCAGAGGTCCCGCGCGGTCATGGACCGCCTGGGGCTGAAGCGCGAACCCACCCGCGACTTCACGATTGAGAACGGGCGCATGGGCTCGTGGCGGGGTCTCGTCTGGACTGCCTCCGCCGGGCAAGTTTGATCGCTTCGGGCGATGGTCACCCCGCCGCTGTTAATCCACGAGGCGGGAAACGATGGCGGAGTGGGCTGACCTCTCCACCCCCTGGCCGCCGCCGAAGGGCGGGCCGACCAGAGGGGAGCGTCGGGCCGGAACGGCCTAGTATCGAACCGAGAACGACGCGCCGAAGTAGCGGGGCTCGCCGGCGATGAAGGTCGGGATCCCGAAGGCCCCGCCCGTATTGCCGGCGTCCTTGATGTACTCCTGGTCGAGCAGGTTGGAGACAAAGCCCTCCACCCGCCAGTTCGCGTCCGTCGGCTTGTAGGAGACACGCAGGTTCAGGAGACCGTAGGCCCCCTGCACCTCATCCTGGATCAGGTCCCCGGTGCTCTGCAGCGCCGGGATGTCGTTGTCGTTGTCGAAGAAGACCCTGGATTGCCAGGTGTAGATCGGCAGGACGCTCAGATCGCCTTCCCAGACAGGTACGGTGAAGTTGAGGCCGAAGGACAAGGTCTGATCCGGCGAGAGGCGGAAGCTGTTGCCCTTGAAGCGGCCATTGTCGAACCGGCCATTGTTGTAGCCATAGGTGCCAAAGACCGTCAGCTGGCTGGTCGGCCTCCAGTTGAGCTGGCCCTCGAAGCCGGTGGACGAGGCGTCGCCGGCGCTGATCGTCTGGAAGACGCCCGGGGCTGTCTGAATGCTCGTCTGGAAGTTCTCATAGGTGAAGCGATAGATGGAGCCTTCCAGCGAAAGACTGCGGTCAAGCCATTGGGTCTTGGCGCCTGCCTCGTAGGAGTCGACGATCTCGGCGGCGACCAGTGTGAAGCGGGCGTTCCCCTGCGGGGCCAGCGGCGCCGCTGGCGACAGCACCTCGGGGCGCCGCCCGCGCGAGTAGGTGGCGAACAGGCTGATGTCGTCCGATACGGCGTAGCGGCCCACCACCCGGTAGGTCACGCCGGAGTCCGAGAAGGACTGGTACTGGGCAAGGCCGCCGGGCGTGGACTGCAGGAAGATGCCGCGCGCGGTGGCGGGATTGGCGGCGTTGGCGGCCGAACCGCTGGTCAGCACGGACCCGCCGTTGTCCAGCGTGCCGCGGTACCCGGAGCGCTTGTCGTCGCTGCTGTAGCGGATGCCGGCGGAGACCTCGAACTGGTCGGTGACCTTGTAGGTCGCATCGGCGAACACATCATACGACGTGGTGCGCCCGTAGTTCTGGAAGGTCTCCCTATGGACCAGCTTCAGCGTGCTGAGGGCGGCCGCCGAGTTGATGGTGTTGATCGACGGGACGTTCGGCGGCGTAAAGCCCAGCAGGCCGGCCAGGGCCGGCGTGGCGCGCGCGGCGAACACGCGCTCATTGTACTGGAGCGGGACGGCCTGCGATCCATCCTCTTGGAAGTACCCGACCCCGGCGAAGGCGGTCAGGCGCGCGCCGCCATCGTAGTTGACGCGGAATTCCTGGCTGTACTGGTCGCCGCGCGCGTCCTCCGCAAAGACGAAGAGCGGCAGGGAGAAGCCGTCCGCATCGAACACTTCCAGGGACTTGAAGCGCCGGAACGCGCTGATCGAGGACAGGCGCAGCGTGTCGCTGATCCGGTAGTTCACCAGACCGGTGACGCCCCAGGTGGTCCGCTCCAGGCCCAGGTCGCGACCGCCCGCAAAGCCGTCGCTGCTCGCGAGGGCCGCGCCGGAATTCCGGCCCAGGTCGCCCAGGACCTTGCCTGTGAGGGTGTCGGTCGGAAGATAGGTCAGCGACTTGAAGGACGTCCCCGACGGGTTGTTCTGCTCGTAGTTGAAGATCAGGTCCGCATCGAGTCGGTCATTCGGCCGCCACTTCACAACGGCGCGATAGGCGGCCGTATCGGTGGAGTTGAAGTCGCGGCCGCCCAGCAGGTTGTCGACAAACCCGTCGCGCGACTTGACCCGGCTCGCAAAGCGGACGGCGAGGGTGGGGCTCAAGGGCACGTTCACCATCGCCTCGAGGCCACGAGAGTTGAAGTTTCCGACCTCGAACTTCGCCGACGCGGCGAAGCCGCCGGGGTCCGCCTTGTTCTGGACGATGTTGACGGCGCCGATCAGGGCGCTGCGCCCGAACAGGGTCGACTGCGGCCCCTTGGCGACTTCGATCCGGGCGTTGTCGAAAAGCTCGATGTACGAGCCGCGCGACTTGGAGACGGACACCCCGTCCTGGAAGACCGACACGCGCGGCTCGATCGTAGCGCCGCCGTCATCCGACGTGATGCCGCGCATGACAAAGCCGGGATTGTTGGGCGACTGGTTCTGGACCTCGAAGCCCGGGACGAGAAGGGACAGTTCCTCGAACTCCTGAACGCCGACCTCGTCCAGGAAGTCCCCGGTGTAGGCGGTCAGGGCGATCGGCACCTCTAGGGTGCGCTGCTCACGCTTCTGGGCGGTGACGATCAGTTCCTCAACGGCGGTGGCGCCAGAGCCGCCCGTCGCATTGCCCTGAGCCAGAGCCTGAGAGCCGCAAAGCAGGGCTGAAGCGCAGGTGGTGTAAAGCGCGATCGCGCGAATTGAAGAAAAGGTCATTTCATCCCCATGGCTAATGGCCTGCGGGCTCCTATCGGAGATAGATGTCAGATCGAAGACAGCGAGACCGAATGCGACGGCCGCACCCCTCTCTGTCCGGGGGTCAGCCCAATCCTTTGCCGTGGAGGCTCGCACCTCGCCCGGAGTCGCACAAGCGTCCAGGACGCTCTGTCGAAGGGGGCGAGTGTACAAGGTTCCCTGCGACCGCGCAGACGGGAGGCGCGGTGGCCCCGGTCTGTCCGCCTCAGCGCCTATGGCCGGGACGACCGCGACGTGGACGGCCTCCGGCGGGGTGGCGAATGGGAAGTCAGGCCTGCTCCGCCGCCAGAGCCTCCAGCCCCTCGGGTATGCCGGGACAGAGCGGGTGGGTGTGCAGGGCGCCGAAGCGCGCCGCGAAGTCCCGGTGCTGGACCGGCGTCAGGCGCTGGTTCTCGAAGAAGATGACCTGGTGCTTCAGCAGGGCCGCCTGGATGTCGGCGAACTGCTCCTCATCCAGGGGGACCGACAGGTCGACGTTCACGACGAGGGCGCCGATGGTCGTCGTGAGCGTGCGGGTGCGGATCCTGGGCATGTCGTCCAATCCCGAAGGGTCAGCCGCCGGCGCCACGCCGACGTACGCCCGCATTCCCTGCGGGCGGGAACAGCTAACCCGGCGGTGGGGATGGGGCGGAGCGAGACTTTCTGTGGGGGCTGTGAGGTCGGGCGTCAGGCTGCGCGCGATTGAGCGGTGCTAGCTGAGGTTGGGGGGCAGCAGTCCATGGCGGTGTGAATCGTCAGGCGCGAAGTGTTCTCTCAGTCGAGTTGCCTCAACTCTTCTCCTGCGCCGGCCCAATCAGGCGGAGGCCTTTAGCCTCCCTAAATGGTCGCGCGAGAGGTTCGGAAGCAGGCGCTCGGCGATCACAGCCTCGATTGCCGAACGAATGTCGGGTCCGGTGCGAGCAAATCCCAAGAGCCGCGCGGTCTCCATGATAAGTTCCTCCTCCGTCATGGAAAGGTTCTCTTGCAAGGCGTGGAGCGCGGCGGCCTCGAACTCGACTGGTGCGATCATGGCTGGCTTACGCACAGTGTCCGAAGCGACAAGTTGCCCACGGTCTCTTCCGAAGATCGTGGCGCTGGGCAAGCTCCAGAAATCGCCTTCCGACGACACTTCACCGGACCGTTCGCAGTACCGGAGCGCGCGCAGCGCCGTCTCTTGGATCACGTTGCCTGCACGTTGCAGACCACAGATCGATGCCAGCCGACGACCGGCCTCTTCGGAGTGGATTGGTTGTTCTTGCTCCACGATGCGGAGCATCCAGGAAGCAACCTGAGAGAGGCCAGAATCTTGCGGTTTGGCAACCCCGTTTGATACGCGGAAGTCGGCCTTCAAGTAAGGATCAAGCCGATGGGGTCCGGGAGACGGGTCGCAGGCCTCGTCCGTAATATCTCTACCCGCCTGATTGTGGTGATCCTCTTCCAGATCCGACAACTGGGGATCATCGGGCCCGGCGGGAGGTTCACCTGCAAGCGCCGCTTGGATTGAGCTCCTGATCTTCTCGATCTCGCGCTCGCGCTTGTAGAACCAGTCTGTCGACCATATGCGATGCAGCCGCCAACCCCGGTTCTCAAGGATCATCTGCCGCAACCGATCCCGATCCCGTGCGTAGCGGGAGGAATGGTAGGCCGCACCATCACATTCAATACCGAGTAGGTATCGACCGTCGTCACGAGGATCGATGACGGCGAGATCGATGAAGAAGCCGGCCATGCCAACCTGCGGTCGCACATCATAGCCAAGGCCCCTTACAGCCTGCGCTACGTCTTCCTCGAACGGAGAGTCGAACCCCCGTTCAGTTTCTGTCGCGATGGCCGCATACCCGTCCTTCGCGAGTTTCAGGAACTCCTTCAGGGCCCGGACGCCCGGCTTGCCGGCGCCGTCGAGCCTAATGTCTTCCGCAACGATCGAGGAAAACACCTCGCACCGCTTTCGGGCGCGGGTGATCAACACGTTCAGGCGGCGTTCGCCGCCATCGCGTCCAACCGGGCCGAAGTTCTGGGTAAGTTTCCCGTTTGCATCCCGACCATAACCCACGGAAATGAAGATGACGTCCCGCTCGTCGCCCTGTATGTTTTCCAGGTTCTTGATGAAGAGCTCCTTCCGGTCGCCGGACGGCCTCATCAGCTTCTCAAGCTCCGGGTGCTTCCGGGCCAGGTCATCGATCTGGTCGCGGATGCAGTCGCGCTGTGCGACGGAAAAGGCACCAATCCCAAGGGACAATTCCGGGCAGCGCCGCGCATGTTCGAGCGCCGCCTCAGCGATGAGACCCGCCTCGACTTCATTTCGCGCCGTCTTGCCACGCTCATAGCCGCCCTCCGGTACAGGCCGGAAGACGAGGCCTGTATCCCCGTCCGTCGTCCTGGCGACGATTGATGGAGGCAGCATGAGTTCGCCGCCGTAGAAGTTTCTGTTCGAAGTCGCGATCAGGGCAGGATGCTCGCTACGGTAGTGCCACTTAAGCATCCGCGCTGGGAATCGCGGTGCACAGAGGTTCAGGATGCTTTCCACATCCTTGATAACCGCCTTTCGGGGCGAGCCGGAAGGAAGGTCATACTCCTCATCATCCGGCCCCTCATCATTGATGACGCGGTTGAAGAAGTTGGTCGGAGGCAACTGCCGGTCATCGCCCACGACCACGAACTGCCGGCAGCGCGCGATTGCGCCGAGAGCGTCCTCGGGACGCACCTGGCTCGCCTCGTCGATGACAAGTAGATCAAAATCCAGGGCCATCGGCTGCAGATACTGGGCCACCGAAAGCGGGCTCATTAGGAAGATGGGCTTGATGCGCTGCACCGCTTCGCCAGCCTTCAGCATCAGCTTCCGCACTGGCATGTGGTTGCGTTGCTTCCTGAGCTCATCGGCAAGGATGCCCATCGCACCCGTAGAACCCGTCGGACGCCGGTCGATATGGGCTCGGGAGACTTGGTCCGAAGCCAGCCGGATCCGGTCCTTGTCCGCAGTCCTGAACCGCTTGACGAGACGATCGAGTTCATCGCCGAGCACCTCGCCCAGCTTTGGATTTTGTGAGCGAAGTCGTTTCCACTTCGCCTCGAAGATCGACAGGGCAAGGATCGGCTCAAGCTGAGCGGGTGTGACTTCACCATTGTAGGCGCTGTCTGCAAGCCGACCGCAGCCGAGTTCTCGAATCCAATTCAAGCCGTCCCGCACAGATGTCCAGTCGACTAAGGAAGCGAAATTCTCGGACCACTGGATCGCTGTCGTTAGCAGTAGTTCGCAAGAAACGTCCCGGAGGTCGGCGGCCTCGAAGGCAAGACTGAGGTCCAATCTCAGTGCTTCGACCGCATCGCCAAAGGTGGCCTCCGCAGCCTTGCCTACATGCCCTAGGCGATCCGCGAGATCCTGAGTCTCTTTGGAAGGGAGTAACGGAACGCGGACTCCAACCACCCCTTCCGCATCAACTAGTCTCGGCAACCAGGCGGCCAGTTCCGCCAATCGCTCCCAGTCCGAATGGAGGCCGCGCCAGTGCGACCCGAGAGCCGGTCCAACGCTTTCACCAACCGAAAGGATTGCAGCTCGGACCTGCTGGAGTTCAATCAGGGCGTCGAGCTTTCCAAGACGGACCCGATTTTCTCCTGGCCAGGCGCCATTCCAGTGTCCTCGAGTCTCTGCGACGGCGTCCCGGTATGGCTTCGAGAGGAACCTGAAGATTGAGTCGCCGCGGCCCGCGATTTCAACGCGGACCCGCGACCAGTCCCGCTCGAGCGCGCTCTGGCGGAAGGCCTGGCCCACGACCGTCTCAAGAGTAGCGTGCCGGAGCCCGTTCTGGACCACGACACAAATCTCCGCGAGGACCTCACGCCAACGACCATCGGCGATGACCTCGTCGAAAGCGGTTGGGCGAGTTGAGATCAGATTGAGCGCGTCCTGCCACTCCGGCATTCGACGGAATGTGAAATCATCAGGAACGGGAAGTCTTCGCCTGACGGCATCGACCTGTTCAACAAGCGCTGCCGAGGCCTCCCTGCAGCGCGCGATCTGCGGTCTCAGACGGTCAAGGTCCAGCGGGTCCGGCGATGGAATGCCCACGCCCCGCCATGGTTGGAGTGCTGGAACTCCAGAGGTCAGAAGTCGACCAGCGACCAGCGACGTCTCGCGCCGGACCTCGTCCACTCGGGCCGGGGCCCATTCCGCCGCGCTTGGGAGTTCGAATTCCGGCGTTAGTGCTCCGGCGCCCTTCAGAAACGAAATTTCACCCATGAGATTGAATGGCGTGAATCCGAGCGGATCAGACGTGTGAAGCAGGTCGGAATGACTACGTAGCTGCCTCTGCGTCTCTCCGAGTTCGGCGAAGGCTGACTCAGCCCACATCGGCGGCGGCACTGTATTCTGCCCCTTCCGTAGCTGTTCGAGCACAGAAATCTTCGACGATTTGCGGCTATGAAGTTCAAGGCAGACGGGTCCCAGTTTCGCCGCCGCTAATCTCTCGTGTACGACTTCCAGCGCCGCCATCTTCTCAGCGACGAAAAGAACGGATTTCCCGTTGGCCACCGCGCCGGCCACTATGTTGGTGATTGTCTGCGACTTCCCTGTGCCGGGCGGTCCCTGGATCACTAGGTTCTTGCCGGCCAGAACCTCTTGTATCGCGATTGCCTGGGAACTGTCCGCGTCGGTGACATGGATCAGTTCGGCTGGTGTAAAGACCTGATCAAGCCGATCATCGTCGGCGATCAGAGGGGAATCTACGATCTCATCGTCACCAAAATCACGCAGCAATAGATGCTTGAGGAGGCTGTTTCCCAGCAGAACGCCATCACCCCAACTTTCCGGCTTTAGATCCCGCCAGAGCAGGAATTTCGAGAAGGAGAAAAAGCCGAGAAGCATTTCATTCTGGTGGACCTGCCAGCCTTCCAGGCCTTCGACCGCATTTGCAACTTCGTGGAAGTACTCACTCGGGCTCCAATCATCGCGCTCCGGAATTTCGGGAAGTTCGATGCGGAACTCGTCTTTCAGCCAGGCCTGCAGGCTTATGTTCGTGATGAGATCCTCATCACGAACCTGCAGTTTGAACCGATCTCGCGCTCCCTCCCGGATCAACTCGACGGGTAGCAGTAAGAGTGGAGCGAACCGTTCGACCTCAGATTTGGCATCTTCACGCCACTCAAGGAATCCTAGTGCAAGGAACAGTACATTGACGCCCTGCTCCTCCTCGAGCGTCCGGCCTTCATGGTAAAGGCTCAGGAGCCGCTTCTGCAGCCCATCCAATGTCATCTGGGTTTGAAGCTTGCTGTCGGAATGGCGCTCAGAGTCTGCGCTGGCATCGCCCTCTTCGATCTGGCCTTGATCTTCGGCATCATCGCCACGGCCGTGCGCAAAGGTGAACACACCTCTGCTGCGGAGACGGACGAAGACTTGGTCGCTCAATTCATCGAATATGCGGACCTGGCGCGCCTTGCTCGATTTCAAGGGGGTGTTGATCAGCCTGTTCCGTAGCGACCGGTCCAGAAGTCGGTCTCGCGCAAGCTCCAACGCTGTTTGCATCGTATCCGAAAGGAGACTGTTCGCTCCTTCCTGTTCCGATCCGACCGTGAGCTCAGGCACATTATCCTGAGGCTCCGCCTCGGTTCCTTGCATGAACACCCCCAACCCAGAGTGAGACTGGGCGAAATCGGCATAGGTCGTGATTCTTGCTCGAGACCCCCGACGCAATCCTTGCAACGCCCGCAGAACTACAGCCATTGCTGTAATTCACTAAAGATCGAAAGATTCAGCCTCTGGCAATAGAGCGAACGAGCGGAAGGCCCATGGCGGAGAGGGTGGGATTCGAACCCACGGTACCCGTAAAGGTACGCCGCATTTCGAGTGCGGTGCTTTCGACCACTCAGCCACCTCTCCGACGAGGAACGGCGCCCCGGAGGGGGCCGGTGAGGGCGAGGGGCGGAAACTAGCGATGGCGCCGGGCGGAGGCAAGCCCGCCTGGACGCCGCGCCCCCTAGCCCTCGTCGTCCTCCACCGGCAGCACGGCCAGGCCGTCGGCATCGGCATGGAGGATGTCGCCGGGCACGAAGACCACGCCGCCGAAGGCCACGGGGGCGTCGCGCAGGCCCTCGCCGCGCTTGACCGTGCGCATGGGGCAGGTTCCCAGGGCCTTGATCCCCAGCTTCATGCGGGCGAGCTGGGCCGTATCGCGCACGGCGCCGAACACCACCACCCCCGCCCAGCCGTTCTTCACGGCGTCGGCGGCCAGGTTGTCGCCCAGCAAGGACCGGCGCAGGGAGCCGCCGCCGTCCACCACCAGCACCGCCCCCCTACCGGGCTCCGACAGGGCCTCCTTGACCAGGGCGTTGTCCTCGAAGCAGCGCACGGTGCGGATCGGGCCGGCAAAGGCCGTGCGGCCGCCGAAGTCCCGGAAGGGGGCGTGGCAGACCTCGATCACGTCCTCATGGGCGTCGCAGAGGTCGGCGAGGGTCGTCATGGGGCGTCTCCTA